>Ga0209162_1000155_pt1 | contig 73243 bp, 68 predicted proteins | sample YNPNPMetaG_FD_187121 | JGI IMG/M metagenome (GOLD analysis project Ga0209162, IMG submission 187121) | Anoxygenic and chlorotrophic microbial mat microbial communities from Yellowstone National Park, USA - YNP NP MetaG (SPAdes) (version 2) ...
GCACACGAGCCTCGATGCGTTCGAGGCGCTTCTTCAAACTCTCAATTGACATTTCCGACCCCCTCCTCGATCCTCTTCTCTAGGGCCGCGAGGCGCCGCTCCAGGTCGTCGGCGCGAACGGCCGCCAGGAGAATGTTCACCAAGTATCCAAGGCGCCCGGCCTTCGCGGGTTCCAGTTCGTCCCGCTCCACCCGGAGAATCAGGTTTGCCAAATAGCGCCGCACGTCCGTTGAAGTTTTAAGCCGTCGACTAGGCATGCCTCCTCACTCCGCTAAAAAAGTTCAATAGTTACGATAACTTCCGTAGGCAAAATTGGTAGCACGATCTGCATGATACGTGCTAACAAGGGATCCGTAGCTATTTCGCCAGGTTAGCGCACTTTTGAGATGTGACGACAAACTTGACGACACTTTCAGGCCTCCTCGTACACTCTGGAGCTCTTGTTGTGTCCCACCAGCCCGTTCGCGCCCGTTATCTGCGGGAGCTCCCTGACCCGCTGTGTAGCGCCATTCATCCAGAGCGCGTATCTGACGCCGGCAGGTCCAAAACGGTTTTTCACAGCGTCGAGTGCTGGCCCCTCCTCGGTCATGCGTAGCGCCAGCGCCGCGTCCGCCTTCTGCGCCAGTTTAAGCGATTCCCCTATTTCCTCCTGCCTGTTAGCCTGTGCCACTATCACACCGTGGACGCCGTGGCGCACCAATGGCGCGCGTATGATCTCGAGCCAGCGACCGAACCTTTCGTCTCTATCCTCTCTGCGCTTCGGATTGTCCCAGGCAATTTCGCCAATGTGATCCACGAAGGCCACCTGGACGCCCTCGAGCAGGGCGTGTTTCTCAATTACGAGCGCAACGTCGGCAGCCGTTCGTGGCATGTTGTCCGCGGTCCAGAGACGAGAGGATCGAATCCAGGTAAGCCACTTGGTCGCAATATCGTTCAGCCTGCCGGCGCAAATCTCGCTCATGGAGAGCCCGGAGAGAATGGCAAGGAGGCGATTGAGAATGTCCTGTGGCCTCATTTCAAGGGTCACAAACAGGCACGGCACGTTGTCCTGAATGAGCCGCGCCAGCCAGTTTAGGACGATCTGCGTTTTTCCCCTGCCCGTCGGCCCGTAGAGCAGAGTCACGCGACCAGGCACGAGTCCACCCAGGTGTTCGTCAAGAGTCGGAAACCCGGTCCGCGGTCCCTCTAGCGTGCGCCCTGAGGTTCGCCATTTCTCGTAAGTCTCGAACCCCTCGTCGGCCAGAGTCTGGGCACTAAGGACGCGGCCGGAGTGTTTGTGCGTATCGAAAACCAGCGAAATAAGGTCTTGATGGACGTCGGCATTGCCGGAATTCAGTTCGTTGGCGATGCGCCGCAGGCCGTCTCGCAGCCGGCGTTTACGAGACAATTCCAGGACCGTGCGCCGAGGCCAGTCGTTCGCGCGGAATAGTTCCGCCTCGGACGCACAGTCATTCAGCGTTGAGAACGTAGCGGCCTGCGGATCATCCTTTATCGCATCAATCAATGCCAGAATCTCGATTTTACCATCGCGCAGGTAAATGGATTCCATCGCGACATAGGCCCTACGCAGGCCGACGTCGGAGAAATCCATCGGGTCAAGCTCGTCACGCGCCTTCAGATAATAGTCAGCATCGAGCATGAATTTTCCGATTAACGCTCTCTCGGCCTCTATGTTCACCAACGGATCATCTGTCATGTTGCTTCCCCTGCCACGGCCACCCTCTGCTCCAGACGCTCGAGTTCTCTCCCATAGGCCTCGTTCTCCTCGAGAATCCACCAACGAAACGGTTTGCCGTTCAACCAATACGGTTTGCGCGTCTCCACGGGAGCGGCCCGCGCCTCCTCTGCCCGCAGGTCACGCTTGGCAAGGTTGCGAATAATGCCCAAGCAGTAGTGATAGTCCCTTCCCTGAGCCGCGTGATCCTCATCGAGGTACGCCCGCAGGCCGGCCTCTACCACGTCCGCGGGATACCTCGCGCAGTTCTCCAGGAACCGGACCAGCAGGGACTCCGGCACCTCGCCGGATTCACTCATAGACCGGAATGCCTCGAAGGTATCGCGTAGGAGAGAAGGCTCGTACCTCTGAGAGAGCTCTTCTAGGGTAGGCTTGGAAGGAGAGAGAGGTGCGACAGCACCGCCTATCTCTTCTTTTCTTTCCCTAGTTTCTTTAAGAATAGACAAGGCGTTGACTCCCGCGTCAACGGTTGTTGACTCCCGCGTCAACGCTGAGGAGTCCGGCGTCAACGTTTTCCATCTTTTAGGATTGCAGCAAATTCGATACTTTACGGCAGATTTGTTGACTCTGGAGTCCACCACAATTCCTCGCTCTACCAGGCGCTTCAAGATCCTGTGCGCATAAGCCTTGTCAATGCCAAGGTCGCGAGATAGCTTGATAATCCGGACTCGGACGCCCTCTTGGTGCCAGCCAAACGTATGTCGAATGAGCCAGATGAGGACGCGCCACTCGCCTCCGGTGATGGACTCACGCGCTAGCGCCTCTAGGAGCGCATTTGGAATTTTTGTGAACGCTTGCTGTTCAGAGTCGGCTGCCATTGTTTCTGTGCTCCCGCGAAGCTCAGAGCATTTTGCGAATCGTCTTAAATTGCCTGGGCGTAGGGGTCCTTGCCTGCCCCTCGAGGACCCATTGCATCACGTCTTCCAACCGAAACCGGATCATTTTCCCGACCCTCAGGCACGGGATCGAATTATCTCTAGTTCGCATGTAGACCCAACTCGGTTTCACGTTGAGGTACCTTGCAAGCTCTTCGATTGTGAGTAACGGCATTTGATCCTTCTGCTCTTCTTTCATGGCGTCCTCCATTGTTCTGGAATTTATCTCTAGTATGTGACCTGTTGGAGCCTGAGAAAAGGTAAACAAATCGCCAAAATCATGGTATTTTTTTACCCTAGTCCTTACCCAAAAATGCCCACAAAATCCTGACCGAATTGTGCAGGTCGTGGACGCGATACGGAACCTCAGAATGCTTTTTGCAAGAAATAACGATGTCATCCAAACTAACGTTGTGGCCTATGAGAGAGAGCACGGCGTGAAGGATTTCGAAATCGGTCGGTCGGGATTCTGATAGGGTAATGGTTGTTTTGCAGAAGGGCTGGCCGAATAGGTCGGACCAGGCCTCGCAGAGGAATTTTGTAGCGGGCAGGACGAATCCAGGAGGGCGCCCTCTGCTTGGTTTAGGGAGATTCGGAAAGATTCGCTCGAGCGTGAGCGCGATTAGTGTCAGCTCTTCCAGCGCCACGAGGAGTTTTTTCGGGGGTCTGAGGACACTCCTGTCGAGGGGATAAAAGTTGAGGCGATGCTTTGCCGGCCTCGACAGCTTTCTGTAACTCGCGTAGGCCTTCTTGGCGTATTTCTGGATATCCTGGATTTTTTTGAGGTCATTCGCTTGCAGCCGGCTCGACTCGGCCAGCGCAATGCGACAGGTTTCGGCCATGACGAGCAAGCGAATCGTTTTCGTCTGCGCTTGTTGCGAATCGAGGCGGAACCTTTTTTGAATGAGGTTTCGTATTGCGGTCGAGCCCTCGGGGTCGAACCTGGCAGCCGGCAGCTCCTCGGGAAACAGGCCCCAGCCGGAAAGAAAGGTGAGTTTTTGCTGCCACTTGTTTACGATCGACGGAAATAATGTGGGTAACGGGGCCTCGTCGAGCTCGGCTAGGAGGTCCCCCAGCACGCTGCGTTGCGTCTCGGAGAGGGTAGAAAAGGCGAACCTAGCCTTCTCTAGCCAGCGCTCAAACGTGACGGGACCCTTCACCTTGAGGCAGGCTCTGCGCAGGTCTACTATGGCTGTAAAGGAGAACGTTATGTTCCGTGCTTGGTCGTACGGTGCGGTCCGAACGAAGTTTGTGAGCAGGTCGATACCGTGTGGCATGTGTCGCTCCTGGTGCGATCCTGGTAAAGTAAATCACAGGGAAGGCCCGGCCAGGTCCGGGCTTTTCGAGGACGGGGATCAGCCGCCTCTATCCCTGTGGATAACCTGTTGATAATTTTGTGCATAACGTTGACCAAATTTTGACTAGTCTGTGGTCAAAAAATAGTCAGTAGCATTAACTACACTAAAAATAGCACTTGAGAAAATCAAAGTCAAGCGAATAGATATGTATAAACTATCTAGTGAAACATTAATTCTTGGCTCGCGCTTAAAATCCCTCGGGGGGTAACCCTCATACGGGTTCGAATCCCGTCCCGGGCACCAAGGATCCGCGAAGAGCCATTTATATAAAGATCGGTCTCGGGACTTATGATGGATGTTCGCTTTCATGGGAGACTAAGTTAAAATAAGTAATAATGTTAGGATGTTAATCATATTACCTAAAGTTATTTCTTACGTCTGTCCACCCTATTGGAACTTCACTTCGTTGTATCGTCGGTATCGTTTCCGGTCTTCGAGGCGACCATGACTACAGAAGAGCTGACCCGACGGCTGACCTTGTTCTGCAGGAGCCATCTGGAAGACGCGGGGGCTGAGGTCACGGGCGTTCAAAGGGCGCCGGGCCATGCCGGGTTCTCCTATGTTTTCCAGGTCAAGTCCCGCGGTTTGACGGAAAGCTACGTCATCCGTCTGCCCCCGCCCGGGGTGAAGCTCGAGGGCACGGCGGACGTGATGCGCCAGGTTCGCGCCCTTCAGGCCTTGGAGGGGACTGATGTCCCGAGGCCACCCCTTGTGTGGTGGGGCGAAGATCCCGATTGGTTCGGAACTCCTTACTTTGTGACCCGCAAGCTCGAAGGACGGACCCTGGCCCCGGAAGGGATCGGTTGGCTGAAGGAGACGCCTCCTGATGTGCGCAGAAGGATGGCGGAACAGGCCATGACGGCCCTGGCGGGCATTCACCGGATCGACTGGGAGCAAAAGGCCCGGCCTCTTGGGCCTCCCCTCGACCTTGCGATGGACGTCATGCGCTGGGAACGGTTCCGGGAAAGGGCTGCCGAGCCCGAAGCCATGGTCCTGGGGCCGAAGGTGCGGGACGGGTTGCTGGAGCGCCTTCCTGGGAAGACCCAAGTCGGGATGTTTCACGGCGATTATCAGTGGAGCAACCTCCTGTATGGGACGGACGGCACTCTCCTGGCCGTTCTCGATTGGGAGCTGGTCGGAATCGGCGCCGTACTGAACGATCTGGGCTGGATCCTCACTTTCAGCGACCCCAGGGCATGGGCGCTGCCAGAGGCTCTGTTCGGCGCCGGGGTTCTACCGGGGCCCGAGGACCTTCTCGGGATGTACGCCAGAGCTTCTGGATCCGAGCCTCGCGACGTGGCGTGGTTCCGGGCGCTCGCGGCCTACAAGTTCGCTGTGATCACGGGCTTTAACTTGATGCTGCACAGGCGGGGAAAACGGCACGACCCCGAATGGGAGGTGCTCAAGGACTCGATACCCACCCTGCTGGCCTACGCTTTGGAGTGTCTGGGAGGGTGAGCCGGGATGCGTCCTTGTTAGGCGGCAGAGAGCCATTTAACCAAACGCATTCAGCCCGGGGCAAAGCGCATTTAAGGGCGGATGTCCGGCCGGTGCGGCCCTTTGTGGGCCAAAGCTTTTGGGCCGTGGAAGAAGTTCAAAGGCGGCTGGCCCTGAAGATCACGGATCTTCTGAGCAAGGCCGAGGTCTGGATCCTGGATGACAGTTCTTTTGTCAAGGCGAGCAAGGATTTGGTGGGGGGTGTGCGTCAATATTGCGATCCACCGGCGAAGGAGGCCAACTGCCAGGTTGCCGTGACCCTGCGCTGGAGCGGATCGGAGGCGAGCTGCCCGACAGGATGAAGGTTGTATTTTTACCCGCCCGGGAGTTCATCGATCAGCCCCAAAGGCGTGACGGTTTACAGCGATCGGAGCCTGTCCTGGATCGCGGCCTGGAGAATCCTGAAGTTCTGCTCTCGATAGTAGGCTCTCTTCGATGCCTCAAGGAGAGAACCCAACTTGACGCTGTATTCCTTCTTCGAAAGGGATTGAATCCTGACGAGCATTTCGGCGAGGGTTGCCTTGTCGGCGACCGGCTCCACGCCCCGCTTGACCAAGAATTCCAGGTCGTAGGCGTCGCGAATTTCCCCCCTGTCCAGGAATGCCGCGGTCTTGGTCGCCATCATTTCGTCAAGCGTCGGGACCCGGACCAGGACTTGGCGTGTCGAGTGGGGGCTATAGGCGATAGCGTATTCCGTGGGGAGCGGATCGGCTCTCTTTGCGGATTTCGATCTTGATGCTACGTGGGTAGCGCGGGGATCGGATCTCCAGGAGGTATGTATAATGTTTTTCTGCGGCGTCCTTGATCCGATAAGTCTTTGCAAGAGAGGAGGATATTCTTCGAAAAAGCCGTCTTCCTTCGGCCGTAGCTGCCAACCAGAAATCGAGGTCCACGGAGTACCGGTCCAGGCCGTGGCAGAGCCGGAGCATCGTGCCCCCGCAAAAGACGAGAAATCTGAGGAATTGGGCGCTGTTCAGCGAGTCCAGGACTGCCATCTCGAAGCGTTCTTGCTGGATCAGATCCCGCATGTTTGGGTGAGCCTCGCCTTTACCCTTTCCGGAAACATCGCTACGAACTCCTTGATTCTGGCCTTGTCCAGGGCATCCAAATCGAGAGAACTCCAGTCCAAGGGATATCGGCCGATCGCCTCTAGGTATGCGCCGTCCAGAAAGGCCTTCTCGGGACAGGCGATGAAGAAGCCCTCCTGCCTCGTGAAGCCGAAGAAAAGCCGGGATTTGACCTTGTGGTAATGGAACGCAACCCCTCTTGCTTCCATTGTGGCGGAACGCTTGATACTGATGCTCTCGTTAAGATCACGCTGAACCTGCGTCGTGATACCGAAAAAGCTTAAAGCGGTCAGGCAGGATACGTAGGAAGGCACCTCAAGGAAATTGCTCAGCCGGAAATAATCCTCCCGGGCGAACCTCTCCCAGTTTCGATCGAGGACATAGAAATCTTTCTTGACGCGTACGAACTCCCCGCGCCTCATGTAACGGCTGCAAAAGACATGGGCCGACGGCAGTTTGATCTGGCAGGCCGTTGCGACATCCTCGGCGCGAAAAAACAAGCGTTGTCTAAGGACATCGGGAATCAAAGAGGATTCCGGGGCTGGATCCTTATCAATTAGAATCTATCCTTGGAGCCGGAACGTCAAGAAGAGGGGCTGGCCGGGGGTCCCGCGCTCGGAACCCGTCGGCCCAAGAAGCGCCATCAGGCATGAGGCGGCTCTGAGAGGCCGTTCACTTGCCAGGTCCAGGACCGCCGTCGACCGGATTTCCTGTCCCCCGGAATCCAGTTGGACCGAGCTTCTCGCTGAGGTCGAAACTTGGCCCGAGAGGGGCGCTTCGAGCAGGGGAAATTGGCCCCCAGCCAGATCGCCTTCAGGGGCTTCAGGATCTTCGGGCTACGGTAGAGCGGCTTTGGGGCTCAGCTTGCGGGGCCAAGGCAGGCTGAAACGCCCATAGCGCCGCAGAGGCGAATAGCGCGTTTGCGGTGAGAGCCGAAGGTAAGACAGAACGCATCCAGAATGCCCTTCTCGGCCTACTTGCTCGCCCTCTTGTTCCGTACCGCGCTCGTCTCGAGACGCTCTCGCTTTGACTTATGCTTGCCTCTGTGCTGCGGGGGCAATCCCTGGGTAGCATGACATATGAGTCAAGGATCCTTTTTTGACTGCCTTTCGGGACGAGAATAGGAGTCAATTCGGTTGGATCGGTCGGATTGACTCGGGCGCTCGAAACATTAGGATGGACGAAAACGGGGCGTGGGGGACGGTCGCTGTCAAGCTCTTCAGGTCGCTCCTCGGGTCGCTCCGGCTGCAGAGGAAGAGAACCGCGGCCGGCATTTGAGAGGGCCTTGAGGTGTGGGGGCGCTGAACTTGGGAATAGATTTTCATAAGACTTTGCGGCGCCGCCTGGGCGCGGACTGGTTTTTCCGGCGCAGGACACGCTTTCTTTCCGATCCCTTGCGACGTCTCGCTCCCTTGGCCTGCTCGAGCGATGGCCTTGCGGAAATCCACTCCTTGGTCTCTCACCGCCACTTGGAGATCTACCTGCTTGCGATCCGGTCTTTCCTGCGGTTTTACGATCGCGTCCGAGTGGTCGTTCACGACGACGGTACGATGGACGAACGAGACATCCGCTTCCTTCAAGATCGGGTGCCGAATGTCCGCATCGTGCCCAAGAAGGATGCGGATGCCATCGTCGAGGCTTCGCTCCGGAACCATCCCTCCTGTCTTCGCTTCCGCCGAAAGCAGATCCTGACCGCTCAGGTGTTCGATTTCCCGAAATTCGCGGCAACCAAAAAGATCGTATCTCTGGACAGCGATACTCTGGTGTTCCGGCCGCCGGCCGAAATCGTCCGTTGGATCGAGAGCGAAACCGGCGAGATCCTTTATGCTTACGAGGAAAACCCACGATCCCCGCGCATCCGGAAAAAGAACATCACCTTGGATCCGGGCACGCCTTTCCGGTTCGCGCCGCACCTGTGCGGCGGATTTGTGTGCACGTACACGGATACGTTCGACCTCGATTTGATCGAGCGGTACTGCTCCTACGTGCTGGCAAACTGTCACGACCGCCTCTACCGGGCCCAGACGATTGCGGCCCTTTGCGCGGCGAATTCGCCTTACCGGGTCCAGCCCCTGCCTCCGACCTACCAAAACCTTCCACACTTCCGTGTCGAGCCCGAGCCGGTGCTGCGTCATTATTTTCTGAGCCTTTCCCGCTGGAAGCCTTACCTGCGGGACGCAAGGATCGTCCTTGCCGAGATGGAAAAGGCTGAGGGGGGCCAGCATGCCGGATGAGCACTCGAGGGACCCGAGCGGTCAAAGGCAGAAAGGAAAGGCGCAGATAGAGAGGGAAGGGCGGAGAGAACCAGGATGAGCGAATTCTCAGAGTATTTTAACCGCCACATCGAGGAGATCCGGCGCTTCCAAGGAGGTGGCAAATATTTCCTCAAGTCCAGACGGCGCTACCGGGACTGCTTGTCTCTGGTGTTCGATTACTTGAAGGCGGGCGGGAAATCGGTCCTGGACCTCGGAGGATGGCAGATGGGAGCCCTTTGTGCGCCCCTGGCTTCTTCGGTCCTTTGCGTCTCCTTGAGCGCTCCAAAGACAAGGCTCGAGGCGGCCTTTCCGGTCACGGCCGAGGTCTTTGACATCATGGCCCCGGAATTCCCTCTTGATGGACAAAGCTTCGATCTTGTTTTCTTTCTGGAAGTCCTCGAACACCTTCCCCCGCCAACCGACCTGGTCATGAGGCGGCTCAGGGCGCTGATCCGGCCCGGGGGCTACATGGTGATGAGCGTTCCGAACCTCGCCTTCTGGCAGAAAAGGATCAAATTTTTCTTGCTCGGCCGGAGTCCCCTGAAACTCTCCGACGAGAGGGACCCTTATGGCGGGTATCACCACATCCGGCCTTACACATACGACGAGTGCCTGAAGCTTTTCCGGAGGTTCGGCCTCAGGGTCGAGAGGCGACTGTCCGGCAATTACCATCGAGGCTGGTATCACTACCCCTTCCACTCGATAGAGAGGCTCGCCCCCAGACTGGCCCATAAGTTGATCTTTCTGGTGACCCCAGAAGATGAGGGCGGTCCAATGTCTCCACCCTCGCAAGGGAGTCAGGGGAGCATTGCTGGTCTGGGTGAGCAGGGGACTGACAAGGGGAACCCGGAATAGAAAAGATGCAGCCCGTGCCTCGAAAAAGGATCATCCAGGTCTCTCTGGGGCTTGGCTATGGAGGAAGCGCGAAATTCGCGATCCTGTCCACCCTGGGGTTCAGGCGTCTCGGGCACGAGACGCTCTTTGTCGCTTCCAAGGGTTCCCTGACGGAGCAAAGAGTCCGAAAGGCGGGCCTCGATGTCGAAGTGCTCCCGGCGCATCGGGGGGAAGGGTATCGAGTTTTCCGCCGCGTCTTGGACGCCTTCCGGCCGGAGTTCGTGGTGGCCCACGACTCAAGGGAGCGTAAGTACCTCATGCGCCACCGCCGTGCCGAGGGCCGCAAATTCTACGCGATCGCATTTCGGAGCATCGCATCCGCGAGTTTTCCGATCGTAAGCTCGATTCCGTACAACCTGTGGCTCGACCTGAACGTGGCGTGCAGCCGGGGCGTTGCCCGGAGTTTGTTCGTCCGGGGGATTCTTCCGTCCAAGGTCCGAATCGTTTACAACGGGATCGATCCGCCGCCGGAGCTGCCGCCTCCGGCGCCCGAGGCCCGCGCCGGCATGCCTGCGGGCGCGAAGCTGGTCGGGACGAGTTCCGCGTTCCATGAAAAACGCAAAGGGTATGATATCCTTTTTTCTGCCCTCGGTTCTCATGTTCCTTTTCCCTATCGGGTTCTTCTGCTCGGCATTCATCCGAAACGGCGCAACCGGGCCGCGGAGCTGGCGCGCTCTTATGGAGTGCCGGAGGAGCTTCTGGTCTTTCCAGGCTACGTGGAGGATGTTTGGCCCTATTATGCGGCCATGGATGTCTATGTGCTTCCATCTCGAAAGGAGGGGTTTTCCCTCTCTCTGCTCGAGGCCATGGCGTCCGGTCTTCCTGTGGTGGCGTCCGATATTCCGGGCAACAACGAGGCGGTGGCGCACGGGGTGAACGGCTTGCTTTTTTCGGTCCGCAAGCCGGCAGATCTGGGCCGGGCTCTTGTCGAACTGTGCGAGAACCCCGACCGGGCGCGAGAACTGGGTCGAGCCGCCCGTTCGACGGTTCTGGAACGCTTCACGGTGGAAAAAGTTTCGGCGGATTTTGACAGAGTCCTGGAAGAGTTGCGTGGACGGAGGCCGTTGGGACGGCAGGTTCTGCGGGAAAGAGGCTAGAGGCTCGACTCCGAATGCGGCGAGGGTCTACAGGAGGAGATGGAGAGATGATCATCGACGCCCACAGTCATCTGGGAGACATCCTGTATCCGGGCGGAGGGGCGCTCATTTGGAAGCGGGGCGTGAAGAAGCGGATCCGACTGGACATTGTGACCACCTCCGAGTTGGGCCTTCACAAAACCCTTTCCGGTAAGGCTGGCGCTCTCTTCTACAGAACCTTCCTGGATCTCGTCACGCGGTGCGAGCGGGCCCGGAACGAGACCGCCACCCTGGAAAACATGCGCAGGTCTCTGGAAGACGCCGGGGTGGACAAAACCGTGTGTCTGCCGGTTCCGCCTCACGTGACTTTTGAGGACCTCCTGGAAGCTTCGAGGCAGGATTCGGCCGTCATCCCGTTTACGGGGGTGGACTTCGAGCATTGGGGCGACGTTCAGGCGCGGCTCGACAGGGATGTGAAGGCGGGCGCGCGCGGGCTCAAGCTCCATCCCATCATTCAGAAGGAACCCCTCAACAGCCGGCGCACCTTCGAAGCGGTCGAGGCCTTTGCCCCGCACGGGCTGCCTGTGCTGTTCCATTGCGGGGTTTCTTCGTACTACCTGGGCCCGGAAAAAACGCGAAACCAGGTCATGCTGTACGGGTCGATCGAGCACGCTCGGGCGCTGGTCTCGGCCTTCCCCAAGGTGACCTTTGTTGCGGGCCACGCCGGCCTCTTTCAGGTGAAAGAGGTCATGGATTTGCTTGGGCCCTTTCGGAACGTGTGCGTGGACGTGAGCTTTCAGCCGCCCGGCGGGATCCGGGAGCTTTTGGCCGTATTCGGGCCGGAGCGGGTGATGTACGCGTCCGATTGGCCTTGGGGGAACCGGCCGCCCGCCATTCGGGCCGTTCGGATCGCGTGCCGGGGAGACTCGAAGCTGGAGGATCTGGTGTTCCGGCAAAACGCAGAGCGGATTCTGAAACTCTGATAAAACTTGTAGCGGGGGAGAGCTTCGATGCCGTTGTTCAAGAGAATTCTGTTTCCCGTGGATCTCACCGATGTGTGCCGAAAGGTTGTGCCCTACGTAGGGGCCGTCTCCAAGGCTTTCGGCGCGGAGGTGGGCGTTCTGTTCGTCGCGCACGCGATGAAATACTACGAAAACATCTATGTGCCGCCTGTTTCGACCCGCGCTTTCGAAGAGGAGGTTGTTCGAGGAGCCCGCAAGCGCCTCGATGAATTCGTGAAGGAAATTCAGGAAGACTTGCGGGTCGATCGCGCCGAGGTTCGCGTCGGGGACGCTGCTGAGGAGATCGTGCGATATGTCTCCGAAGAAGGCGTGGACCTGGTGATCATGGGCACCCACGGGAGAAAGACTCTGCAGAAGATTCTCATGGGAAGTGTGGCCGACTACGTGGTTAAGATGTCCCCTGCGCCGGTCCTAACGGTGAATCCCTATCGGCTCGCCTCTCGGTAGGAAGCCAGGAGCGCAGGCCCTCAGGGAAACGGGTTTCCACCGGGAGGAAGCCTGGCCGCCTCGGCCCGGATGATGAGCCTGGCTTCGTCTTTTGGCTTGCCTCGGATACGACTGTAAACGCGCCTGCAATCCTCCAGGGAGAGGCTTCGCACGAGCAGGGCCGTTTCGATCTCGTTTCGGGTGTGCGGGTAGGGCAGGCCGGCCGCTCCTTCTTCCTCTTGGTCGAGCAGCCTTAGGTGGAGCAGACTGCGAGCCGCCAAAAGATCTGCCCTCGGGCCTTCGAACTCCGGGCGGAACGTGTAAAGGAGAGTCAGTTGGTCGCCCGGGCCGAGGACCGTGTGGGATCCCCCAAGAGGACGAGTGACCGGTGCCATCAGATGGACCCGCCTGGCTTTCCAATCTGCGGGAAGTCCCCTTCTCAAGTCGATCCAGAGAGCGAGATGGATATACCCGGCCTCGACGTAGACTGTCTCGAAAGGCTGGATGACTTTGAGCAGCTTTTGGGCTCTTAACCTGTCCCGGAGGACTCCCCTGGCGGCGTCGGCTCGGGCAAAGGCTTTGACGGCTTTGAGAGCCTGTTCGAAATCCTCCGCCATAGAGGCTCGGTAGTAGGCGAGCAGGGCCGCGGTCCATGCCTTTTCTGCGTCGTAGACCGCTCGCCGGTCCGAGAAGGGTTCGATATCGTCCGGCCTGCCGCCGTCGCCGAAGAAATCGTGGATGCCGGAGAGAATCTCCAGGAAGGGATCCACCTGGAGCACGACCTTGCCCAGGGCAAAGAGGCGTTGGAGGAGGACACACTGGCGCTCGGAGAACATAGGGAATCCCGGGCTCATTCCGAGGAGGTAGTCTTCGATCGATATCCTCCCTTCAAGCATCGAGTGGAAGTCGGGGGCCGGAGGCTCCTCGAGGCAGATGGCGTCGTGTTGGCGCATCAGTTCAAAAGCCGCCGGAAGCGTCTCGATCCAGTGGGAGGAGAAGGCGAGGGTCAGGACCGGCACGGCTGCTCCGGATGCACGGATTCGGCTGCCGCCAGCACGGCGATCGCGTGCCGCTGGATGTCGATGCCGTTGATGCAATAGCACTTGCGGCACTCCAGGCAGCGTTCGATGCCCAACTTTCGCGCTTGGGCACGACGGTCCCTGCCGTCCCGCGGGTCGAAGTGGAGCTGGGCGAGCTTGACGAACACGTACGGTCCGGCCCGGCCTGGATCGAACGGGCAGGTCTCTGGGCAGGTGGCATTGCAGCCCAGGCACTCGATGCAGAGAAGGAGTTTTTCCCGCGCCTCGGGGCAGCGGACCACGGCAGGTGCGCTCGGTGGAGTCTGGCTGTCCGGAATGTACAGTTCCAGGGTGCGAAGGGAATCGAAAAAACCGGCTCTGTCCACAACCAGATCCCGGACAACGGGCATCCGGCTGAGGGGCCCGATTCGCATGGCGTCGCGGACCTCGGTGAAACAGGCCATGCGGGGTCGGCCATTCACCTCGACCGCGCATAGGCCGCACTTGCTGAAACGGCACCCGAACCGAAAAGCGAGCGTGGGGTCCAGGCGCTCGTAAATGTGCAGGAGGGCCTCGAGGACGGTCATGCGGGGAGCATGGGGAATTTCGTACTCCTGCCATCTGGGCGGTTCGCCCGAGTCAGGATAGAATCGTCTTACGGATATCCGAATGTTCATCGGCCTCTCTCCACGGCCCGGACGGTGCACGCTCCGTCGACCAGCCGGACCACCATGTTCCGGACAGGTTCCGTTTCGTCCCGGTTCGGAAAATCGGCCCGCACGTGGGCGCCCCTGGATTCCCGCCGCTCCTGGGCGGAAAGGGCGATCGCCTCGGCCGTGGCGAGCATGTGGCGGAGCTCGACCGCGTCCGCGGCTTCCTGATTGTAAGCCCGCACCCCGGCGATCTTGAGTTCTCTCGCTGCCTCGCGCAGCCGGCGGATCTCTTCCAAGGCGGTCCCGAGGCCCTTTGCATCCCGCAGAGGGCCCACGTTTTCCCACATGAGGCGATGAAGACTGCGCTTGAGCTCGATCGGCCGGAAGCTTCCTCTTCTGCCGGGCAAAGATTGAAGGGAATCGAAGGCGGGCCGCGCGACTTCGGGTTCCGGCAGGCGGCCCAGGCGGGCGGCTTCACGTGCTGCGGCTCTTCCAGAGCGTCTTCCGAATACGAAAATCTCTGTGAGCGAGGTGGACCCAAGGCGGTTGCCGCCCATCACCCCCCCTTGAGCCTGGCCGCAGGCATAGAGCCCCGGGAGGCAGGTCCGGCAGTCCGGATCGGTTTTGACGCCTCCCATGTTGTAATGCGCGGAAGGGAGCACGTCCCAGGGTTCCTCTAGGCGAACCGCTTTTTCGCCGTAAGCCTTCCGGATGACATCCAGAAAGGGCCCGCCGAATTTCTTGAGCAGGCCGACGAAAAGTTCCCCGACCGGACTGTCGAGGTTGGGCCTCAAATCGAGTTTGAGCCCGCCCCATGGGGTGGCACCGCCTTTTCGGATTTCCTCCATGATGATCCTGGCAACCTGGGCTCGGGTCATGGTCATGATGTTTTCGAGCACGATCTCGTCCCGGCCGTTCAGGAGGCGGCCGAAGGGACCAGCCATGGAGGGCTCTCCGCACGGTGCTCCCAGCATGGCGGGCGGATGGGTGATGCCGAAGGGGATGAACTGTACCTGCTCCATGTCCACGAGTTCGGCGCCGGCGGAAAGGGCCAGACCGAAACTGTCGCCGACCACGGATGGCATGCAGTCCGTGTGCGGGTAATAGAGAGCGCCGGCTCCGCCGGCTGCCAGGATCGTGCTTCTGGCTAGAATCGCAAGGGGCGTTCCCGTGGCGAGACGCAAAACCGCTGCGCCGACCACGCGGCCCTCGTGCAGGAGAAGCTCAGAACAGATCGCCTCCTCCAAAACCGGAAAATCGGCTCGAGCTGCGGCAGCACGCATGACGTGCCCCATGGAAACGCCGACCGACGGACTGGTAATCGTGCGCGAGGCTCGGTGTCCGCCGGGAGGGACCTCAAGCCGTTTGAGGACCCCGGCTTCGTCGCGGAAGAACAGGTGGCCGTAACTTTCGAAGGTCAGAGCCGCGTCCAGGGCGTCCCGGACCAGCGCGGCGACCAGATCCGGATCGTTCAGAAAGTCGCCTCCCCGGATCATGTCCTCGATAAAGGCTTCCTCGGAGTCGCCGGAGGCAGGGTCCGGCGAAGCGGACATGGCGCCCAGGGAGATGCGCGTGTCTCCATAGCCGACCGGCTCCTTGGACACGAGAACGACCGCGGCCCCGGCCTTCCGGGCCTCCACCGCCGCGGTCACGCCAGCACCGCCTGCACCCACGACGAGGACGTCTGCCTGCAAGGATTCCATGGGAACCCCCTCGGATCTTTGTTGGCGCCATTATGGAAGTGAGCCTTGATGTTTTCAAGGCGGCACCTTATGTTCGTGTCCTGAAGAAGAGGTTCGGCCATTCAAGATCTCAAGACGTCCCGGGCCCAGAAGGGAGAACATGCCATGTCAGAAGAGTTTGCTTGGTTGGACGCGACTGCTCAGGCCGAACTTGTCCGCACCGGACAGGTCAAGCCGGTCGAACTCGTTGGGGCCGCGATTCGAAGGGTGGAAAAGCTGAACCCTCGAATCAACGCCGTGATCACCCAGCGTTTCGAACGGGCTTTGTCCGAAGCCGGTTCGCCGAATTTGCCCGAGGGACCTTTCCGGGGCGTCCCGTTTCTCATGAAGGATCTGGGTTGCCACTCTGCCGGCGACCCGTATTACGAGGGATCGCGCTTCGTGCGGGACGCCGGATGGATTGCCGGGGACGACACCTACCTTGCGCAGAAATTCCGGCAGGCGGGTTTTGTCCTGATCGGAAAGACGAACACGCCTGAATTCGGCTCCCTTCCGACGACAGAGCCCGTGGCCTTCGGGCCGACCCGCAACCCTTGGGACCTGGGCCGGTCGGCGGGCGGATCCAGCGGTGGATCGGCCGCCGCGGTCGCTTCCGGGCTTGTTCCCTTGGCCCACGGCAACGATGGAGGGGGATCGATCCGGATCCCTGCGAGCGAATGCGGCATCGTGGGGCTCAAGCCCACGAGGGGGAGGGTCTCTTGGGGACCTGAGTTCGGAGAGATCTGGCAAGGGCTGGCCGTGGAATTTGTCCTGACGCGCACGGTCCGGGACGCGGCGGCCCTGTTGGACGCGGTCTCAGGTCCGATGCCGGGTGACCCCTATTTCGCACCACATCCGGCGCGGCCTTTTGCGAGCGAGGTAGGCGCTCCGCCCGGAAGGCTCCGGGTGGGCTTCATGGGCCGGGCTCCGGGAGGGATGGTGGAGGTGCACCCGGACTGCCTGGCCGCAGTGAAGCGCACGGCCCGCCTGTTGGAAAGCTTGGGCCATCACGTTGAGGAATCTCACCCTTCAGCCTTGGACCAGGTTCAGGAGTGGATGGACCCGCTCTGGGTCGTGGTGGCTGGTTCCCTGGCGGGCCTGTTCAGCCTCTGGGAGAAAAGGATCGGCAGGGCCATCCGCCCCGAGGACGTGGAGCCTCACAACTGGATGATGGTGGAGATGGGCCGATCGATTTCCGCCTTACAGTACCTTCAGGCTGTGGGCGCTCTTCATGTCGCCACGCGCAAAATCGCAGCCTGGTGGAGCGAGGAAGGCTTCGATCTTTTGCTTACGCCCACGATCGCCGAGCCTCCTCCGCCTTTGGGGGAGTTCGTCTCCACTCCGGCGGAACCCATGGCTGCGGCCAGGAGAGTCGAAAAAATCCTGCCTTTCACGCCGGCTTTCAACGTGACCGGGCAGCCCGGGGTGTCGCTTCCCTTGCACTGGAATTCCTCGAACCTGCCGATCGGCGTTCAATTGGTCGCGGCATACGGCCGTGAGGATGTGCTCATCCGAGTTGCGAGCCAGCTCGAACAGGCTTTGCCCTGGTCGGAACGAAAACCCCCAAGTTCTTAAAGAGAGAAGGTAACCTTTAGTTTTTGTGCCCTCTGAGCCGCACTTGTTTCTACCCGTCGGCTTCGGTACGGAAAGGCAAAGACAGTGGAGTTCCAGGCCGTGAAGACGGGTGGCGCCTCGAGCCCCTTTCGGACGGAGAGCCCAGCGTCCGCGGGACGACGCGGGAAGTACATGGATCCGTTTGATCCGAGGCTCTATCTGCCCGAGAGTCGAAGTCCTCAAATGGAGGCTCTGATCCGAAAGGTGGAAGAGACTTTGCCTATCCGGATCCCTCAAGGCAAGACGACAGCCGAAATTGCCCGGGCCCGCGAAGAAATGATGCAAGGCTTTCAGCTCGTCAAGTACGTTTCCAAAAGGGCTGTCGTGTGGGAAATACCAGACCATGAGAAAAAGGTCGCACTGCGGGTTTTCCCGAGAAACCGCCCGAGAGGAGTGCTTCTTCACATTCACGGGGGCGGCTGGTGGGCCGGCACGGCGGACATGCAGGACGAGCTGCTCGAAGGGTACTCCGAAAGTTTGGATGTGGCCGTCGCAAGCGTCGAATACAGGCTCGCTCCAGAGCATCCCTATCCTGCGGCGCCAGACGACTGCGAGGTGGCGGCGAGGTGGTTGGCGGAGAATGCCCGCTCTGTATTCGGGAGCGGGCGGCTCCTCGTCGCAGGAGAATCTGCCGGAGCTCACTTGGCAGCCGTTACGCTTCTCAGAATGCGGAACAGGGGGCATGGAGGCGCCTTTGCGGGCGCAAGCCTCGTCTTCGGCATGTACGATCTCTCCGGCCTGCCGAGCCACACGAGCCAGGACCATCGCACCCTCATCCTGAACTCAGGGTTTCTCCGATGGATCGTCGATCGGTTCGTGCCAGACCCATCCATGCGGAGGCATCCGGATGTGTCCCCCCTGTATGCAAATCTCGCGGGGCTCCCGAAAGCGCTTTTCACCGTCGGGACGCTCGATCCCCTTCTTGACGACAGTTTGTTCCTGTTCGCCCGTTGGATTGCGGCCGGAAGTCCTGCGGAGCTTGCCGTGTATCCGGGCGGTGTGCACGGGTTCATCGGCATGGACCCCACGCCTGAATCCATCGAGGCCAATCGAAGAATCGAGGCGTTTCTGGCCCAATGCCTGGAGGGACGCTGAGCACTTCAACTTGAGGAGGAGCGCCATGAAACTCAAGGGAAAGGTGGCACTGGTGACCGGTGCGGCCAGGGCCATCGGCAGGGCCCATGCCCTGAGGCTGGCCCGGCAGGGGGCGAACATCGTCGTGAACGACATCGACCTGGAGTCCTGGCGGGAATTCGGGGAGGAAATTGGCGCTGCGAGCGTGGTGGAAGAGGTCGAGGCTTTGGGCGTGCGGTGCATCGGCATTCGGGCGGACGTCACGTCGAAAAGCCAGGTGGAGGCCATGGTTCAGGAGGCAGCGGAAACGCTCGGCCCGGTCGACATCCTGGTGAACAACGCGGGAGGTCTGGCCGGGGAAGTTCTGGCGAGCTTTGCTTCGACCGTGTCCGAGGAGGATCTCAAGGCCACGATCGAACGGAACCTCCTGGGAACGATTTTCTGCTCCCAGGCCGTGGCCCGGTCCATGAAGGAGAGACGCTGGGGCAGGATCGTGAACACGGCTTCCCAGGCTGCACTCCAGGCCCAGCAGGGCGGCGTGTATGCGTCTTACGGAGCGGCCAAGGCGGGCGTGGTGGCCTACACGCGCTACCTCGCGCAGGAACTTGGCCCTTTCGGAATCACGGTGAACTGTATCGCGCCGGCCTATGTGGACACGAGGCGCTTGCGCGTGCGGGTGTTCGATGCGATCCCCGGGGCTCTGGAGCAGCTTCTGGCGCAGATCCCTCTCGGCCGCCTGGCCCAGCCGGACGATATCGCGAAAGTCGTGGAGTTTTTGGTAACGGATCTCGGCGACTACGTGACCGGGCAATGCATCAACGTGTGCGGCGGAGCGATCCGGTTTTGAGCGCGCCCAGGCTGGCCGCAAGGAAAGAGCTCGGCGTGCTTCAGGCAAGGGGCGGACGGAGCAGGCATGAGAACAACCCCTGAATGGATGGGAGCGAGCCATCATGAGAAGAGAAGAGATCGTTGGCCTGATCGAAAACTTCATGGAAACAACCTCTCTGAACGTCATGCCCGAGTGCGACGGCATGCCGGTCTATGATCCAAAGCCGCTCGTGGGCTTCGCTTCTGCTTTGGATCCCCTTTATGGGGAGCTCAAGAAGGATGGAATTGTGGGGCCCCACCACTGGATGCCCGGTGACTGGGTGGAAGGCGCACGGTCTGTGATCGTTTTTTTTCTTCCCTTCACGCGGGAGGTCGTGGAAAGCAATCACCCCGAGGGCATGCCGTCCAAGGAGTGGTATTACGCCCGCTACTACGGTGAAGAAGTGAACAACGCCGTCCGGGATCATGTCGTGGCGGCGCTGCAGAAGGCCAGGTACCGAGCTTTGGCGCCCTCCCGCTCGGAGAAATTCGAGATGCAGCTTTTCTCGAGCAACTGGTCGGAGCGGCACTCGGCCTATATTGCGGGTCTGGGCAGCTTCTGCCTTTCGTATTCTTTCATCACCGAGAAGGGATGCGCGGGCCGGTTCGGCACGGTCGTGACCGACCTCGAAGTCGAGCCCAGCCCCAGAACGCTGGGTCTTCGTTCCAACTGCCTCTATGATGAAAAGGGGACCTGCGGTAAATGTATTTCCAGGTGTCCGGCCGGGGCCATCTCGGGAGAAAAGAAGGACCATGGCAAGTGCCTGGAGTTTCTCGTGACCAAGGTCATGGCCGAGTACGTGCCCAAGTACAACGTGGTCGTGGGCGGGTGCGGCAAATGCCAGACACGGGTGCCCTGCGCCCGGAAAGTGCCCAAACTCTCGGATCTATGAAAAGGGGGGCTGCCATCTATTGCGGATTCGGCGTGCGGTTCGGGCTGACGCCCAGGGTGCAGCGAAACACGAAAGCTTGCCTGTCGTACGAACCTGGTGCTGTGGGGGCATCCGGTTTCTTGCAAAGCCCGTGCGGGGCGACCGGCTCTAGATCCAGCCGAGCACGCCCGCGAAGATCACGATGAGAAGGGCGTTCACACAGAACAGGCTTCCCACAAAGCGCCTTTGGGCCCGGCCCGAAGCATCGTAGGCGTAGACCGCGGCCAGGAAGAAAGGAATGTAGACGGTCACGAAGACCGGAAAGGCCCCCCACCACGGGTAAACCCAGACAAAGGTCGGCGCCCGGACGAGAAAGACCTCGAAAATCGAGCAGAAGGCCGCGTTCGCCAGAGCGATGAAAAGGCGGCTGTTCACGCCGAGGATTTTCACCTTGGGGTCCGCGGGGAGGAGCTTGGTCGCCACGATCCCGGCCACGGAGAACATGAGGCTGATCTCCACGCCCACGCCTACAAAGATGAGAAACGCGGTGCCCGAGGGCACGGTCCAGAGGGCATGCCCGCTCAGGTGCTGAATGAGGGCGTTCACGATTTCGACAAACCAATGAACCATGTAAAGGGCGAGCCCTGCCGCCACAGCCTTCCAGTTTCTCCGGGCGATTTCGTTGAAATAGACGTAGAGGACCAAGATGAGCAGGGTGACGACGTGCCACTGGAAGAGATCGCCGCTTCTGAGAATCCGCAGGGCCTCGCTGGTCGCCTCGGGATGATTCAGGGGCATGGAGATGCTCCTTTTCGTTTGAGCCTGAACGCCTGGAGGGTTAGGAGAACAAGACCTCCAGACTCGACAGCCTCTCGATGCCCAGGATGGCTTCCTCGACAGCCGCGGCTCGGCCGGCCCCGATGGCCGGCCGGGAAAGGTCCTCGAACTTGGCCAGGATCTTTTTCCGCTTGACCTCCAGGGGCACCACCTCCACCAGGATGTCCGACGAGGCCGAGCGGACTTCGCCCGCCTGGGTCACGACTTCCACCGTGGCACCCAGATCGTTTCGCTGCTCCTCGACCTCGACGGAGATCTTTTTCATGAGGGCGCGGACTGAGGGCTCGTTCACCCTTTCGTCCTGGAAGGCCGCAAGGCCCGTGTCGCCTCTGAGGATCGCGTTGGCCACACAGTACGGGATGCTGAACTTGGCGGCAAGGCCCGTCGTCGGGTCCATGTGGTGCGCCGCGGAAAGAGCTGCCTTGGAGGTGCGCACGCGGATCGAGCGGATCTCGTCCGGGTTCGGAGGGCTCGTGCCCACGGCCTTCCAGGCGGCCTCGATGGGCGAATGGGTGAAGTGGCACGAGGCATGGTATTTCTGGGCGAGATTTTCGATGTCCCAGGTGACTCCCAGCGTGTCCAGGGCCTGTTCATTCTTCTCCCCTCTAAAGGCGTCGAAGAAGCCCTGGGGGCCTTCGAGGGTGTCGTGAGGCGCATCGAACCCCTCCTCGGCGAGGAGCGCGGCGAGCAGCCCGCCCTGGGAGGCTTTGCCGGCGTGAAAGGGCTTACACATGGTGCCGAAAACCCGCTTGAGCCCGGACGCCTGGGTGGCGGCGATCCCGATGGCGTGAACTGTGGCCTTAAGATCGAGCCTGAGAAGGCGCGCGCAGGCAGCGGCCGAGGCCAGGTGTCCGATGGTCGATGTGCTGTGCCAGCCCGCCAGATAATGGCTGAGGCCCGAGCATGCGCCGAGGACCGCTCCGACCTTGAACCCGACGAGGTAAGCAGTCAGGAGATCAATTCCGGCAAACTTCCTCCATTCGGCCAGGGCCAGCAAGCCTGGAAACAGGGCGACCGAAGGATGGCCGAGGAAAGAAACGAGCGTATCGTCGTAATCCAGGGCGTGGGAAGCTGCGCCGTTGACCAGAGCGGCCTGGCAGACCTGTGTTTTCTTGCCGTGCCCCAGGATGGTTGCTTGCTCACGGCCTCCGAGCGTGTCCGCGAGACGGATGAGCTTGAGAACCAGGGGATCGTCCTTTCCGGCCAGGGTGACTCCGTACCAGTCCAGGAGAGCGATCTTGGCGTGCTCGCGGATTTCGGCCGGGATGGATGCGGCATCGGTTTCCACCACGAACCGGGCGATTCTCCGGGTCATGCCCTCTGGGGATTCAGACATGGTGTTTTCCTATCACTAGGAGGTGGGAGACTCAGGGGTCGCCCGGATCCAGGTCCGGAGCTCCTCCTTCTTGACTTTCATGGTGGCCGTAAGGGGCAACTCTGGAACGAACCGGATGTGCTTGGGATGTTTGAACCGGGCGACTTTGCCTTTGAGATAGTCGAAGATTTCTTCCTCGGTAATAGCCTGGCCGGCCGCTGGCACGATAAAGGCCATTCCCACCTCCCCCCACTTGTCGTCCGGAACGCCGATGATGGCCACGTTCGAAACCTTGGGGTGTCCCGCCAGGATTTTTTCGACCTCGGCCGGATAGACGTTTTCGCCGCCGCTGCGGTACATGTCCTTGACCCGGTCCACCACGTAAAAGTAACCCTCCTCGTCCATGTATCCCAGGTCTCCGGTTCGGAGCGTCCCGTTGACAAGGGTTCGGGCCGTGACCTCGGGCAGGTTCCAGTAGCCGCTCATCACGGTGGGCCCCCGGGCCATGATCTCTCCGATCTGACCCGGCGGGAGCCTGCTGCCGTCCGGTCCTGCGATCCAGAGGTCTGTAAAAAAGCCCGGCTTTCCGACCGAGCCCATTTTGCGGAAGATATCCTCCCGGGGAAGGAGGGTCATGGCGGAGTTCTCGGTCTGGCCGAATCCCTGCTGCATGTACAAGCCCCGCTTGGCCAGTTCCTCGAACAGGCTGGGCGGGGTCCGCTCACCTCCTCCCACGACGCACCGGACCGCGCTCAGGTCGATTTGGTCGAGCCTGCCTGTCTCCAAAATCATGCGCCACATGGTGGTCAGGGCGAAGATGATCGTGCCCCGGTACCGCTCAATGTCGAGGGCGAATTCGTTCGGGTCGAAGCCCCTTCGCATGACGAGGGTCATCCCGCCTGCCAGGGCTGGCGTGGACACGATGAAAAGGCCGGCCGAATGGAAAAGAGGGACTTGCGCGATGAGCACGTCGTCCGGCCGGGCGCCCATGTAAAGGGAGATCTGAAAGTTCTTGAAGAAGGTTTGCTGGTGGGAAAGGATGGCTCCTTTGGGTTTGCCGGTGACGCCGGAGGTATACAGAATGGCAAGGGGATCGTCTAGTTCCACAGGGACCGGAGGCTGGGGCTCGTTCGAGGGCCGGTCCGAAACAAGCCCTTCGTACTCCTCCGCCCAGTCCGGGCAGGCAGGCGGCGAAAAGCCCGGTAGTGTGGGGCCCCCGCTTCTTACGAAAAGAAATTTGTCCGGATCCACTTCGATCGAACCTCGGATCGACTCCACCGGTCCGACAAAGGAGTCGTGAAAGAGGAGCAAACGGGCTCCGGAATCCTTGAGCTGGTATTCGAGTTCCGGAGGCGCCAGTCGCCAGTTGAGGGGGACAAAGATCAGCCCCAGCTTGGCGGCTGCAAAGTACGCTTCAAGGAACTCGATGCAATTCAGGAGAATCACGGCGACCCGATCGCCTTTGACCATCCCCTTCTCGAGGAAAAGATGGGCGCATCGGTTCACCCTTTGGTTGAGCCTGAGATAGCTCACGGGCTCGCCTTCGTAAATAACGGCGATTTTTTCAGGGGTAACCTGGGCGCGCTTGCGCGGAATGGACCCCACATCCCATTGGACCGACATGTGCGAAACCCTCGTTCCGTTCAGTTTCCTTTGAACACAGGCCTTCTTTTTTCAAAAAAGGCGGCCTGGCCCTCTTTGAGGTCTTGGCTGTTGAACGCCTCGGTGATGATCCTCTCCGCCTCTTGAAGTTCCTCTGGGCCGATGCGCAGAGCGCTTCCGAAAAAGTTAAGAATTTTCTTTATTCCTTTCAAGGAAAGTGGCGCATTTGCTGCGATTTCATCCGCCATTTTGTAAACAGTCGCCTTCAGGTCTGACCTGGGGACCAGGTGGTCTGCAAGACCCATCTCTCGAAGTTCTCGGCCCTCATAAGTCCTGCCCGTGAAGAACACCTCCCGCGTCCTGGCCATGCCGATCACCTCGAGAAACTGCCTGAGGCCTTCCGGGTGGTACACCAGGCCGAGCTTGGCTGGCGGCATGCCGACCTTGATATCGTCGGCCGCGATCCGAATGTCGCAACACATGCAGAGGTTCAGTCCGGCCCCGAAGGCGTGGCCGTTCATCATGGCGATTGTGGGGTAAGGGAAGTTCTTGACTGTGCTCAGGGCAAGCTCGAGCGGGTTGGCTTGCTTGAGGAGTTCCTTCTCTTCCTCGGTAACCCGGGTCGGGATCGCGGCGATCTCGTAGCCGGAAGAGAAGGCCCTGCCTTCGCCCCCTGTGATGACGACCACGCGGACCGCTTCCCGGGCCTCCCAATCCTTGAGGGCCAGGTGGATCTTGATGAGGAGGTCCGGCGACAGGGCGTTCTTTCGGTCCGGGCGGTTGAGGGTGAGCGTGCCGACGTGACCGTCGAGGTGTTTCTTGAGTATGTCGTTCTCCTCCATTCGATCCTCCGCGACGAGAAAGAGTGCTTCAATCCGACGCTGGGTCGTTGCAGCCGCTTCGGACGCCAGCCCCTGGCCGGTTCTGGCTGCCGGCCCGGAGTGCGCCCGCGGTTGCGCGCCCACATTAATTATTGTAGAAGGGCAATGCAAGCCTAGGGGCCGGCTGATTTCTGGGACGACGGGTTGGAACGAGGCCGGCCAGCCGCATAACGCAAACAAGGAGAGGCTCCCATGCCGGCGGACAAGGAGGAACTGAAGGCGATCCGCGAGGCCCGGGAAAAGTGGGAGAAGGGCACACTGAGGAAAGGAATGGAGCGGCTCGGGCTCAAGGAGCCCATGGTCTCCTTCTTCACCCCCGCGGATCTTGAGGGTCACGATTTCCTGGAGAACGTCGGATTCCCAGGCGAGTTTCCTTTCACGGCCGGAAGGCATGCCATCCCGATCCATCTGCCCTTCTGGGGCAGGGGAAAGACGCTGGGAGGCGGCAAGACCATCCGCCACGCCTTTGGGTACGCGGGTTACGGCACAGCCGAGGACATGCGGGATTACTACATCGAGAGAGGAAAAACAGGTGTGCGGGGAGGAGGACCCAACATCGCTTTCGACCTGCCCACCCAGACCGGCTATGACTCGGACGATGAGCTGGCCGAGGGCGAAGTGGGCAGAGTTGGCGTGGCCGTGGACACGCTCCAGGACTTCGAGACGATCTACGAGCCCTTCGTGGGGGATATGGAACTCGACAGGATCGCCTCCAACTGGACGATCAACGCCACGACCAACATCATTCTCGCCATGTATGTGGCTCTGGCGCAGAAAAGGGGGATCCCCCTGAACAAGCTCAGGGGAACCCCCCAGAACGACATCCTCAAGGAGTTCGTGGCCCGGGGCACCCACATCTTCCCCATCCAGCACTCCATGCGGATGGTGCGCGACACCTTCACGTACTGTTCCGAGCATTTGCCGAACCTAAACACGATCAGCATTTGCGGCTACCACATGCGAGAGGCAGGCGCCACCCGCGTGCAGGCCGTGGCCTTTGCGTTCGCGAATGCGATCGCCTACTTCGAGTTGGCTCTGGGGGCTGGCCTGGAAATCGACGCCTTCGCGCCCAAGACCACGTTTCTGAACTTCGGGGGCGGAATGGAAGTCCTCAAGGAAGCCGCGGTGCGCAGAGCCGCCAGAAGGGTCTGGGCCAAAATCATGCGAGACCGGTTTGGATCCAAGGATCCCCGAAACTGGATTTACAAAGAACTCGGGGGAGGCCTGACCGGCTACTGGCCCATGACGATTCAAAGGCCTCTGAACAACCTGGTGCGGGTGGTGATCGGCGCGGTCTTCGCCGCCATGATCGGCGAGCCGCCGGCCTGCGAGCCGCCCTACGACGAGCCCCTGGGCTTGGGACACAGCATCGAGGCGAGGCAACTGGCCGCGGACGCGTCTCGAATCATCGTGGAAGAGTGCAAGCTGTGCGACGTCCAGGACGTGTTCGCGGGCTCATACTACGTCGAGTCGTTAACGAACCGCTACGAGAAGGAGATTGTGGACCTCATCGCCAAGATCGACGAAATGGGAGGCGCTGTAAAGGCCGTCGAGAGCGGGTGGATGAAGGACCAAATCATCCAGAGCGCCCGGGAGTATCAGCGTAGGGTGGAGAGCGGCGAGGAGGTGCGGGTCGGCGTGAACAAATACACGGAGCCGGACGAGATCGAAATCCGCATCCCGAGGACTTCCCCCTACAAGGCCGAGCGCAGGGAAGACGCCGAGGAACGCCAGATCGCCAAGCTCCGCAAGATCAAGGCCGAGCGGGACAATGAGAAGGTGCGAGCTTGTCTGGAGCGGATCGGGAACGCGGCGAGGGACGAAAAGGCCAACCTCATTCCGTTTTTCGTGGATGCGGTCAAGGCGTATGCGACCGTGGGGGAGATCTGCCGCGTCTTGAGGGGTGTCTTCGGCGAGGTTCATTGAGACGGTCCGCAGGCGGGACCGAGGAATCGGTTTGCGGCAGGAGGGCACGGAGCCATGGAAAGGGGCAGGAAAATCCGAGTGCTCGTGGCCAAGGTCGGGCTCGACGGTCATGACAAAGGGGCCATCCTGGTGGCGTCGGCTTTGCGGGACGCGGGCATGGAAGTGATTTACACGGGCCTGCGCAGGACCGTCGACGATGTCGTGAACGCGGCCCTGCAGGAGGATGTGGACGTGGTCGGCGTGAGCATTCTCTCCGGCGCACACCGGAAGGTGGCCGAAAAGATGCTGGCCCGGATGAAGGCCCAGGGAATCGGCGATCGGCCTTTGATCATGGGCGGGGTGATACCCGAAGAGGACATCCCCCTGCTCAAGGAGATGGGCGTTGTGGGGGTCTTCACGCAGAGCGCGAGTTTTCGGGAGATCGTCCAATTCATTCGCGACATAGCAGGGGGAAACCGGGAATGAGAAAATTTCAGATGTACATTGACGGCCAATGGTGCGAGTCCTCGGACGGCCGGACGGCTCAGGTCATCAATCCGGCCACCGAGGAGGCGTTCGCCGAGGTGCCCCTGGCCACGGCAGACGATGTCGACAGAGCGGTCAGGGCCGCAAAGGCCTCCTTCGACGCGGGCCTGTGGAGAGACAAAGATCCCGCGGAACGGTCCCGGATTCTCCTCGACATTCTGGCCCGGTTCAAGCAAAAGGCCATGGACTTCGCCCTGCTGGAGACGCAGAACCTCGGTTCGCCTCTGTCCCACTGTCTCTTTACGATGGTGACGAGCGCCCAGAACCGCTTTGAGTGGTTCGCCAAGGCGGCGAATCGCTGCTTCGAAGAGCCCATGCCTCTGTACCGGGCTCCGGCAGCGGCGTTCCCCTACGTGCGCAGGGAGCCGGTTGGCGTGTGCGCCCAGATCGTGCCGTGGAACGCTCCGCTCCTTCTCGGCGCCGCCATGATGGCCGCGCCTTTGGCCACGGGCAACAGCGTGGTCCTCAAGCCGTCCGTGCTCACGCCCTGCACGCTCCTGGAACTGGTGAAAATCGTCCACGAGTCCGAAATCCCCAAGGGGGTCGTAAACGTGGTCATTGGCGCCGGTGAGACCGTTGGAGAGGCTTTGGCCACCCACCCCTTGGTGGATAAGGTTTCCTTCACAGGAAGTTCTGAAACGGGAAAGCGGGTCCTCTGCCTGGCCTCCTCCACCGTGAAGAACACCACCATGGAGCTCGGCGGCAAGTCCGCCATCGTGTTTCTGGACGACGTGGACCTCGAACTCGCCGTCGACGCGGCGATCTGGGGCTGCTTTATGAATGCGGGCCAAATCTGCTACGCCACCACGCGCGCTCTGGTTCCGCGATCCCTGTACGGGCCTTTCGTGGAGGGGCTCGTTGCCAAGGTGAAGCGGATCCGAGTGGGCGACCCCATGGATCCGCAGACCATGATGGGACCGCTCGTCTCCCGGGAGCACCGCGACCGGGTGGAGCGGTACGTGGAGATCGGACTCCGGGAGGGCGCCACGCTCGCTTGCGGGGGACGCAGGCCGGAGTCGCTGCCCAGGGGCTTCTATCTGGAGCCGGCTGTGTTTACGGGCGTGGACAACCGCATGACGATCGCCCAGGAGGAGATTTTCGGGCCTGTCTTGTGCGTGATCCCCTACCAGGGGGACGAGGAGGCGGTGAGGATTGCCAACGATACCCGCTACGGCCTCCTCGGGGCGGTCTTCTCCCCGAATATCGAGAGGGCGATCTCTGTGGGTGAAAAACTCCGGGTCGGGAATGTCTGGATCAACGAGGTGCATCTGATGAGCCTGGATCTTCCCTATGGAGGATGCAAACAGAGCGGAATTGGACGGGAACGGGGTCTTCACGGGCTTCTCAATGACTACACGGAGATCAAGAGCGTCCAGATCGATCTGGGACACACGCGCAGGCAGAGAACGTGGTACGACCTGATCGTTCCGAAGTGAAGCCAATTCCCTGGCGGGGAAGAGACCGTAGGTTTCGTTGAAGGCGTCTAGGCCAGACCAAGGGAGGGACCGACCATGAGACTGAAGGGAAAGGTCGCGGTGATCACCGGGGCGGCTTCGGGGTACGGGCGCGGATCGGCGGAGATGTTTGCCGCCGAGGGCGCGAAGGTCGCCGCGGTGGATATCAACGCAAAGGGACTTGAAGAGGTGGTGCGCACGATCCGGGAAAAGGGGGGAGAGGCGATTGCGGTCGTAGCCGATGTTTCCAAAGCCGACGACGCAAAGCGGATCATGACGGAAACGGCGAAAGCCTTCGGGAGGATCAATGTCCTCTTCAACAATGCGGGCGTCGAGCACATGGACCGGGTGGTGGACGTGACTGAGGAGGACTGGGACCGCGTCATGGCCGTGAACTTGAAGGGCGTCTTTCTCTGCTCGAAGTTTGCGATTCCGTACCTTATCGAGGCCGGAGGCGGGTCGCTCATCCACACCTCTTCGCTTTCAGCCCTCAAGGGGAGGATGGGAAACGCCTGCTACGGAGCCAGCAAGGCTGGCGTGCTGGCTTTCTCCCAGATCCTGGCGGTGGAGCTGGCGCCTCACAAGATCCGGTCCAACTGCATCTGCCCTGTAGTCGCCACGACGCCGATGGGAGAGAGGTTCCTGAAGAGGGCGCAAAAACTTTACGGGATCGATGTGGGGCCCGAGTGGAACTTCGAGACGGCTCGGCAATTTGCCGCGGCCACGGTCCCCTTGGGGCTTCTGAGCGAGCCTTCGGACGTTGCCTACGCGGCTGTGTACCTGGCCTCGGACGAGTCCCGGCTGGTGAGTGGCACGTATTTGCTCTTGGACGGCGCCTCTAGGGCAGGCTAGGGCCGTCAGGGGTCGAAGGGGGAGGGGCGGCCGGGGACAGTCGGCGAGGATGGAGGGAAGGCGGAAATCGCAGCGAGGATAGGGCAGATGCGCGAAAAGACCCGGGTGAAAAGGATGTTTGTGCTCGATGGTGGGTCCTTTTCTTACGATGTGGGTCTCATGGTCCATGGCAAGGACCTTGGGAAGAAGCAACCTGTGGCGACTCCTTTCTATGCTTTCGACACGGAAGAAGGATGGTTCCTGTATGATACGGGCTGGCCGCAGGAAGCGGTGCCTGTTCTGGAGGCCATGGGCTGGCAACCGCGCATCGGGCCGGAGAACGCGGCGCCGGAGCAGCTCAAGAGAATTGGCGTTGAGACTTCGGAGGTGGCGGGAGTCGTTCTTTCCCATCTCCACGTGGACCACGCGGGCGGACTGTCGTTTTTCCCGCAGGCGCGGGTCTACGCGCAAAAGGATGAGATGGCCTGCGCAAGGCATCCGGTCACCTTTCAGGCTTTGGCCTATCAGGCCCAGACGTTCGAGATGCCGGGCCTCCGGTGGAATCTCCTAGAGGGGGACACGATGATCCTTCCGGGGCTTGCTGCGGTTCGAGCCCCGGGGCACACGCCGGGCCTTCAGGCTCTGGTGGCCGAGCTTCCGGAAAGCGGCTGCTTCGTGCTTTGCGCCGACGCCGCCTATCTGGTCGAAAACTTGGAGCGCGATCTGCCGGCTGGGAACGCGTGGAATCCCCTGGAATCTTTTTATAGCGTGCGGCGGCTCAAGATGCTCGGGGCGCTGCTCGGCGCGCCTTGCTTCCCCGGGCATGATCTGGACTTCTTCCAGGCGGGCGCAAGGTTCGCCCGCGCGTTCTGTTAGCTGCAAAAAGAGCCAAGCCGGTGCCAAGGATCTCCGGATGGAGAAGGGCCTGCGCTGCCTGGGAGGCCCATTGGACGTCCGGAGGGTGATCCCCTTGTTCCCTTTGCAGCGGCCCATACGGGTACCTTGGCCCGAGAACGTTGGCATCCTCGGACCAGCGCCCGAAGGGATCTCCTTTGCAGAAGCTCGCGACCGCCCTTGGGGTGCGCGAGGCTTTGGGAACAAGTGGTCTTGGGACTTTTCGGGCTTGTGTTTTTCTCGGTCCTTTGGCCTCTTGCTCCCGATCCCACAAGGCGTGTGGGCTGGCCTCGGCTAGCGGTTCGGCTGCGCGTTCCGGACTGGGTCTGCGCGCTGAGGTAGCCCAGAGGCGCGGTCAGCCCGAGTCCCAGCGGCGGAGGCGGATGCCCTTAGCCTGCCTGTGCTGTTCTTCGGGGCAGGTCGGGGGGCCGCTCGATCCCAAAGATGTTTCCAAAGCTCCTCTGGTTCAACTGTTCCACGAAGGCCTGGACCTTGGTCAGGGTGCTGCTGGGCCGGCGAGTTTCGTCCAGGCAGTCCCCTTCGAGGAACAGAGTGGGATATCCGCTCTTGCGCAGGAGGTTTTGAAGGCTTTCGCTCGCCAAGGGGCAGTGGCCGAAAAAGTGGGCGAACAGAATGATCCCATCCACGCGGTACTTTTCGGCCATGTCCATCAAGTAGGCCATGCGGCTGTTGAGATGATTGATGGGCTGGACGACTCTTCTGGCGATGCTTTCGAAGGGCCTGTCCAGGTCCATGGGCGGCCAGTGGATATGGTTCAGCTCCTCAGCCACAATTGCGCAGTCGAGGTCGTCTTCGAGATACGCGAAGAGCGAGCTGTCGTTGTAGTCCCACAGATACACCCAAAGGATGCGGTGTTTCTCGCCCAGGTGGAACAGGGGCGTTCGGCCTGGCTGGAGGCTTTGGGCCCGCTCGCTCAGTTCCTCGTAATAGGCACGGGCGACTTCCACGAATTCCGGTGATCCCCAGCCCGAGGCGTAAAGAACGGCCCTTTTGAGGAGTTCTGAACCCCTGGCCAGGGCCGGGCTTCGGGCCCTGAGCTCCTCGGTCAGAACGTGATACTGCCTGGCCTGGTTCACGTGCTGCAGGATCCTTCGAAGCTTCAGGGGGTCATGGCGCACTCCGAGGGCCGACTCGATCTTGGATACAGCGTCCCGGAACTGTTCGGCCAGGAACCGGATGCCCGCCTCTGCCTCAAACGTATAGGTGGGAAGGTCGACCGAGCAAACGTGTTTTTCGGGATCGATGCCGAATTTATCGGCAGCCAGGTCGATGACCCGGAGCATGTGCTGCCGGTAGTAGTCGCAGCTTCCGGTGGTATGAAAGATGAAATCCGGGGCGGGCGCCCGATCCATTCGGCCCAAAACAGCGGACAGGATCGTGCAGTTGGCTCTGTCCACACCCTCCTCTCGGGCTGCCACCAGAAGATTCTGCCGGGCGTTCCGGTTGTCGATGGCAGCCAGGACAGGCAGCGGAATGGGGATGATATCGAACAGATAGCAGATCTCGCTAGGGAACAGGGTGCCGTTCCAGGCCACCTTTTGAGGCCGCTCGGACTTGGGTAGGCTCGCGAGCCGAATCTGCTCTTTGAGGAATCCTTTTCGAAGCGTGGAACCCCGGAGGGGAGGGCAGTGTTTTTTTTGCGATCTGGATGGCTTTCCGAGTTGGTCGTACTCCCTGCTCAGCAGGGCTGCGCCCAAAGCGCCCATAAGGTGGGCGACCGGTCGCGGCTTGCCGTCGCTGTGGCAGTAACCCTCAATTTCTGGGATCACCAGGATCGGTCCGGAGTCCGCAGGGGCACCCAATCCTATTCGCAGCAGATGGTCCAACCCGAGGCGCACACCAAGGTTGAACGAAACCCCGCCCTGGAACGAAATGCGGCCCGAGTATCCTCTCAGGCTGGGGATGACCGTATTGTAGATCTGCTTGGCCTGGGCCCAGCAGATGGCGGCGACCCGCTCCTCCAGGCTGAGGGTTCCTTTTTTCCTCACGTACGAGGACTTGGTGAAGACCGTACAAGTGGACGAAAATTCCTCGATCGGCAAGGGCTTCGCCGAGGACAGGGATTCGAGATACCTGCGGATGTAGAGACCGCCGATTTCACCGAACTCGGCGACCGAGATTCCCTCTGCTCTGGAAATTTCGTCGAGGTAGGTTCCTGTGCCCGCCGCGCAAAGGCCGCTCATGTGAAAGTCGAGCGGGTTGGCGAGTCGGATCACCTTGATGTCTTGACCGCCAACGTCGATGACGGCCTCGACGCCGGCCGTGTTCGAGGCCCGTCGCATGCCGCGCGCGTGAGCTCCGATCTCGCTTACCTGTCTATCCACTTTCACCGGAAAAGGGATGCTCCCGAAAACCTGGCTGCCCGTCGCGACGAAGCCGCGTATTTCAACCCCAAGGGATTCTGTGGCCGAACGGAGGAACTCCTCGGTCTTTTGCACGATCAGCGCGGCCCCGCAGGGGTTGCGGCAGCTTGCGCAGGAACGCTGGCACCTGTGCCCCGTGACCCGTTCGGTCTGCGGGCCCTCCTTGTGAACGAGCCAGTAGCGGCTGTCGAGGATGTTCTCTTCGTCGTCGATGAGCGCGAGGACGATGCTGGCAGCGCCCACGTCGAGGCCAAGATAGGCTGCCTTCCTGCATGAAGAGACGTAGGTCGTCAAGACGTTCTCCTTGGGTGTCGAATTGGGTTGATTTTCCCCTTGCGCCAAGAAGACAAAACGCGCGCAGGCGTTGCCGGTCTGGCGTGACGCTGAGTCCCTCTCCCTTTCATCGGACAGGGAGACGATAAGCCTGAGGGGACATTCGAACCCTCGGCATCATCGATTTTCTGGCTCGTCATACCTGCTGCCGATCTTGACTGCCGGATTGCCCGCCCAGATTTCGCCCGGAGCCACGTTCTTGGTCAGAACGGCTCCTGCTCCGATGACAGCGTCTTTCCCAATGGTACGGACCTGAGGGAGGATGAGCGAAAAATCCCCTAGAAAGACGTTGCTGCCGATTTCGATGGATGTGCGCAAGATCTCCTTTCCTTGGGTGATGTCTTCCACCCGCCCCTCGAGAAACTTATGGGTGTGAGAAACGATGCGTACGTTTCTGCCGAAAATGCAATGATCCCCTATTTTGACAAAGCCCGTGCCGTCGATCTCCACGCCTTTGTTGAATACACATCTGTCGCCGATTTCCACTTTGCCTAAGCTGGGGTTGCCGTGAGGATAGCGAACGGGAGGTTTCTCGATAAGCGATTCGATCCAGTTCCGGAGTTTTTGATTCAGGCGTTTCTTGAGACTAGCCACGACGGGTTCCCCTCTTGCGATCCCTGACGGATCCAACTTATACGATGCCACGACTGTCCGGAGAAGTGCAAACAAAGCCGCTTCAGGCAGAAACGGTTCTTCCTTTGCCGTTGCAGACAGGGCAGCCCTGGAGGCGCAAGGGCTTTTCGAGGCGGCAGGACTCGAGCAGTTCCTCGTCCTGGAGAATTTCCAAGGTGGGGCCGTCCGCCGCGATTCTGCCCTCCCGCAGCACGGCCGTCCTGGGGCAGAGATCCAGGGCCAGGTCCAGGTCGTGGGTGGCGATGATTTTGGTATGCTGGAAGGAGCTGAGTAGCCGGATGAGCTGACGGCGCGCCCGGGGGTCGAGATGCGAACTGGGCTCGTCCATGACGAGGATGCTGGGCTCCATGGCCAGAACCGACGCGATGGCCACGCTTCTTTTCTCGCCGGCTGAGAGCCGGTAAGGGGGTCGGTCGGCGAGGTGGCTGGCGTCCACAGTTTCCAGGGCCTGCCGGACGCGCTCCTCCACCTCTTCTGGGGGAAGACCCAGGTTCAAGGGACCGAATGCGACATCCTCCCGGACAAGGGGCATGAAAAGCTGGTCGTCCGGATCCTGAAAGACCATGCCCACGGTCTTGCGAACCTGAGAAAGGGTCTTGGGCGTCAGGGGAAACCCGCCGATGCGCACCGTTCCGGCCTCCGGTACGAGGCATCCGTTCAGGTGTTTGAGCAGGGTGGATTTGCCGGCCCCGTTGGCGCCGACGAGCGCAACGGATTCGCCGTGGACGATGCGGAGCGAGACTCCTCGCAGGGCCTTGGTTCCGTCAGGATAGGTGTACCGGAGATCTTGGATCTCCACGATATGGTGGCTCATCGTACCATTCCCGTTGCGATCTTGCCGGCCCAGGCCGGCAGGTCGTAGATCCTCATGAGAAGGAACGCAGCGGTCCAACCGCAGAAAAACAGGATGTCCCTTTTGCCGATCGAGGAGCTCCTGGTGAGTCTTAGTTCTCCGTCAAAGCCTCTGCACAACATGGCTGCGTGGATCCGCTGTGCTCTGTCCAGGGTGCGAAGCAGGAGCTGGCCGATCATGTGGCTATAGACTCTCAGTCCGGTTCCCCGATTACCGAAACTCCTGAGGGATCTGGCCCGTTGCATTCGGGACCCCTCGTCGACAAGGACGAAGAGGTACCGATAGAGAAAAAGAAGCTGCACGGTCAAGGCCCGGGGGACTCCGAGCCTGTCCAGAGCACGACAAAGATCGTACATGCCGGTTGTGGCGACCAGGGCCAGGGCTGTGGTTACAGTGAGACCGAAACGGATCAGGATCGACGCAAAGGAGATCCAGCCGCCCGAGACTCCCACAGGGCCGAACCGCACAAGGACCTCCCGGTCGAAGAAGGGATTGAACACCCCGATGAAAAAGGCGAAGGGCAACGCCAGGAAGACCTTGCCCGCAAGGTAGCGCAAGGGAAGATCGCCCAGAGTGATCAGAACCACCGGGTACAGAACGAACGGCAGAAGGGCGCTCACCCGGTACTTGTCGAAGGAGACCACCGCGACGATGAAAACCATCGTGGTCAGCACCTTGATGCGGGGCTCCAAGCGATGGATCGGCGTGTCGAGTCGGCTAAGCGCGTCGAATCGGGTCAGGTCGAAAAAGGAAGATTCGATTCCGGCCATGGCCATCCTGCTGTCGGCCTTCGACGGGCGGCCGCCAAGGATGCAGGCCGTCGTGTTCAGAGCCGCTAGCTCTTGGAATGATATCTTCTGAGCCCCAAGCCGATCAATCCAGCAAGGGCCAGAGTGAGGAACGCTCCAACCAGGCCCGAAACCGTGGTGCCTGCGCTGATGGAAGGCCAGGGTTCGGCTTCGGCTGTCTCTGGTGTGCCTCCGGCCTCGGTGGGCTCTTCGGTTTCTTCTCCCGCAGGGAATCCGTAGTCCGGGAGGATGGCGGTCTTCTCTTGGAAGCGGCCCAGCCAAGCGTGGGGTCCTTGCTCCGGGGCGTCAAGTTCTTCCTTTCCTGAGGTGCGGAACATGGACCATTCGAGCCCGTCCGGGTGAGCCGAGGCGAACCAGGACAGGGCGCCGCCGGTCACCACGGTCACCACGAGCAGCCCGGCGAGCACGCCCTTGAGAGGGAAGGGCGTTCTGGCTTTGCCGGTCGCGGCGGCCTCGAGCACTTCGGGTCTGGCTCTCCACACGAAAGTGACCACGGCAGCGGTCACAAGACCTTCCACGATTCCGATGGCCAGGTGAATGGGTTGCATGAGCAGGACGAAAGTGCCGAAAGGCAGCTCCGAAATACCGGAGAAGGTCGTCTCAAGAACAACTCCGAACGCCCCCATCTGAAGCGCCAAGATCGATGCTGCCATGGACCCTGCGAGGATCCGGCCGGGTGTAGGGTTGTCCCCGGAGATCTTTCGATAGATGAACGGATAGGCTACGAAGCACGGGAAGAATCCCAGGTTAAAGATGTTGCAGCCCAAGGCGAGTAGACCTCCGTCCGCGAAGAAAAGGGCCTGAACGGTCAGTATGGAAGCCATTGTGAGAAAGGCCGCGTGAGGTCCGAGGAGAATGGACAGGATCATTCCCCCTCCCAGATGGCCGCTCGAACCCGTGGCCGGGATCGTGAAGTTGATCATCTGGGCGGCGAAAATGAAAGCGCCCAAAACTCCCATGAGAGGGACCTTGCGATCGTCCTGGACCTGCCGGAGCTTTTTCCCGCTGTAAGCGGCAAGGGCGGCCGTAACGGCCCACATGGTTCCCCCCACAGCCGGTGAAATGAGCGCGTCTGCCATATGCATCGGATCATCCTCCCGTTCCTCTTTGAGATGTTTTGATTGGGATAGAGGGTCGCAAAGGTTTCAGAAGAAGGCCTCGGCTCTAAGCGTGCCGGTGACCAGCCCGTCGTTGCCTTCATCGCCTAAGGGACTCACGACGTATTGGAGATCCGGCGTCACGGCCAAGTGCTCGCCGAAACAGAACCTCCAGTACGTTTCCAGATGAAGTTCCATTCCGTCCTCTTCGAGGTCTTCATTGGCCTTCAGGCCCGCGAGGGCCAGGCCCCATTCGTCCTCCTCTCTGGCGGGCAGCAACCCCTTCAAGTTGGCGCCTGCTGACCAGAACCAGGGCACTTCGTACACGTCTTCGTTCTGATAACCGAACCGGCCGAAGAGGCCCACCTTTTCGTGGATCCTCTGATCCAAGCTGAGACCGATCCCCCAGCCCTCTTCAGATCCTTCCCCTGCGATCCTCGGATGGTCGTAGGTCTGGGCCCAACCGTAGATGCGGTAGTCTCCCTCGCGCCCGGCCGGTGCCGGTTTGAATGCCGCCTGAGCGGCCACGAAAGGTTTGTCGAAAACCCGCTCGAAAGATCCCTTCTGCTGATCCTCGTCGAGCAAGGGCCTGGAAGAAGACTGGAGCACGACCGTTACGGCCCACGCTTCGGTCGGAGCCGCGCACAGGGCCACGAGAGGAGCGTATTCGTTTTCGCTGTCCAGGACTGGGTTGTTGACAAAAGGCTTGCCCACGAACTGAGCGTATTCGTCGTTCGCAAAGGCATTGTCGTCGATAAAGCCCAAAGGCTCGGTCTTGCCTACGGATAGAGAGAGCTTCCCGTCGAGGAATGTCTGGGTATAGAAGACATCCAGAAGGCGCACCCCATCGTCGCCGGGGTTGTCGTCGTTGATCGTGTTGACATCCGCGAACAGGCCTCCCTCGGCTTCGAGGTCCCGGTCGGCCCCGTCCCCCTCGCCCGCGTGGATGCGTACCGTCATCTCTCCGCTTTCGAGGGGAGAGAAACCGAGTTCCAGGTCGGCAACGAAGCCGACCCCGTCTGGGTTCTTGAACTTCCTGCCTGCGATCACGGCGTTCGTCATGCCCTGGTAGAACCCGACGACGCCCCCGTGTATGCAAAGGGTTCCCAGACGCTCCTGAATTTCTTCCCTGAGGCCTGACTCGGCCTGCTGGGGTTGAGCCTCAGCACCGGCTGAATTTTCTGGGCCGCTGCTGTGGGCGGTGGACGCTTCGGATCCCACGGAGTCCAAGGCGAAAGCCGGTGCGGGGGAACAGGTAACTTTGTAGGAAATGGCCAACAGTCCCGCGACCAGGAGGAGGAGCGCCTTCTTCATCTTCATGTTTCCTTTCCTGCTCTGGTTTAGAGGGTAACATCTAAAAAGCCCGGATAGGATCGTTCTCGCCTGTCCGTCCGTGTTACCATTGACGATTCGATTTGCTTTCGAATCCGGTAGGTTGTGGACTCATTTCTATAAATAAGTTAAATTTATTTTTCAGACGCCTTCTTGGACGGCTTACAAGCGAGCTCTAGGAATAGGAAGATTTTCGTAGCAGCCTGTGGCATCAATTTGAATCTTGTAGCACCAAGGGGTGTGATTTGTCAAGGGAGAGGCGCAGGCTTGATCCGCCGGACCCAGGACCCTTGGAGTGGGGCCAGAGGGGTCAGGGGGGCCAGAGGGGCCAGTCCTTCATTTTACGGATTGGGGGAGAATGGTTCGCGGATGGAGACCGGGATGACAGCCTCCTGGAGGGCCGCGGTCCCACGTGGCCGCCTCTTGTGATGGAGGGCCATGCTCCGCCATGGCCGAAAACATAAGGCCCAGAAGACGGACGCGACGGAGCGCGTCCCTCCAGGGGGGTCGAGGCCAGAGGCGGAGGCCAGCGAAGGCCAGAGGGCCGGCCAGAGGGCCAGAGGGGTCAGTCCTTCATTTTACGGATTGGGGGAGAATGGTTCGCGGATCGAGTCAAGGATGACGCCTTCCTGACAGGCTCTGGAGCAGGCTCTGGAACAGGTGTGGACAGGTCGAGGGAAAAGGGATAGGTTTCTCCCTTTGTGGAGGCCGCCGTTGACCATCGATTCGGCAAGGAGGGTGTTCATGGAATTTCCAAGTCTCGAATGGGCTCGGGCGCTCCAGGAAAAGAGCAATCAATCGGAATCCTTTCGCAGGGCCTCCTTGTGGTCCGACGTGAAATTGGTTCTGGCTCTCGGAGCGCATCGGTACTGGTTCAAGCTTTACAGAGGCCGGATTATCGACGTGCTCGAGTACCTGCCCCTGTCGAATCCCCTTGGGTACGACATTGTGGTGAGCGGCTCCTTGGAGACCTGGAAGAGCATTGCGTCTGGCCGCAGGCTGCTCTGGCAGTGCGTTCTCGGCGGAGAGATCCTGATTGACGGCAATATGCTCGAGGCGAACCGCATGACCGAGGCGGTCTGCGTGCTCGCCGACGAGGTGATGCGCGAGGTTCCTTGTTGACGAAACCGAAAGATCCGAAAGAGCCTCTTTTCGAACCCGGAGTGCCGCTCCGGAGTCGTCGCGGCCACGGCAGAGGGAGAGCAAGGAATTCCATCAGGAGGGCTTGAGGAATGGCGTTTTCGCATACGGACATCCAGGGGCGTTTTGTCGTCGTGGAAGGAGCGAGGATTTATTACGAGGAAGTTGGCCGAGGGATTCCCTTGATCTGTATCCACACGGCCGGGGCCTGTTCGCTCGAGTACTACCGCTTCTTGCCTCTCATGGCTGACCATGGCCTGAGGGCCATTGCTCTCGATCTGCCGGGGCACGGGAAATCTCATCCCGTGAATTGGCAGCCTTTCCGGGTGATGCGCGAATACGCGGAGTTCGTCTGGAAGGTGGTCCAGGTCATCTGCTCGGGCGAAAAACCCGTGATTACGGGCTGCTCCATCGGCGGCAACATGGCTCTCGATCTCGCGTGCCATCATTCGGACGGTTTGCGGGCGGCCGTGGTCCTGGAGGGAGCGGCGGTTACGCCCATGATCGACGTGCAGGCGTACGAGGAGCCCCACGCGTGTCCTGGGTGGCAGAACGTGATGGAAAGGGTCGCCGTGGCCTCCATGTACCACCCGGCGCCGAAAGAAAAGGCCCTGGAACTTCGGTGGCTCCATCGTTACACAAGCCAGCACGTAGCGACCGGAGACCTCCAGTGCTGGGTGAACCACGACGTAAGAGAAAAGCTCAAAGACATTCGGTGCCCGGTCCTCTGCCTGGCTGGGGAGGCCGATTTCTTCGTCCCGGAGGCCTTCGTCGATTCGACGGTGGCGGGCATCCCGGACGGACTCGCTGAGAAGAGGATTCTCAGGAAAGTGGGGCACTACCCGATGTTCGAGCAGCCTGAGGCACTGGCTGAGGTGTTCCTGGATTTCCTGAAAAGGCGAAAGGTGATTTGAGGCTCCCAAAAAACGTGCAACGAGGAGGACGGATACGATGGGACAGAGGCGGCCTTTTCCGGCGAAAGCGTATGAAGGGATCGTGCGAGAGACCCACCAGGGCGTGGAGATGCTGCATTACCAGGACAGGCCCGAGAATCTCGTCGATCTCCTGGACCGCTCGGTCGCCAGGTTCGGCGACAGGGAGGCGGTGGTGGACGGAGAGGTGCGGCTTCGGTACAGGGAATTCGAGAGGCGGGTGAACAACCTGGCGGCTTCGTTGAGGAGTCAAGGGGTGAAGAAGGGAGACCGGGTGGCGATCCTCATGCCCAATTCCTGGGAATTCGCCGTCTCCTACTTCGGGATTCTCAGGCTGGGCGCCATCGCGGTGCTTCTCAACTGGAGGTGCACGGGACCCGAGCTTGCCTACATGCTGGAAGATTCGGGCGCCGTGATTCTGCTCATGCACGGGCAGTACTGGGAAAAAATCGAAGGGATTCGAGCAGGGCTCTCCAAGCTAAGAGCGATCTTTTCTCAAGGGGAACCCCTGCCGGAGGGGGTTCTGGGATTCGGGGACCTTGTGGGACGGGAGGCTCCGAGTCCTGTCCGGAGCGAGTCGGCCCTTTCGCAGGACGACCCGGCCGCGATCCTCTACACTTCGGGAACCACAGGAAAGCCCAAAGGGGCTCTGGTGACCCATCGCAACGCGGTCGCCAATGCTCTCAACGCAGGCAGGCTCGCCGAAGGCGACGAGAACGACAGGACGCTTATCATCGCTCCGATGTTTCATGCCACGGGGATTCATTCTCAGTTGACCGCTTTTCTCGGGATCGGCGGCTGTTCGGTTTTGCGGGCCGCCTTCGATCCGGTGGACACGCTCCGCACCATCCAGCAGGAGAAGATCACCTTTGGAGCCGGCGTGGCCGCCATGTTCTGGATGATCCTCAACATGACGCCCTGGAAGGATTACGATCTGAGTTCGCTGCGCTATTTCGTTTTCGGTGGCTCCCCGGTGCCCGTGGAGTTGTTCCAACAGATGATCCGGGCCTTTCCGCACGTTCAGTTCGGAAATGTCTACGGACTGACCGAGGCTACCTCCATCGTCACCTGGAACACCCACGAGGACATTCTGCGGATCCCGGAATCGGTCGGACAGCCCGTGCCGATCGTAGAGGTGAAAGTGATCGACCCGCTCTCTGGCCGGGAGCTTCAGGCGGGAGAGGTCGGCGAGATCTGCGTGCGGGGGCCCACGGTGGTAAAAGGATATTGGAACAAGCCCGAAGCGACGCGCGAAACGTTCGTCGACGGCTGGGTTCACACCGGGGATCTGGGATACAAGGATGAGGAGGGGTATGTCTACGTGGTGGATCGCATCAAGGACATGATCGTTTCGGGGGGAGAAAACATCTATTGCATCGAGGTTGAGAATGCGATCATGCAGCATCCGGCGGTGCTGGAAGTGGGGGTCGTGGGCGTGCCGGATCCGGTGATGCAGGAAGCGGTCAAGGCGGTCGTCTTTCTTAAGCCGGGAGCGACAGCGACCGAACAGGAGATCATCGACCACTGCAAGAAGCTTATCGCGAGCTACAAGAAACCCAAGTACGTGGTCTTCAGCAAGGGCCTGCTCCCCCGGAACCCCGGGGGCAAAATCCTAAAGAGCGCCCTGAAGGAGATGTGAGGCTTCGCGATCGGAGGTTCGCCATGCTGCTCGAAGGAAAGGTGGTGCTCATCTCAGGCGCGGCAAGGGGCATCGGCCGTGCGAGCGCTCTGGTCTTGGCCCGTGAGGGCGCCGACGTGGGCGTCGCGGACATCCTTCCAGAGGTGGAGGAGACAGCCCGCGCGGTCGCCGCGCTCGGAAGGCGCGCCGCCTGGGCGGTCTTCGACATTTCGAACCCTGCGGAAGTGGCCCGGGGCGTGGGGCAAATTCGGGAGCAGCTCGGCGATATCGACGTGCTCGTCAACAACGCCGGCATCGTGGCCAATATTGCCCGGCTCGAAAAGATGACGCACGAGGCCTGGCAAAGAGAAATCTCGGTGAATCTCTCCGGCGCTTTCAACATGATCAAGGAGGTGATCGGGCCCATGGTGAGAAACAAGTGGGGCCGGATCATCAACATTTCATCCGGAGCCGCGACCGGGGGGCTCCACAAGCAGATCGGTTACGCCGCGAGCAAGGCCGGCCTGCTGGGCCTGACCAAGACCGTGACCTTGGAGCACGCCCGGGACGGCATCACCTGTAACGCCATCCTGCCCGGACTCATCGGCACGGAACTCGTGCAGATGATGCCCGAAGAGATCCGGGAGCGGGCCGTGGCCTCGATTCCGGCCAGACGAATCGGGCGCACCGAGGAGGTGGGTGATCTCATCGCATTTCTGGCCTCGGACCGTGCGGCGTACATCAACGGAGCCGAGATCCGCATCGACGGCGGGATGGGTCTCAACGTGGGGAGCCTGGGGAGCCGGCGAGAGATGAAAGAGTCGACGGGGGATCTCTGACCGGCGCCTTTGAGAGTTCGTCGTGCGCGATCCGACTGCAGGAAGGAGGATGAATCCACCCATGACGCGGAACCATACGAGATCGGGCATCCCGGTCAAGGACTTTTACACCGCCGAGGATCTCTCCGGGTTCGATTCCGAACGGCAGCTCGGCGCGCCGGGGGAATATCCGTACACCCGGGGCCGTCGCCGCCAGACCGAAGGCGGCTGGATGCAGAGAGAGCTGTCCGGGGAAGGCGACCCCGCTCGATCCAACGCGCAGCTTCAGTACCTCCTTTCCCAAGGGCAAATCGGCCTCGACGTGATCGGAGACAGCCCCACCATGGCCTTTCTGGACCCGGATCATCCGATCGCCGCCCACGCGGTGGGCACCCAAGGCGTTTCTCTTTGCTGCCTCGATGACTACAGAGTCCTTTACAAGGACCTGCCCTTGGACTCCATCGTGGTCTCAGGGTCTCTGCCGCCTGCTATCGCGGTCGCGGGCCTCTACCTCGTGGCCCGGGAGCGGGGAATCTCACCCGATCAGTTGAGGGGGTCGGTGATCCAGGCTCCTTTCTATGCCGAGGACTGCGGCTATGCGATCCATATGCCCTTCCGGCTCCGGCTCCGGATGGCTTGCGACTGTATCGCCTTCTGTGCCCGCGAGATGCCCCGGTTCCACTCGTTCGTGGAAGATACCTATTTCTTCAGCGAGGCAGGACTGAACGGCGTCGACGAAATCGCTCTCGGGATGATCGAAATCCGCCATGTGGTGAAGGAACTCCTCAAGCGAAACGTGCCGATCGATTCGTTTGCGCCCCGCATTGCCATTCTCGTCAACTGCGGGATGGACTTCTTCGAGGAGATCGCCAAAATCCGGGCCACCCGGAGGCTTTTTGCGCGGATGATGCGAGAGGAATTCGGCGCTCGGGATCGGCGCTCTTGGTCTGTCGTGATTACGAGTCACACTTCGGGCCTTTCCCTGACGGCCGAGCAGCCCGTGAACAACATTGTGCGAGGCACGATCCAGAGTTTGGCCTTGGTGCTGGCCGGCGTCCAGGCTTTGGAGATCTCTGCTTTCGACGAAGCCTACCGCACACCGAGCCCGGAATCTCATCGGGTGGCTCTGCGGACCCAGCAGATCGTATACCTGGAATCGAACGTGTCCAAGGTGGTCGATCCGCTGGCGGGCTCGTATTACGTGGAGTCCCTGACCGACGAGATGGAGAGAAGGATCCGGGAGAGGGTCCGGGAGATCGAGTCCATGGGCGACCCGGCTGAGTTGGCCGAAAAGGGGTGGTTTCGGAGGTTCTTCGAGCAGGCCATGGCCGAATACGCCGCGGCCGTTGCGGCCGGTACGCTCCCCAAGGTGGGGCATAACATGTTCCGGATCTCCGAGGAGGAGGACACGCTTCTCAAGGAAATCGTGGAAGGCAAGATCGAGCCCTGCCGCGAAAGAATCGGGGCAATCCGGAGGTACAAGGAGACCCGAAACGTCGAGTCCGTGCGCCTGGCTCTCGATGCTCTGCGGAAAAGAGCCGAAGAGGAGCGGGAGAACATCATGCCTTACGTGATCGAGGCGTTTCGGGCCGGGGCCACCATGGGCGAGATCGGAGGCATGCTGAGGCTGGCTTACGGCTGGCCCTACGATCCCCACGGGCTCGTGGAATGTCCCTTCTGAGAGGCGGGCCGCCATGAAGAAGATCAAAGTGTATATCGGTACTCTTGGCCTGGATCAGCATGAACTTGGTGCTCTTGCGGTCGCCCGGATGCTCAGGGACGCAGGAATGGAGGTCGTCTATGGGGGTCGGTTTAACCTGCCGGCTGCCATCGTGAAGACATGTCTGGAGGAGGACGTGGATGTCATCGGGGTAAGCTGCCATTCCTGGGAGCATCTGTTCTACGTTCCGGAGATCCTCGAACTGCTCCGGCAGAGGGGAGTCACCATCCCGGTCGTGGTAGGCGGATCGGTTATCACCCCCGGAGACAGAAGGAAACTTGCGGAAATGGGAGCGGCCCAAGCGTTCGGCCCCGGGGCCACGGAGCGAGAGATCGTCGAGTCGATCCGGGCGATCGCCAGCGGGCGTGACCGGACCTGACGCGGCCGGCCTAGACTTTCGGCCGATTTACCCGAAAAGAAAATCGGTCGCGGCCGCGTCCATTCGCAGTTGCTCGTCCGCGTCCCATAGGCAACCGTTCTTGCATGACGCCGTGGCCCGGAGCCCGCAGAAGAGGCCGCTCGAGACGACCGCCACCTCCACATCCCCCCCGCACTTCGGACACCGGCAAGGCTGGGGGCTTCTTTCTGTTCCGCAAAGGCTCTCGCGGCCTTCCATCCGTTTCTCCTGGCTTCTTTCCATCGGATTCGCTTCTGGACGCCCTTCATCATACGGCATAGCGGGGTTCAAAGCCAAGGGGCGCTCTTCTTGAAACAGCTGTCTTCAGGGGGGTATCCTCTTGCGGCGGTCCTTCCGGAAGGTTGCAGGGAAAAACCATGGACATGACGGCTGGACGGGAGCTGTTCTGGCAGATCGAACCCCAAGAAGTCTTTTCCTGGTTGCGCTGGGCTGCTGTCGTTGTCTTCGGGCTGGGATGGCTCCGCCTTCTGGTCTGGGTCCGGTCAGGTCGGCAGGCTGGCGAGCTGCCAACTGTGCGGCTGGGTTGGGTGCGAGCCCTGGCGGAAGCCGCTCTTCACAGTCGTTTCAAGCCAGGGGTGGCGGCCCGGATCTGGCACGTTCTCGTGTTCTACGGCTTTCTCTCCCTTCTTGTCGTGACTCTCTGCGTGATGGCCTCCCATGCCGGAATGTCCTTTCTGTTTCGGGGCAAGATCTATCTGGGCTTGACGCTTCTGGCAGAGGTGGCGGGTGCGGGCCTTTTGGCTGGAGCTTTGCTCGCCTTGGCGGATTCCTTGAGGCGGCCCCGGGAGGGACGAAGAAAGTTTGAAAAGGTATCTGCCCTTCTCCTTTTGATCTTCATCTGCCTGAGCGGCTTTCTTGTGGAGGCGGAACGGATCGCCCTTGCCGCGGATCCCTGGCGCGGCTGGAGCTTCGTCGGGAATTTTCTCTCCCATCTCCTGGCCACCTCCGGAGTGGCCGTCTCCATGGGTTTTTACGAGACGCTCTGGTGGCTCCACGCCGTGGTTTCCCTTTGCTTTGTTGCGTGGATACCGTTTTCCACCGGCCTCAGGCATCTCCTTTTCGCCCCGGCCCGGCGGGCGGACACGGCGCTGCGGCCGGTGAGCCAGCCTCCTCAGGCGGATTTGAATTCCGTGCGACTGGCTGAGCCCGGCCTGGAGCCCGTGCGCCTGGGAATGAGAGCGAGCCGGGATCTTACGCCCCGGCAAAGGGCGAGCCTTCTTGCCTGCATGGACTGCGGGCGATGCGAAAGGCTCTGCCCGGCCTTTCAGACCGGACAGCCTCTGTCTCCCAGAAAAGCGATTCGGGATCTCGCTGGCTCTTCAGGGCCGCAGAGCCTTCTGCGCCGCGTAGGGCTCGGCATCGACCGGTCCGAGGTGTCTCCGGCAGAGGCGGTGTCGAGGTCGGCTCTGTGGGCCTGCCGGTTGTGCAGGGCCTGCGAGGAGACCTGTCCGGCCGGAGTGGAGCATGTGCCGCTGGTTCTGGACATGAGACGCGCCGAAGTTCTCTGCCAGGGAAGACTGCCCGAGGCGGCCGCCCAGGCATTGCGCAATCTGGCGCGGACCGGCAATCCCTATGGGGCGCCCCCTGCGGAGAGGCTGCGCTGGCTGAAGGACGAGGGGATTCCGGAAAAGCCTGTCGGCGGCCAGAGTTCCTGGCTGCTTTGGATCGGGTGCCTGGCGAGCGGCGACGATCTGAAGCTGCGGGTGATTTCGGCATGGGTTTCCCTTCTCCGAAAGGCGGGCGTCTCGTTCTATGTGCTCCGCGAACAGGCATCCTGTTGCGGTGAGCCCGCGAGGGTTCTGGGGGACGAGGATCTCTTTCAGACTGTGGCGAAATCCCGGATTCGATCCCTTGCCCAGGCCGGGGCGGAAAAGATTCTGGTTCACTGCCCCCACTGCTACTCGATCCTGAGGGACGCCTATCCAGCGCTCGGGGCGGACTTCCTGGTCGTCCACACGAGCGCGTTCTTTCGGCAGGCTCTTCAGGAGGGCCTTCTGCGGGTCTCGCCCGAGGAACAAGGAAAATCCGGTCCAGGGCGCGTCGCCTACCACGACCCTTGCTTTCTGGGCCGCTATCAGGGGTTGTATGACCCGCCGAGGGAAATCCTCGCAGCCGTTTCGGGCGTGTATCCCCTGGAGGCTGCGAGGCATCGGAAGGGCTCCTTCTGCTGTGGCGGAGGGGGAGGCCATTTCTTCATGGATCTGGACGCGGGCGAGCGGCCCGCCTCTCGGCGACTCGAGGAACTGCTCGGGCTCGGGGCCGAGGTTCTTAGCGTCTCTTGCGGGTTCTGCCACGCCATGTTCGACGACGCGGCCAGACGCCTCGCCGAAGCGCCTCCGGCGAGAATCGCGGATTGGCTCGAGCTGCTCCAGGAGAGGACCGTTCCCGGCAGCGCTGGCAAAGCTCTCCTGGCAGGCTGAAGGGGAAGGATCTCACCCTTTTTCGCCCGGTCTCGGCCGGGGTTCCGCCCGGCTCGGGTCGAGGAATCCCTCCTCTTTCAGGATCTGCAGAATCTTGCGAGACGCCTCGTCGGGCGGCAAACGGAGGACTTGGGAGCCGGCTGCCTTCTGGCCGGAGCCGGACATGCCGTATGCCTGTCGGATCCGGTCCAGGCTGGAGACCTTGGCATAGTCGGCAGCGGCCGAGGCCCTTGCGGGCTTCGGCGGGCTGAACCGTTCGCGCTCGAGAAACGGTGCGACAGGACCTGGATCGACCGTGCAGGGTTGCAAGGGGGTCCGTTCTGATCGGATTTTTCCCTCTAGGGTGGGATACCGGAGGGGAGGGCCCCTGTGGATGCTGACGCATGCAGGCAAAGTCAGACGAATCCGCTCCCGGGTCGAGCCGCGGCTTCGGGTTGCCTCGAGGCGGCCGTCTTCGGTCCATTTGAGGCCCGTGACGCCGTCGAGAAAGGGCAGGCCTGCCAGGGCGCTGACCATGGGGCCGACCGCCCCGGCTCCGGTGTCGAGATCCCTTGCGCCGAAAAGGGCCAAGCCAATGCGAGTCTGGCGAAAGACGGCGCTCAGGTGCGCCGCTACAATCCAGGCGTCCGGTTCCCCAGTCGCGCAGTGGATCCAGAGGGCCTCGTCCGCTCCGCAGGCTAGGGCTTCCCGAAGCACGGCCCGGCACGGCGTACCGCCTGCCGAGCACGCAACGACCGCGGCAGGTTCAGGGCTGGAGTCCCGCAAGCCCAGGGCCCCCTCCAGGGCGAGTTCGGACAAAGGATCGGGCATGGGGCGGTAGCCCGGCAAGTCCTCGAATTTCGGGACCTGGGCCGGCTCGATCGAAAAGGCCGGATTGTGAACGGGCCTGAGAAAAGCCACGATCCTAAGGATCGTCGGTGTGCCCTGCGACTCGCTAGGGGGTTGCGGCATGGCGGTTTTCCGTTTCTGTGCTCCGGTGGAGGATTTCTCGAATCACCTCGCCCGCGTCGGCCACGATTCCCCAGGTGGCGATCCGGAAGATCGGCGCCATAGGATCCGTGTTGATCGCCAGGACCGCGCGGGAGTGTTTCATCCCCTGCAAATGCTGATGGGCGCCCGAAATCCCGCACGCGATGTACAGATCCGGCGCCACCTTGGCTCCGGTCTGGCCGATCAGTTTTTCCTTCGGTGCCCAACCGAGATCCACGGCGATCCGCGAAGCGCCCACGGCTCCGCCCAGAAGCTCTGCCAACTGTTCCAGCAGAGCGAAGCCTTCTCTGGACCTCATGCCCCTGCCTCCGGCGATTACGATTTCTGCGTCCTCGATCGCGACCCGGGAAGCCGGTTCTCGCACGGATTCCAGAATCTCGAACAGGGGGCTGGAAGGTCGGGCGGGCAGGAAGGGCGCCGCATCTTCTACGGCAAGTGGCAGGGGCTCTGCGATGGAGAACGGCTTGGGCAGGTCGAAGGACCTTGGAGAAAGGCAGATCAGGCCCCCCCGGCCCGCGGGGAACCGGAGCAGCTCAGAAAGGGTTCCTTGCACCAGGGGGCGGGTCATGACCAGACGGCCCCCGATGCTGCGCAGGTTCGTGATCCTGCAGGCGTAGCCCGCGCCGACATGGGCTGCGAGCCTGGGAGCAAGGCTCAGCGAAAGTGGAGTGGGGCCAAAAAGAAAGAAAAGAGGCGGACCGCACCGATAGAGAGCCTCGATGCGGGTCAGAAGACCTTCGCACGCCGGATCCCAGGCTGCGACCTCGCCGACCCAGCGGACTCTGCGGACGCCCACCGATGCCAGATAGGCTGATCGGACCTCGGGGGATTCGGCCCCGACCCAAAGGGCGACCATTTCCGACGCCGTCTGCTGGGTCAGGACCCGGGCTGCGGAAAGAGCCTCCAGGGACTCCCGGGAGATTCTTCCGGTTTGGCTCTCCACAAGGACCCAGCATGCATCGGACGACATCGACTGCCTTCACTCGAGCTTGTTGGCCGCCACGTACCCCTCGTAGATGGCGTGCATGAGGTACCTCGGAGCCACACAGTCTCCCACGCGGACAAGAGAACGGACTTTGCCTTTGAGCGCTCTGTAAAGTCGGTCTTCAGCTTTTCTCCAGTAAGACAGGACCAGGGTGTCGCAGGGGATCTCGTGCTCCCGGAGGGAAACCGGGTTGTAACAGAGGCAGGCTCCAGCCATGGCCTTTTTGACGGCCGTGAAGTACGTCAGCTTCACGTCCTTGTTGAACAGACTGAGCAGGTGCAGGGCCAGGGTGGGGCCGTCGATGTCGAAAGGCGAAAAGATCATGCGCATGCCCATGACGAGCATTTCGACCTGTTTGCCTTGGCCGCTCAAAAAATCCGCGGTCGCAAACCCCTGCAGGCCTGGCTGCACGTCGTACAGAAGCACTTTGGAGCCGGTCTCCGCCTCGCCGGAGAGCACGTGCCAGGCCGAAACCACATGGGCGCCGGGCTCGATCTGGACCGCGAGGTCCGGGCCGACCACCTCGGGGCTCGGGTCCGTGATGGGCTGGGCGCCCGTGGCCACGATGACATGATCCGGATCCTTCTCGAGCACCATCTGTTCCGTAACTTCGACCCCGAGTTCGATCGGAACAGACAGGCGCCTGAGTTCCTTTTCCAGATTCCGGATCGATTCGAGCAGATCCGCCCGCAAGGGAGCCTTGGCCGCCACCAGGATCTGGCCTCCGAGCTGACTGCCTTTTTCGTACACACTCACTTCGTAACCGCGGAGAGCCGCGACCCGGGCGGCGCTCAGGCCGGCTGGTCCCCCTCCGATGACCATGACCCGCTTGCGGCCGGGGGCCGGCAGGATATGGAATTCTCTCTCGCGGCCCGCCTCTGGGTTCTGGGCGCAGGTGATGGGAAGCATCTCCTGGCAGCGGCCCCAGCAGCCTTCGTTGCAGTTCATGCAGAGCCGGATTTCATCCTCTCGGCCTTCGCGGGCCTTTCGGGGCAGGTCCGGGTCGCAGATCGTGGCTCTGGTCATGGCCACCATGTCGGCTTCGTGGTTGGCCAAGATCTCCTCGGCGGTGTGAGGGTCGGTGATCTTGATCACGGCGAAGACCGGGATGTCCACCACGTGTTTGATTTCAGCGGCCATCCAGACAAAGGGTCGCGGGGGAGTCCCCATGGGGGGGATCGCCACCACGCCGGTCTTGTACGTGCTCACCGTGACGTGAAGGAAATCGACCTGACCGGTCTGCTCCCACCTCTGGGCGGCCTCGATCATGTCCGGGAGCTTGAGGCCGCACTCGAGAAGCTCGTCGGCGCTCACCCTGAGGCCCACGACGAAATCCTCCCCGACCGCCCGTCTGACCGCGTCGATCACCTCCAGGCCGAAGCGCAGCCGGTTCTCAAAGGAGCCTCCGTAACGGTCCCGGCGGATGTTCGAGTAAGGGGACAGAAACTGCTGCGGCAGATACCCGTGGCCGAAGTGGATTTCGACCCCGTCGAGCCCTCCCTCCCGGGCCCGGACAGCCGCGCTCGCGTACAGACGGAGGATTTCTTGGATCTCTTCTTCCTCGAGTTCCTTCGGGACCTCGCCGGAAGCGGGACCAGGCACAGGCGAGCAGGATTGGACGGGCAGAAAAGAGACCTTGGAAAAATTCTGGTGCCCGTTGTGCCAGAGCTGGGCGAAGATTTTTGTGCCGTGGCGATGCACGGCCTCGCTGATCCTGCGGTAAGGCTCAATGATGGCGTCCGTGTCCGCCATGCAGGTGTTCGGCACAGGCCAGCAGTGGCGGGTGATGCTCTGGGCCTCTGTGATGATAAGCCCCACGCCTCCCTGGGCCCTTCGTTCATAGTAGGCTTTGAGCCGCTCCGAGGGGAGGTTGTTTTCCGCAAAGTGGGTGAAGTGTCCGGAAATGAGGATGCGGTTGGGGATGGTCACGTTGCGGATCGTGATGGGCGTAAAAAGATGCGGGAAAGAGGCCATGGTTTCCCTCCAATGATTAGGGGGTGGGACGGCAAGCCTGCTTGGGGACCCGCGCTCCGGACGCGGGCTCCACCTTGCCGATTCTCTTTCGTATAGCAAAGGGATCCTCGAGGTCAACCGCCAGATGGGCATGATCCTGAGATCCGTTCGACTCCAGGGGAGCGATTGACAGCATCCTGTGCGCCCTGTTAGATCTGCCTCGGGACCGGCCCTGGGAAGGAAAGCGGGGATGGGCGGGAAACGGGCTGGGCGGTGGTATTCGTGGCGAGGGAGCGTGAAAGGGGTTTACATGGAGGCGAGGGCCAGGGCGTTCGGCATCTTGGGGCCCGCGCGGGCAAGGGGGAGGAAATGAAGGATCTCGCAGGCAAGGTCGCGGTGGTCACGGGAGCTGCCAGCGGCATCGGGCGCGCGACGGCCCTCGCCTTCGCCGCTGGCGGGTCGGATGTGCTCGTGTCGGACATCAATGAGGTGGGCCTCGGCGATGTGGAGGCGTCCATTCGAAATCTGGGCCGAAAGGTTGCCGCCGTTCGGACGGACGTGTCGAAGGCCGGCGATGTCGAGGCCATGATCCAGAAGGCCCTTTCGGAATTTGGCCGGATCGACATTCTGATGAACAACGCCGGCATCGGCCTGACCGGCGAAATGCGCTTCCTCAGCCTCGAGGACTGGCAGCGCATCGTGGGGATCAACCTGTGGGGGCCCATCTACGGGATTCACTTCGCCCTTCCTCACATGATCCGCCAGCGGAGCGGACACATCGTCAACGTGGCCTCCTCGGCGGGTCTGATCGCCAGTCCCGGGATGTCCGCCTATTCGACGACCAAGTTCGGAATCGTGGGCCTTTCGGAAGTGCTGAGGACCGAGCTTGCCCGCTTCGGGATCGGGGTCACGGTCGTGTGCCCGGGCTTCGTTCGGACCAATATTTTCCAGACCACTGTGATCCGGGGAGCCAAGGATCCCGAAGAGGCGAGGAAGCTGCCCTCTTGGCTTGGCATTCCCCCCGAGGCCTGCGCCCGGGACATCGTCGGGGCCGTCCGGAAGAATCGGTTCCTCATCATCCCAGGGCCTGAAATGAAGGTTGTGTACGCTTTTAAGCGGTTCGCGCCGCCCTTTTATCGCGGCTTCATCCGGCTCATGGCCCGGCGCATCCGGGAGATCAGCCAGGACTGAGAAGATCAAGGGCACGACGAGGATGCCTTACCTGAAACGGCCGGCGATGCCGTTGAAGACGAAGTCAACGACCTCTCTCTTTCTCTCCTCGATCAGGGTCCGGCTGTAAACGTCCTTTTTCCAGATCTCTCGGATTGTGGAAGAAGCGATGAAGAACATGGTAAGACATCCCAGGAGATTGGACAGGATGTGGATGAGTTCGTTGGGAGAGCCGCGACCCGGCTTCAAGTTGGAAAAGAGGAACCGCTCGGCCATCTCGAACATCTCTCGCAGATAAGGCCTGGAGAGCAGCTCGTTGACGTACTTGCCCTTGTCGATGGATTCCCGAAGGAGGATCCGGGCTGCGGAATCCTTCTCGGCCAGCAGCTCCACGGCCGCGCACAATACCCGCTTGAGCTTCTCCTGGGGAGAGAGTCCTTCCTGCGCGAAAATGGGGAACAGCCGCCGCTCCATCGTGACATAGTAATTCTCGATTACGATCCGGTAGAGGTTCTCTTTCCCGCGGTAGTGGTAATTGATCAGGGAGGGAGGGACCTGTGCAAGGGCCGCGATTTCTTTGACTCTTGCGCCCTTGAGACCCTTTTCCGCGAAGATTTGCTCGGCCGCGGCGAGGATCCTGGATTCGGTGGCCTGCGGCGGTCTCTTCCGGTCCTCCCTGGTGTGCGCGGCTCTTCCCGGTCGGGTGGAGGCTCGGGGCATGGCGTGTCCTTCGTGGGGGAACTCGGAAGGGGCGAACCCCGATAGACCATGCTCGGAGACGGGTTGTACAACCTGAACGGACGTTCAAATGTTGCAGTCTGATGGCCCCTTTGTCAAGAGGACTCGGGGAATCATTTTGCTAACATCCTGATATTATGGGAAATTCTTCCTGCGTTGCAGGCCAAGAATTTTGTTGACACCTTCTCCTGCCTTTTGGAATAATTCGAACGGCAATTCAAGCAAACCCACCGGGGAGTCCATCGATGCGAATAGAAGATGGTGAGATTGTTCTGGAACCCGGGGAGGTCTTGATCCGACCCGGTATCTTCACGCGCCAGCCGGGCGATCCCATGCCTCATCTTCTGGGCCGGAAGTGCCAAGATTGTGGCGACGTCTCGTTTCCTCCCTACCGGCACTGCCTGGCCTGCGGGAGCGAGAAGGAGACCGTCGAGGTCGTCTTGGGCAATGGCGCCGTCCTGTTAGGGTATACGGTGGCCAGGCAAGTCATGCCCGGGTTCGTCCCTGGATACATTTTGGGCAAGGTCCGGATGAAGGACGATCCTACCCTTGTCGTTACGGCGCAGCTCGTAGACGTCAAAGAGGAGGACGTCGAAGTGGGGATGGATCTCGTCATGGTTCCAAGGGTAATCCGGGAGCTGCCCAATGGAGAGAAGGTGGTCTCCTACTGCTTCCGGCCTGCGGATCCCGCTCGCGTCTCGGCAGCGCAAGGAGGAGAGAGCCCATGAGAGAGGTCGCAATCATCGGAGCTGGCATGATTCCTTTCGGGAAGTTTCCGGATTATCCGGCGGCACGGATGGGAGGGGACGCCGCCGAGATGGCCCTCCGGCAGGCCGGCATCCGGGCCACCGACATCGAGGCGACTTTCCTGGGCAATACCGGAGGCAACGCTCCAAATCTGGCCCAGCGAGTGAACGGCGAAATCGGAATCACCGGTATCCCGGCTTTCAACCACGAGAACGCCTGCGCCAGTTCTTCGGCCGCCTTTCGGCAGGCCGTGCTTGCCGTGGGCCACGGGATGCACGATTACGCGCTGGTCGTGGGCGTTGAGAACATGACGTGCCACATCGCCTCCGGCCGCCTGCCTTCCGGGCCCCTTGTCCTTCCCCACGGTGCGAATCTGGAGGCGGACAACGGGATGATGATGCCTGCGGTTTTCGCTCTTCTGGGAAGCCACCACATGGCCGAATACGGGACGACCCGGGAGCAGTTCGCGCGGGTTGCCGTGAAGAACCACGCCCACTCGGCCCACAATCCTTATGCCCAATACCGCAAGGTCTTCACCCTGGAGGAAATCCTGAATTCCCGGATGGTTTGCGATCCCTTGACGCTTCTTCAGTGTTGTCCCATCGGGGACGGCGCCGCTGCGGTGGTGGTCACGACTGCCGCCAACGCGAAGAAGCACACCACCAAGCCGGTTTATGTGGCGGCCTCGGTTCTGACTTCTGGGAAGTACAAGGCGTCCGTGCAAGGGGCGGTGCAGATCGAGGCGTGCGCAAGGGCCGCGCGCGAGTGTTACGAGGCGGCCGGGATCGGTCCCGAAGACATCGATGTGGTGGAGCTTCACGACTGCTTCAGCATCCATGAACTCGTTGCGTACGAGGACCTGGGGTTCTGCCCGAAGGGCGAAGGAGGCCGGTTCATCGACGAGGGGCTCTCGGATTACGGCGGCAAGGTCGTGGTCAATCCGTCTGGCGGACTCCTCTGCAAAGGACACCCGATTGGCGCCACGGGTGTGGCTCAACTGGTGGAAATCGTCTGGCAGCTTCAGGGCCTCTGCGGAGCCAGGCAGGTTCCGAACGCCAAAGTGGGCCTCACCCACAACGGAGGCGGTTTCGGGCCGGGCAACGAGCCAGGGGCCATGAGCATTACCATTCTCAAGGTCTGAAAACGGGGGCGAGGACAAGGTCTGCGCGGGCAGGTGTTCGCCTCTGCGTTGCGGGCGTCGAATCCGCGAAAGGGAATCAAGGGGGGGACGGATGGGATTTTCCGACTACTTCGACGAGAACCTCTACCGGCTCCAGAACACCGGGGAAGTCAGAAAGATTCAGATCGAGAAACTCCGTCGCCACCTTTCAAACTTTTATCTGCGGAGTCCGGCGGTCCGGATGTTCCTGGACGCCCAAGGGCTCAAGCCGGAGGGAATCACCCTCGAGGAGTTCCGGCAGGCTTTTCCGCTGCTGGGCCAGGGCACCCTCAGGGGATCCATGGCTGCCGAGGGACCTCGAGAACCCGGGTTCATCGTGCAGATGATGGCCGGCATGGTGGGAATCGATCCTTGCGAATACGTGCTCATGTGCGCCACCTCCGGGACCACGGGTGAGCCCACGCCGTACTTTTTCACGGCCGAGGACCTCGACATCATGCCCAGGGGAACAAGCCGGGGCCTCTTCATGGTCACCAAGGGCAACGTCGAGGAGATCCGCAGGATGCGCGCCGTGCAGGCTTTCGGACTGAGCATGTTCGGCGCCGGCGTGCCGCTCGTCGAGTGTCTCATCCGTCTGGGCGTCTGCTGCATCCCGGTGGGGGCCGAAGCCGGCACGGACCGGATTCTAAAGTTCGCGGACCGGTTTGCGGCGAACTGCATCTGGTGCACGCCCTCCCTGGCCGAGTATATGGTGGACACGGCACTCGACCGGGTTCGCGCCATCGGCTTCCGATATGTGTTCTGCGGCGCCGAGCCGGGCGCTGGCATTCCCGAGGTGCGCAGGAAGATCGAGGCGGGCTTCGGGGCGCGCCTTTACGACGGCATGGGGCTCGTGGGCGGCCTGACCCTTTTCTCTTGTGGAGAGGAGGAATACGCGGGCATGCACCACCTCACCGACGACATGTTCTTGTTTGAACTCGTGGACCCGGAGACCAAGGAAACGATTCCTTGGGAAGACCAGGCGGTCGGAGAACTCGTCATGACGCCCCTGCAGGGGTACACGATTCCTCCGGGCCGTTTTTCCTCAGGCGACGTGGGCCAGATTTTCCTGGCTCCCTGCCGATGCGGGGAGCCGGGCTGGCGGGTTAAGATGCGGGGGCGGACCGACGACATGCTCAAGGTGAAGGGGGTCATCGTGTACCCGGCCGCCGTGGACGGCGTGATCACGGGTTTCGTGCCCCGGGTGACCGGCGAGTTCCGGATCGTTCTCGAAGGCCCTCCCCCCAGGGTGGAACCGCCTCTCAAGCTCAAGATCGAATACGGCGAGGGCCTTCGGCCCGAGGAGCTCGACGCCTTGGCCAAGGAGATTGAAGCGGAGATGCACGCCAAGCTCAAGGTCCGGCCCCGCATTACCTGGGTGCCGCCCATGACGCTGGAACGGTCCGCCCACAAGACCCGGTTCATCGAAAAAGCTTACGAGAAAGAAGCGAAGGCTTGACGGGGATCCGGCGACCCGAGGGCCGGGACCTGTGCAGGGAATCGAGTTTGCGCAAGGAGAAAGACCATGCCTGAAATCTACATGAACGACTGGCCGCCCTTCGCGCCAGACGATCAGAACCGCAGGGAAGCGACCTTGGTGGCGGTCAAGCTCATGGCCAACGCCGCCCAGACGGCTCCGAACGCCGGCGGGGTTTCCCAGATCGAAGCTTCAATCGTGTACGGATACCGGGAACAGGAACAGATCGCCCGGAAGATGGAGGAGATCGGAAACACCCGTTACGCCGACACCCTGCTCGGCCGGAGGTTCCTGTACGAGGCCGTGATGGTGAGGGAGTCGGACGCCGTGCTGCTCCTCGGCAACTTCCGCGCCAAGGACACGCCCATGGACGCCAAGTGCGGCGCCTGCGGCGGGCGGCGGGACTGCTCGTTCCTGTATAGCAGGCGGGAAGCGCCGAGCGGGCTGATCGATCCTACCCGGCGGCAGCACGAGACGCTCATCGACGGACCCTTGTGCGGCGTTCGGTGTCAGGATTTTGGGTACGCGATCGGATCGGCTTTGTGGATGGCCAACAGGCTCCTGGTGGACGCCAGGGCGTACATGACCGTGGGCGTGGCCGCCCTGGAACTCGGGTATCTCAGGGACTCGAGCATCTGCGTGGGCGTGCTGGCCGCTTCTTTATCCAAGAATCCCTACGTGGACGTCAACACCGACTACCACGTGATCAATCTGGGAAGACTCGTCGACGGCGTGCGCAAGCACTACGCCCTGGGCCGTCAGGCAGGAGGAGATTATCGATTCAGTGATCCGGGGCTTCAGGCCGCCAGAGCGCGGCGAAGGGAAAAGAGATCGGATCCCCAGGACGATGGAACCCCGTAGGCGTGAGAGGAGGACGTCCATGCCTGTCTACGACGCAAACCGCCTGGCTCACGAAAAACTGTTCGACATTGCCGTCTTTTGCGCGCAGTCCGCTCTGAAGGCGCCCCAGATCACCGGGAAGGTCGAACTGAAAATGCGGATCCTCACCGGAGAGGATCTGAATCCGGTCCTGGAGGCCCTGACCGTGCTTGGACGGATCGACATGTTCAATTTTCTGAGCTTCGCCACGTGGCAGAGCGCGGCCGCCCAGGGCCGCATGCCGGTCCTGCTTCTCATCGGCGCGAACGTTCGCCAGAGCGATCTCAACTATAATTGCGGAGCCTGCGGCTTTCGGACGTGTGCCGAGTTCAATCAATACTCCCGCTCCGTGAAACCTCCGCCCTACATTATGGTGAAAGGACCGGTCTGCATCTGGCGGCTCATCGACTACGCAGGCGCCTGCGACTGGGCCTGTGCCGCGGCGTGGCATCACAACATCACCAACCGGATCGAGATCGCCACGGGCTGGGCAGCCCGCGAGGTGGGGTATCTGGACGAATGCGACGTTGTGCACGGCCTCCCTCTGGGGCCCTGCACGGACCTGCACTGGTATTCCCGGGATGCTGTCACTGCCATGATGGAATACGACCTTTGGCTCGGACGGATGCACCAGAACTACCCGACCCTCTTCGGAACCTTCCCGGGGGAGGGGAGGCCGGACCTTAAGATCCGGCCGGACTGGTGGACCCAGCCCGCGGAGGTGGAAATCAAACAGATTCCCCTGGAGCAATTCGAGGCGATGTACGCCTCTGTGGAGAGCGATTTGAAAGCGATTCGGGAGCGCGTGAAAGGGCTGTCCGCGGGGCAAGGCGAGGCTGGTTCGGGAAAGGGGGAGGGGGCGGTGTGAGAGGGACTTGCGATAATTGCGGGAAAAGCGATTCCGAGGCCCGCCCATCCGGGCGGCCCTCGAGAGGGAAGGAGGATCAGTCATGGAGGAAGCCGCAGTCCTGAGCCGAAAGGGAAACGGCCCCCGGGAAAGCTGGACCGAGGGGCTCAAACGGATCCTTGGACCCGACCGCGTTCGCGAAAGCCGGGAAGATCTTGCGAAGTACTTCAGAGGCCCTGCGGACACGAGCGGTTTGGTGGCGGCCTTTCCCTCTTGCATGGAGCACGTGCAGGAAGTGGTGCAGTGGGCCGGCGAGAACGGCATGTCGGTGTTCACCCTCCAGGATCGGTTTCTGGGGCAATGGGCGTCAGGTGGGAAAGGGGTCGTGCTGGATTTTCGGGACATGGCGAGCATCGTGAGGGTGGACAAGCGAAACCTGCTTGCCCACGTGGAACGGGGCGTCACGTTCGATGCCCTCAGGCGTGTTCTTGACGAACAGGGACTCAAGTTGGCTGCGCCGATCGGCGCCCCCACGGATTCGGTTCTCTCCAATTTTCTCTGCCGCGTGCCGGTCAAGAAGGCGACTCTTTATCCGGAGGTTCACCTTTACAATCTGCAGGTCGTGCTGGCCGACGGCAGGATTCATCGGACGGGCAGCCATGCCTTGAACGAAAAAGAAGACTGCCGGGAGGACGGCGGCCCCAGTCTGAGTCGCTGGTATTTGGGGAGCGACGACATTTTCGGGATCGTCACGCGTGGAGTGGTCTGGCTGTATCCCAAAACAGAATGCCGGGACGCGATGCTGTTTGCTGCCGAGCGTCTAGAGGAGGCGGTCGCCGTGCTGCGGGACGTTCCGCGGTGCGAGCTGGGCTGGGAATGGCTGGCGATGAACAGGCGATACGCCCAATCCTTGCTCGGGGGCAAGGGAGATGATCTCCCCCCGTGGATCGTGGTGGTGGGGTTCGATCATCGCCGAAAGCTCGTCGAATACCAAAAACGAAAGGTGCTGGATCTCCTTGCGGGCAAAGGGTTGCGCCCCGTGGATGCGGAGACGTACCGGCAGGCATTCGTGACTCTGCTGGACGAGGTCTGGTACGAGGGGTCTCCGTTCGGCACGGGCTTCTACTGCGGTTGCGACAAGATGGCGAGCCTGGACCTTGCGGTCAGAAGGCACGTGGCCCAGGCCGGCCTTGGAGCCGCCCAGATCGGCCATTGCCTGCTGTCCGTAAACCGTGGCCGCTGCCTTTACAGCCGCTACGAGGTGTTCAACGCCGACGGGGTGGATCGGGCAGCGGATCTCGAGCGAGAGCTGTGCTGCAAGGGAGCCTTTTTCGATCGGCCTCGCGAGGAAGTCTGGGAAGTGGTCTCGGCAAAGGTGGAGAACCTCCGCAGACACATGCGGACCCTGAAGGGAGTGGTGGATCCGAAGGGGGTGCTGAACCCCGGCCGGTACGTTCGTATGGAGGAACAGGGGTATCGAGCGCCCACTGCGGTCTATGGGGGGCCTGGAGACACAGGGATCGTGGAAGAGAATTTGGCGCAGGTGGAGGAGAAACTCCGGTCCGTGGTCGGTCCCGAGTGGGTGAGTTCGAACCGCGCCGACCTGGCGGCTTACGGCCGCGACTTCACGATCTTCTCCGGAGAAAGGCCGAACATCGTCGTGTTGCCGGCGAGCACCGAGGAAGTCCAAGGCATAATCCGGATCGCCTATGAACACCGGATTCCCGTGGTGCCCCTCACCACGGGTTTCAACCATGGCGGTCTTACCATACCGAGAAAAGGCGGGATCCTGGTGGACTTGAAGCGGATGAACCGGATCCTCAGGATCGACGAGGAAACCATGACCGCAACGTTCGAGCCCGGGGTGCGGATGCGCTCCCTTTGGTACGAGACCCACAAGGTGTCGACCTTCCAGGGATTGCGGCTCAAACCGATTCTGCCTTTGACCTTGGGGAGCGTTTCGCTCCTGAGCAATTACGTTTCCCGAGGCGGTCCTGGCAGCGCGGTGAAGTACGGCTTTAGTTGCGACCTGACGGCAAACATGACCTGGGTCTTGCCGAACGGCGAGATCCTGCGGACCGGACCCTCGTCGGTTCCGGAGGTGGGAGATCTCGGGTTGAACTGGGGGCCTGGGCCCGACATCACCGGGATGTTTTTCAATGCCGACGGCGCCTTCGGAATCTGCAGCCAGATCACGGCCAAGCTGTACCCGGATCTGCCCTCGGAGATGATTCTTCAAACCGCCGTGTTCGACGAGGACCCCGAAGGATGCCGGAAAGCCTGCGGGATCATGTACGATGTCTGCCAGGAAAACCTGGTGGAGTTCATCTATAAGAGCCATCCGGGCGTCATGTGCGTGACCCTGGCCGGCATCATGGGCGGCAAACCCCAGGACTACCTCATGATGTCGCCGAAACATCCCCTTTTCATGATCGTGACCGGCATGGACGAGGAGGAAGTGCAAATTCGGGCAGAACTCGTCCGGGAGATTTTTGCACGCCACGAGGTCTTGGAATTCGATATGAGCATGGTCCCGCCCGAGTTCGCGGATTTCATGTCCACGGAGCCGATGAAGGCCAGCTTGGGGGTCAAGGGGAACACCGTAGGGTCCTACCGCGGCGCTTTTCAGTGGCAGGCCGGGTACATTCAGGTCAACAAGGTCCCGGAAATCAACCAGGAGTACAAGAAACTCATCCGGAAGTATTGGAAGAGTTCGGATGTGTTTACGTCCCTGGAAGGTTCGCTGACTGGAACCGACATCCAGGGGCCGCTGCCTTACGCGCGGATGGGCACGGTTGAGTTCGATTACTGGTGGGACCAGGGGAACCCGGAATCGGTCAAACGCGCCGCGGTCATGATTCGAAAGACCACCGAGATGATGTTCCGTTACGGCGTCATCCCGATCCGCAACATGTTCGGGTTCGGGGAACTGCTCATCCCGAGGCTCGAGGTGTACCGGGACCTCTTGAAAGACGTGCGGGCGGCCTTCGATCCGGCCAATCTCATGCACCCGGACGTTCTGCCCGTGACCGAGGATTACGTGTAAGGGACCGGGATTCTCAGCTCGGCCGGAAGGCCGCCCACGAAGATCTTGGATAGAGAAGGACGCAGGATGCTCAGGACCCTCTGGAAACACCGTGTGGAATTTTACCCTTACCTGGCCATCTATCTGTTCTGGTTTCTGGGCGCGTTCCTCGGTTCTTTCCAGGTTCGCAACCGCCCTGGGATCGTGGCCTTGGGGCTGGTCACGGTTCCTTCGATCGTGCTCATCACCATCGCCACGGTCCGGACGTGGCGGGAAATCCGGGACCGGGAGACGGCTCGGGACTTTGCGCTCAGGAAAGAATAAGGGCTCCGCTCCCGTTCCCGGCCTCCGCTGCAAAGGGCTGCGGCCAGATGTATCCGCCAACCTCCGACGGAAGGGACATTCGGAAAGGGCCCTCCCCGGACAGGCCCTTTGGAGTCGCAGCTTATGGCCTTCTGGTCCTCGTGATTCTCGCTTCGACCTGGATCCATCACTTCGAGCCCCACCTCCTCAGAGTCCCGAAGAACGGAGACGTCTTCTCCTGGAGGCACCCTGCCTTCGAGGAAACGCTGCTCTATGATCATGCGACCCAAGAGCAGCGCGAAAATATTCTCGCTCAAGGCGTGGTCCTCAAGGACCAGTACGGTTTTCAGGCGGCGGGCGATCTGTTCGCCCTGCTCATGGGATGGATCTGTTTTCTTCATGCCCTTCGGCACCACGGGTTCTGGAAGGCTTCATGCTTTCTTGTGGGGTCCTTCGTGTTTACCGGGCTGGAGGAAACCATATGGATCCTTTCGGGCCGGTTCCTGGGCGGCACGGTGAAGAACCCGTTGGGGGAGCCTTTTCTCGGCACGTACTGGTTCACTCGCGGAATCTTCTGGTTCCTGGAAACACCCCTTACGGCGTGCATGGGCTGGTTTTTCATCGCCTATGCGTGTGTGCTGACTGCGGGCAAGGTCTTCCCGCGCATGGGCCTTTGGGGCAGAGCGGCTGCGGGAGGACTCATCGCCATGGGCATCGATCTCTGGGTGGATCCGGTCCAGACAGCTCCTGAGGTCATGTCCTGGGTGTGGGCCAAAGGAGACCCCCTGCTTCTGTTCGGTATTCCCCAGTACAACTTCGTCGGGTGGTTTCTATTGATCTTCCTGTTCGCGATTTTCTGGGAAGCCCTGCCGGGCCTGGAGGTCCGTCGGGGACGGACGGGAGCGACGGGGGTGTTTTTCGGGCTGGTCCTCGCCGTGCCGTTCGCAGTTTTTGCGGTCATCTGGGTTTGGATCTGTCTGCTGGGCGGCGTTCTTTCGCTCTTTGGGGTCGAAAGGGCGATCCACATCCCGCGGGGCTGGTAGATCCGCTGCGATGCTCAAGGATTTCTAACGGGGGGGGACCTCATGGCAGGCAAAATCCATGTGCTCGGAGCCGGTCTGTCCGGCATGGTTGCGGCCATCAACCTGGCGCGCGAGGGGTTTGAGGTGCTGGTCCTGGAAGGAGCCAAAGGGATCGGAGGCATGGGAGGGCTGCACCCTTCGGTCCATACGACTCCCATCGACCCGGCCTGGATGAGCACCGAAATCGGGATTGACGTGACGCCTGCCTTCCACAGGCCCAAGGGGTTTCTTCTGGGCCTTGGCGACAAGACCTTCAAGCTGAACCCTGGCCCCATGCACACCGTAGAGAGGGGACCGCGGCCGACCTCGATCGACACGCTTCTCTACGAAGAGGCCCGGAAATCGGGCGTTTCCTTTCAGTTCGGCGTCTATTTGAAAGATCTGCGGGAAATTCCCAAAGGCTCTATCGTGGCAACGGGCCTCCACACGGAAATGTTCGATTTCCTCGCAATCCCCTACGAAACGCCCCGGGGGTTCGCTTCCACCCGAAAGACCGATTGGGATACCTGGTGCGCCAGCACCCTCGCCTCGTATACGGACGATTATTTTTACGCCAACTGCGTCAATCATCTCATGTACGGGCTCCTGTTCGGCCGCAAGAAGATTACGGTTGAGAACCTGGAGGCCTGCAAGAAAGATATTCGCGAGAAGTTCGGCTTGGACCTCGAGCACTGGGAATACTTCACCGTCCGCGTCCCGACCGCGTCGGCCCGCAATCCGAGGCTCTTCCAGGATGGGTATATCCTGGCTGGAACCCTCTCCGGAGCCATGGACCCCGTGGCCCTTTTTGGGATTCACGGGGCGCTGCTTTCCGGCAAAGTCGCGGCTGTCGCGGCGCAGGACCCCGAGCGTGGATGGAAGGCCTTCCGAAGGATCAGCCGCTTTTTCCCAGTGGCCTTCTATCTGAAGCAGTTCCAGAAAAAGCTGCCCGCAAGCCCGGCGCTGATGGAATTCAGCTTGAGGCATCCCAGGCTGTTCTATCCCTTGATGATCGTCCCGTCCTTTTCGGTCCCAGGCTGGAGAGGGGGCGTCTGGAACTACGAGGTCTTTCGGGGCGCCGAGCGAGTCTCCTAGGGCCCGCTCGGGCCTGGCGTGTGACCCTTCAGGGGCGGGTGGAAAGACCCTGCGATTTTCTTGTTGACAAGCCGCACAAAGAGCATCTATGTTGGCGCTGAATAGAGTAATGAAATTTCATTATCCCATAGGGGTCCAGCATCTCGATGTCCAAGGGCTCACAGAGGAGAAGGGAACTCACGCGGGCCAGGATCCTTGCGGTGGCGAGGCGCCTGTTCAGCCAGAAGGGTTATCACAATGCCCAGGTGATGGACATCTGCCGGGAGGCGCGGATTTCGGCCGGCACCTTTTACGTTCATTTCAAGAACAAGAGGGATCTTCTGGAGCAGATCGCGCGGGAGAGTCTCGAAGAGCTGCGCAAGACCTTAAGGCGGCTCAGGGAGCCCGAGACGTCCGGCGACCTCAAGGAGAGGCTTCGGCGCATCCGGGACACCTACACAACGTATTTCGATTACGTCGAGAGGCACCCGGAGCAGATGCTCATGGTCCTGAGGGGAACTTTCGGTGTGGACCAGGACATGGACGGCGCGGCTTGGCGGTACCTCAACCGTTTTGCCGAGGATATCGCAGAGGATTTCGAGAACTGGCAAAGGCGGGGGATTTTCAGAAAATGCAACGCCCGGCTGCTCGGGCACATGGTGAACGGCATGACCCTTCAGGTGGCTCATTCCTATCTCGTGGAGAAGAAATTTACGCGGGAAGAAGCCCTGGAGACTCTCGTCGAGGTGGGCACAGCCCTTTTTCGCCACTATCTCACAGCAAAGGGGAAAAGGCTGCTCAGGTCCTAGCGAAAGAATCTAACAAATAGCTTTAGGAAATTGTTCCAACTGCTCTATTTATAAAGAAAAAGGAGTTTAGCCATGGCCGTTTTTCAGGACGTGGAAGTGATCCGGAAGATTTTTGTCGACCTTTGGACCCATCTGATCGAGAAGACCGAATTTGGACCCAAAATGCGGGAGGCTGATCTTTCGGTCCTGTATGTCACCAAAGACCCTGAGGTTTATATGTACGTGGACGGACATGGCGTCCTGTTTGGGGAAGAGGCCAAGGCCAAGGACGCGGTTCTCACCATGGCCATGTCCGGGGACACGGTGCACAAGTTCTGGCTGAAGAAGCTCAACGTTCCGAAGGCCCTGGCGCTCAGGCAGATCAAGGCCAAGGGGCCGGTTCCAAAGATGCTCAAGCTGCTGCCCTTGCTCAAGCCTGGCTACGAACTGTACGAGGAGGCCTGCCGCAAGTACAACATTCCCACGGATGTTTGACAGAGTCTTTGAGAGGGTTTTTCCGCTTTCCCTGAAACGTCTGGAGGAGTCGGTCATGGAGTACTTCGATATCAGCCTGCAGTTGACGGACGAGGATATCGAGCTTCGCAACGCGGCCCACAAGTTCGCAGAAGAGGTGATGAGGCCCATTGCCAAGCAACTGGATCGGATGAGTCCGGAGGAGGTGGTGGCTGCGGGATCGCCCCTGTGGACGTTTCTCCGGAAGGCTTACGAACTCGGCTACCACAAGATCCTTCTGCCCGAAGTCTACGGGGGACTCGGCCTGACGCCAACGCAAATCCACCTCATCAACGAAGAGCTGGCCTGGGGGTCTTTCGGGCTGAGCGTTCTGCTCGGCGTCTGCGCGTTTCCGTTCTTCGCCGCATGCCTGACCGGCGACGAAGGACTGATCGAAGAGTTCGTGGCGCCCTTTTGCGCGTGCACGGACGGGAGCATGAGGGGCTGTTGGGCCATCACGGAACCCGAACACGGATCGGACTACCTCGCCTATGAAAGCTTTTTCCGGGATCCCAAAATCCGGGGCAATGTCCAAGCCAGACTTGTGGGCGACGAGTGGGTGATCAGCGGCCAGAAGTCGGCCTGGGTTTCGGGCGGGTCCATCGCCACGCACGCTCTTCTTTTCTGCCAGATCGATCCGAGTCAGGGAATGGCGGGCGGGGGTATCTGTGTCTGCCCTCTGGACCGGCCGGGCGTCTCTCGCGGAAAGCCTTTGCGCAAGATGGGACAGCGGGACTTGAACCAGGGGGAGATCTATTTCGACGAAGTGAGGATCCCGAGACATTACATGTTTTGCGAGCCCGACTTCTATTCCCAGATGCTTGAGATGATCCTCTCTTCGGCCAATGCGGCCATGAGCATCTTTGCCACGGGCTGCGCGCGGGCGGCTTTTGAGGAAGCCCTGAAATACGCCAAGGAACGGGTTCAGGGGGGCGCTCCGATCGTGCAGCACCGGTCCATGCGGCAGCGCCTGTTTGAGATGTTCGCCAAGGTGGAAACCTGCAGGGCCTTGTCCCGGGCGGTGGTGAACTTGAATTTCAACGTCTCTCCGCCCCTTCCCGAATATTCCCTCGCGGCCAAGACCCGCTGCACCCAGATGTGCTTCGAGGTGGCCCACGAGGCCGTCCAGATCCTTGGCGGCAACGGGCTGACCGAGGAATACCTCACCGAAAAGCTGTTCCGGGATGCCCGGGCGTCTCTCATCGAAGACGGGACCAACGAGGCTCTGCTGGCCGCCGGGGGGCATATCGTGGCCCAGACGTACCCGAGAAGCGCGGCCGAGGTGTTCGAGGCGTGAGAGCCGCAGGAGAAGGCCAGGACGAAAGCAAAAAGGAGGCCAGGATGGGCGACGATGTGTACATTCTCGGGATCGGGATGATCCGGTTTTCGAAGTATCTGGAAAAAGGCGTCAAGCAGCTCACGGGGGAGGCGCTCCGGCTGGTTCTGGAGGATGCCGGCCTGGACCTTGGGGACCTTGAGGCCGCGTGGTTCTCCAATTCGAACTGGGGGTACTATAGCTTCCAGCACTCCATCCGGGGACAGGTCGCCCTTTCGGCAAACGGGCTGGAAGGAATTCCCATCACCAACGTGGAAAATGCCTGCGCCAGCGGCTCCACGGCGCTGCATGCTGCCTGGACCTCGATCCGGGCCGGCCTTTACGACTGTGTGCTTGCGATTGGGGCCGAGAAGCTCTATGACACGGACCGGGCCAAGGTCATGATGGGATTTCTGTCCGGAACGGACGTGGAGGTGGCGGCCAAAATGCTGGCCGATTTTCAGGCAGCCGAGGCAAAGCGGAAAGAACGTTTGGGGCAGGCTCAGGGTGGGTCTCAGGTCGAGCAGAAACCCGGGGGGCATTCGGCTTTTATGGATTTGTACGCCATGGGAGCCAGAAGGCACATGGAACAGTACGGGACCACGCAGCGCCAGCTCGCCGTCATTGCTTCGAAGGCCCATAACAATTCGACCTTGAACCCTCTGGCCCAGTACAACTTTCCCATGACCGTGGAAGAAGTGCTTGCGGACCGGGAGATCGTCTACCCCTTGACGCGGGCCATGTGCGCTCCGATCGGGGACGGCGCGGCAGCGGCGGTCGTGTGCAGCGAGCGGTTCCTCCGGTTCCGGGGAGGAAGTTCGAGAGCGGTGCGCATCCGCGCCTCGGTGCTGCGGTCGGGCAGGAGGGAAGGGGAGAACGACATCTGCGGCCGCGTCTCGAAGGCTGCCTACGAGATGGCTGGCTTGGGCCCCGAGGATGTGGACGTTGCTGAGGTGCACGATGCCACGGCCTTTGGGGAGCTGTATCAGACCGAACAGATGGGCTTCTGCCCGATCGGCGAGGGCGGGCCTTTCGCGGAAAGCGGTGCTACGGCATTGGGAGGCCGGATCCCAGTAAACCCGAGCGGCGGTCTGATCGCGCGGGGCCACCCGATCGGGGCCTCCGGGTTGGCCCAGATTTACGAGCTTGTCCTGCAGCTTCGGGGAGAGGCTGGCAAGAGGCAGGTGGCTGGAGCCAGGATTGCCATGGCGGAAAACGGGGGAGGGTTTCTGGGTCTGGGGGAGGCGGCCATGACAATCCATATTCTGGAAAAAGTCTAAAGGGCGAGTCGTAGGGTCAAGGCAAGGCCCTGTGCATCCAGGAGGGAAGATGGCAGAGAAGACGAAGGGTGCTGCTCAAGCCGAGTTCGTCGAGGCACTCAGGCAGAACTGGACCGAGACCGAGCGGGTCATCTTGAGCCGCAGGAGCGTCCGCCTGTACCGGAAAGAGCAAGTGCCGGAATTCATGGTCCGACGAATCCTTGAGGCGGGCAGGTTCGCTCCGTCCGCCGGGAACTCGCAGCCCTGGAAGTTCGTGGTTCTGCGGGATCCGGAGATCATTGAGGGCATCACCCGCACGGTTGTGGATATCTGCAAGAAGATGACGGGCATCCTCGAATACCGGCGCGCCGGGGCTTCGTGGCGGACGCCTTTGGTAAAGGGTTTCATCCGGCTTAGGCCCAACGACCTCCACCCGACGCCCTTCGGCGCCATGGGCATGATCGCGGACGGCAGACTGGGGCTCTGGCACGGCGCGCCGACGGTCATTCTGATCTTCAAGGACGTTCGAGGCGTTTCGAACCCGGATCTCGACTGCGGGATCGCCGGGCAGAACATGGTCCTGGCCGCTCACAGCATGGGGCTCGGCACGTGTTGGGTCGGATTCGCCAAGCTCGCTTTCGAGTACACCGACCGATGGAGGAAGCGGCTGGGCATCGAATATCCCTACAGGTTCGCGAGCAGCCTGTCCGTGGGGTGGCCCGTGGGAAAACCGGACGGAATGGTCGGCCGGCAGACCCATCCCGTGGATTGGTACGAGAACGGGCAGAAGAAAACCCTGTATTGACGGAGGAGTCCATGGCCCGGCTAGGCTTCCGAGACAGGCTTCGCGTGCCCACCTACGGAGATCCGGAACAGATCCAGCCCGGGGAGGTCGCCTTCGACCGCGACAAGTGCAGCGGGTGCGGCATCTGCGCCCAGGCCTGCCCGGCCAAGGCGATCCTCTTCGAGGACAAGCGACCTCGGCTCAAACCTCCCTCGGAGAACGAGTGCATCGCCTGCGGGGACTGCATGGCGATCTGTCCTGAGGGGGCGATCCGGGTCGTCAAGGGATATCACTATACGGGTTTCTATAAGACCATCGATCACGGCGACATCCAGCCTCCGAGGCTGTGAGGGGCATTTTTTCTAAGAAAGGAATGGAGAGACCGATGTGTTCTGCAGTGTCCAATTGGGCGACTCTCTTAGAAGAACAGGCCGAGAAGCTCGGAGATAAGCCCTTTCTCTACTTGGTGTACGCGGACCGGTACGTGAGCTACCGGGAGATGAACGAAAACGCCAATCGGGCAGCCAACTTCTTTCTCGAGCTGGGGGCAAGGCCCGGTGACGGCGTGGCGACTCTCATGGGCAACTCGCCCGAGTTCCTCGATGTGTTCTTTGGGATTCAGAAGATCGGTATGTACGTGGTGCCCGTGAACACCTCTCTCCGGGGAGACAGCCTGGCGTATATCATCGACAACAGCGATGCCAAGTTCCTGGTCGTGGATCACGACCTGGTCGGCCTCTATCGGAGCGTTCAGGCGGAATTGCCGCAGGTCAAGCGCGTGTTGGTGAACACCCGGGAGGCGCCGGCCGGATTCAAGGTGCCGGGAGATCTTGCCGACTGGGGGGATGCTTACAGGCCAGGCGTCTCACCCGAAGCGCCCCGAATGGATATCGATCCCGACTCCCTTCTGCTCCTCATGTACACCTCCGGTACCACCGGGCTCCCCAAAGGAGTGGTTTCGCGATACAACAAGAACATCGTAGACCGCATCCGCCCCCTGGCAGCCTTCACCCTTACGCCCGACTCGGTCTATTTCACGGCCTTGGCGCTTTTTCACGGGAATGCTCTTTTCATCACCACGACCCAGTCCCTGATCGCGGGCTGCACCGTGGCGTTGAGCAAGAAATTCAGCGCCAGCAGATTCTGGGAGCAGGTCTACCGCTCCAAGGCGACCATCTTTAATACGATCGGGGCCATCATCCCCATCCTGCTGAAGCAGCCCGAGAGCCCCTACGAGAAAATGCACTGCGTCAAGACGGTCTTGTCCGCTGGATGCCCCGCCGACATGTGGGAGCAGTTCGAAAAACGGTTCGGCGTGACCCTCTGGGAGGGATACGGGGCGGTGGACGGGTCTGGAACGCTCATGAACCTAGGGAATGCGCCCAAAGGCTCTGTGGGAAAACCCCTGCTCAGCGAAATTCGGCTGGTGGACGACGAAGGGAAGGACGTTCCAGTCGGGCAGCCTGGGGAGCTCTTGTTCAGGGTTCCGCCGGACAAGAAGAGCAACGTGGAGTATTACAAGAATCCAGACGCCACCAGCCGGAAGACACGGGGGGAATGGGAATACACGGGAGATCTCTTGTACAGGGACGCAGAAGGGTACTTGTACTTTGTGGGTCGCAAGACCGACTCCATGCGAAGAAGAGGAGAGAATGTGTCCGCCTTCGAGGTCGAGAAGGCGATCCTCAAGCATCCGGCCGTTCTCGAGTGCGCGGTTTACGGCGTGCCTTCGGAACTCACCGAGGACGAGATCATGGCCTCGGTCCGCGTCGTGGAGGGCATGAAACTCGACCCGGCGGAGCTTTGGGCGTTCCTGCAGGACAAGCTGGCGAAATTCGCCGTTCCTCGCTACATCCGCATTGTCGACGACTTCCCCAGGACCGAAACATTCCGGGTGAAAAAGCACGAATTGAAGGCGATCGGCGTCACGGACGACACCTTCGATGCGGAGCGCAGGTCTTGAAACCCGTGCGGGAAGCGGCGCGTTTCGGCCTGTTCCCCCGTCTTCAAGACACCCGGAAAAAGGACTCGTCGAAGCCAGGCCTGCCTTCGTAGCGCTTCTGGAAAAAGCCGGGGTATTCGTCGAGCTTCTCCAGATGGCCGGGATCCACCTCAATGCCGGCCTGACGCAGCGCCCGTGCGATGGACGCCGGAGAAGGGGGACACCCCTTGGCCACGATCCTCTCCCGGATGTGGGGATGGTCTCGGTTCGCCTCGTCCATGCACCGGCCGATCAGGACGGTCTTCTTTTTTCCCGGAGTGGGCCCCATGGCTTTGCCCGTCAGAATCTCCACATCATCCCAGGGCTGGCCTTTCCAGGCTTTTGAGATCGCCCAGAGGGTCAAGCCATTGATGTGGGAGCAGTAGGTGCACATGGACAGATCGTACTTGCGATACGAAAGGCCCCGGATCCCCATTCTCTCCATGGGCATCGGGAGGCATCCGTCCGGCGTGTAAGGAAAATCGTACTCGTGGGGGGAAACGACCGTTTCAAGCCGTTCGCCCAGGATCAGAAGGTCCGAAAGGTCTGCGGGCCTCGACCGGTCCCGAGCCGCAAGGGCGAGATGGGGGACTTTCCCCGGATCGTAGCCGAGCACGCGGGCGCCGACCAGATCGGCCGAAAGAGGATCGGAGGATGCCAGAAGAAGGTCTGTTCGTCTCGCCGAACCATCGTACATCGGGCCGCGTTCAAGGGAGAAGATTCCGTCGATAACGGTAAGCGAGCGGGGCAGGGCCCGATGCAGCCTGGAGACCATGAAGTGGAGGTCCCTGGCAGGATCGGCGCTGTGGCAAGCCTTGCGGGACGGGATGTCGAGGAGCCCTTTGAGGTTCTTGATCCCCAGGCTCACGATGGTCTGGGCGTGACACTTGAGAACCGGCAGGTTCACCACGAAGTCGCTTTCGAGGAAATCGACGGCGAAGCTCAGCTCCACCCCGGCTCCCAAATCCACCTTTCGGAAGGGGCGCTCGAAGAGATTGACGGCCCTGACGCCGTAGCGCTGCGCCAGGGTGTTGTACCCCAGGGCCTCGAAGGCGTGGGCGGTCGTCTCCGTGTCTCCAGGCCTGTGGGTGACCGTGCCTTCGCCGATGAGGATCTCCCGGGCGCCCAGGTCCTTGAGGAGCACGATCACGTCTTCCACGACGCGGCTAGTTGTGATCACGCCCCATTTGGGAAAGGAGGTCTTGCGGGTCCAGCACACGATATTGGGCTTTAGGAAGACCCTGTCGCCGGCTCTGAAATGCTCCAGGCCTTTGCACAGTTCGATCGCCTTTCGGACCGATTCGAAGGGTTCTTGGTAGCGCACAATGGAAACGAGGGAGGTCTGCATCTGTTCGAACCTCAAGCAACCTTTTGGGCTCCAGAGCCCAAGAGCACGTTCAGGCTTTTTCGGCCACAATCCTCAACGCGGCCCGGTTCATCCTTTCGGCCAGTTCTGGGCTGGCGGCCTCGGTGTAACAGCGGAACTCGGGAGCGTTGCCGGACGGCCGCAAGTGAACGATCGAGCCGTCCGAAAAGGTCATGCGGGCGCCGTCCGTGAAGTCCATGGCCGTGACCGGACCGAACCGCTCTTCGAACCACTCCCGGGCGGCCTGCTCTCCCCCTTTTCGCAAGGTCTCCACGACCGCGCGGCCACGGTCTGTGTCGAATGGCCGCAGGAGGCCGCTGGAGGTATAGCGAGCCGGCAGTTCGGCCAGGAGCTTAGAGATGGGTTTGCCTTCGCGCCGGCTCCGGGTCAGAAGGCAAAGGATCGGCAGAATGGCGTCCCGGGTCGGCAGGGCGCGCAGCAAGCCCCGAAGCCCCGGGGCCGAAAGGTCGCTTCCGGTCAGGAACCCTCCGTTCGCCTCGAAGCCCACCACGCGCTGTCGGCCTTGTCGGAGAGCCTCTTGCATCGCCTCCACGACGAATGGAGAGCCGATCCGTGTGCGCACGACGCGCGAGAAGAGGCCGCAAATCTCCAAAGCCGTGTTGCAGCTCACCGGAGCGCAAACGGTGTCTGCGCCGAGGAATGCTGCGACCAGGATCCCGAGAATGTCCCCTCGAACGATCTTTCCCGTTTCGTCCGCCACAAGAGGACGGTCTCCGTCCCCGTCGGCGGAAACGAGGGCGTCGGCACCGTACTCCTTCACCCATTGGCTGATCTGACCTTCGTTTTCAACCGCCTCGGTGTCCACGGCTACGAACCGGTGGGATCTGCCGACCGGGAGGACTTGCGCGCCAAGGGACTCTAAAAGCTGGCGAAGGACTTGCCTCGACACCGAGGAATGTTCGTAAAGGACGACTTTCGCTCCACTAAGGCTTTCTGGGCGGAAAAAGGAAAGATAGCGGTCGAGATAGGCCCTCTGGGCTGCTTCGCTGGCCGGTCCCGTTTCGGCGCGGGGGTCGGGCAGGCTTGCTCCTTGCTCGTCGAAACGACCGGATCCGGTTGCGGCCGCGGAGGCTTCGAGCTTTTTCAATTCCTCGTACAGGCGGGTGATGCCGGCTTCGTCGGACTTGAGAACTTCGCCCCAGGGGAGATTGAATTTGATCCCGTTTCGATCCTCCGGCACGTGGCTTCCCGTGACCATAATGGATGGAATGTGGTGGAGGATTCCATAATAGAGAATAGCCGGCGTCGGAACAGCCCCGCAAAAGTCCACTTCCAAACCCTCGTCTCGGACAGCCAAGGCCACGGCGCGCAGGATTCTGGGGGTGCTTTCCCGGTAGTCTCCGGCTAGAGCGACGACGCGAGCAGAGGATCCGATCGCTTTCAAGTATTGGAGGAAGGCCCTCGTGTAGAGCCAGCATTCGCGGTCGGTCATTTCCGTAACGAGGCCCCGTACTCCGCTTGTGCCAAAACGCAAAGCCACAGGTTGTCCCCTCCCTCAAAAGGGTCGTTGGGTCCGGGTGCCGCCTCCGGTCTTGCTGCCAGGCCGCCAGCCTGTCCAGAGCTCGCCTGTCCGGTTCCCCTTATGCATTTTGGCGGATCGAGCCGTCAAAGTCATGGTCCCGCGGGAGAAGGGAAGCGGCCCGACTGGGCCAGAAGGAAAAAAGAGGGCGCCCGGCAACCCGGACGCCCTCCTGGTAGCGGGGGAAAACCTTCCGGCTTAGTACCCGCCGCCGTAGCCGCCTCCCGGAGGCATGGCCGGTTGCTTTTTCTCTTCCGGGATCTCGGCGACCAGGGCTTCCGTGGTGAGCAGCAGGGAGCCCACGCTCGCGGCATTCTGCAGGGCGCACCGGACCACCTTCGTCGGGTCGATGATCCCGGCCTTGACCAGATCGCAGAACTCCTCCTTGGCCGCATCGAACCCGAAGGCTCCCTGGCCCGCCTTGACCTTCTCCACCACGATCGAGCCTTCCCAGCCGGCGTTGCCCGCAATCTGCCGCAGCGGCTCCTCCAG
>Ga0209162_1000156_pt1 | contig 72912 bp, 53 predicted proteins | sample YNPNPMetaG_FD_187121 | JGI IMG/M metagenome (GOLD analysis project Ga0209162, IMG submission 187121) | Anoxygenic and chlorotrophic microbial mat microbial communities from Yellowstone National Park, USA - YNP NP MetaG (SPAdes) (version 2) ...
CAACACTTCCGGAATCCAGACCATCCAATCAGCGAGCTGATGGAGGCGACGATTGAAGCGCGAGACGCTGATCCGCCCCGACAGATAGCCGCACCCGTGCATGATCTGCACCGCCCGTTCGTGATGATTGCCAACATACTTGGCGGCGACGACGGCAATCGTCAGAATCTCGGAGTCGGGGACATGCGCCCGTACATCACTGCGATGCCCCAGGCGTTCCATCAACGTGTCAATCACGACAAAAGCGGTTATCATCCACGTGGCGTCCATCGGCTCCTCCTGGCGATGATGTTGGTTCAGCAACCGCGATCATGCCTGAGGTGTCGATGGTCGTCAACTAGCAATCAAGGTATAATATGCGACATACCGGCATAAGGTTCCCCTATCGCGCCCTGCGGGTCTGGAAGTGGAACAGCTATGGCTATGATCGACACCGTGGATCGGTTCTTCGCCCGTTTGCTCCGGGTCCCCCTGCCGACGCAACCGCTCGCCGAAACCTGCGACGCAGGCATTGAAAGCGAGGTAGACAGCGGCCCGGCCGCCCGCGCGTTCGGTCTGTCGCTGCTGATCTCGGGGCTGCGTTGCACGCTGCAGTACATCATCCTGCCGGTGGTGCTACCGCTGATCGGCTTCGCCACCGACCTGGCCCTGCCGCTGGTCATCGTGCTCGATCTCGTCGCGCTGACGCTGCTGGTGCGGAGCCTGCGCTACTTCTGGGCCGTTCGCCATCCCCGGCGCTTCGACATGCTGCCCCTCTCAGCGGTAATTCTGCTGATCATCCTGCTGTCGCTGGGCTTCGATCTGTGGAGGCTCGTCGCGTGAGCGCCTGGCTGGCCCTGGGGCTGGCCATGCTCATCGGGTGGGTCGCGCTGGCGCGCCTGCACCTGGGCATCGCCAACGACGCCGGCTCGCCCGATCCCGCCACCCCCTTTTTCGTCAGCGATCCTTCCCTGGCCCAGGCGATCTACGGCCGGCTCCACGAGGCCCATCGCGTTGACCATTATGCCTTCAACGGTCGCGCCGGCGAAGGGGTGCGGGCCTTGTTGCTCGTTCCCGCCCGTGATTACGCAGCGGGGTTCCAGGTTCACTTCACCCTGACCGGCCCCGGCCTGCCGCCGGAGGGGCTGACGCCGGCGTTCACTGCCACGCCCCTGACCATCGTGGGCCGTGATTACCGCCTGGTGCAGAGCTACGTCCCGCCGCTGCCCGCCGATGGCACCTATCGCCTTGCGGTGCGCCGCGACGCGGGCGCGGGGGCGTACTGCCTCTGCCTGGGTACGCGCGAAGGCGCATATGCCGATGCCGCTATGCGTCAGCGTATTGATCGCCTCCTCGATGGCGCCTGAGGCACGCCTTAGCCTGCCCCTCCAGCCGTCCATGCGGCTGCGCCGCGCGCCAACAAGGTGAAAAAAGGGGTTTTCCTGGGAGGGCTGCGCCCTCCCAAACCCTCCCGCGGGCGGGGGCGTGGGGAAACCCGGTTTCCCCACACCCCTCCGGGGATGCAAACCGGTCGTTCCTGGGAGGGCCTGGCCTGCCCACACCCCCCACTGGGGGAAGGCACCCGGTTCCCTCCCCCGGCGGGGGAGGGTCAGGGAGGGGGCGGTGTTATTAGAAGGGCGCAGCCCTCCGCAACCCTCCCACCGGGTAACTGTTCATCTTGCCAGGTATGCTATCCCTTCGCCAGACGTCCGTGGCCGTGCTGTCCATTTCCTGGCAGGCGCCTTCGGGTACGCGGGAGTATGCTGATGACACATCACTGCATGCATCGCACCACCGGCCTCACCGTAGCGGGCCACCTGCGTACCGGGAAGGAGAGTGCCCATGGACACCGTCTATTTCTCCCTCGCCGATCTGCTCCTCGACGCGCTGAACGCGCTGCTGACGCCCCTCGGTCTGCTGCTGCTCGGTGTGATGCTGCTTGTTCTGCTGCGCCCCGCTCGCCCTGCGCCCACGGTCGTGTACGTGCCGGTGGAGACCGGGCGCGAGGAGAACCGCGGCGGCGGTTGTCTGCCACTGCTGGCGCTCGCGCTGGCGCTGGTGCTGGCTCTGGCTCTGATTGGATAGCGACGTGCCTGTTCGCGCACCTTCCTGGGTAAGGAAGGGGAAACCGGGTTTCCCCACCCCCCGCCTGAGTGGTCCGTAACCGTAACAGGGGGTACGCGGTCGCCTCCCGGAGGGGGCGCTGTGGGCAGTTCGCCAGGCCGCCGTGGGCGGGTGCGGGGAGGCACGGCCTTCCCGCATCCCTTCACCGCGCGCGTCCTGTACTCCTGAGGGGGTAAGTGTTCACACTTGGGGTACCCCACGCGCCTGGGAGCGCGGACGTTCCGCCCGCGTCGCGTCTCCGCGGGCAAGATGCCCGCGCTCCCAGGAGAAATGTGAACACGTACCTAACGTGAAAATAGGCTGCTGGAGCAGGGGAATGGGGAAACCAGGTTTCCCCACGCCCCCGCCCCGCAGGGGAATGGGGAAACCGGGTTTCCCCATTCCCTCACCCGCGGGAGGGTGTGGGAGGGCGCAGCCCTCCCAGGAACAAACGTATGTTCATTGTGGCGTTGTGCGGCGCAGCCGCATGGATGGCTGAGGGGAGGGTCCGGGAGGGCTACGCCCTATAGGCGCGAACATAAGCGTGTGACTCTGTGAAGCCACAGACGGCTTGCCAGAGCGCGATACAGCCCAGGGGGCACAGCTTTCGACGGGCTTTCTGGGACGATTCTGAGAGCGTACCCTCCCATGTTGCCGCTTCAGGAAGCCCTCGCCTGTTACGTTCGCGCTTATAGGGCTACGCCCTCCCAGCAAGAACGTCGAAAGGAGACCATGCGATGTCACTGGTTGGCTCTGCGGCCACGAAGCGCCGGGCGCTCGCGTGCATCCTCCTCGATCGGCTGGCGGCCGCCGCGCCCACCGAAAGCGGCGCGCCCGGCCAGCTCGTCTACCTCGAAGAGAGCGCCGGGCGAGACTATCTGCTCGGCATCCTTGACGCGCTGACCTTTCTCGGCGCGCTGCGCCAGACCGCCGATGGCCTCGGCGCCTCGGTGGTCTCGCCGCAGGCGGGCTGGACCTTGCGGCTGTTGAGCGATCTGCTCGACAGCGGCGCGCCGCTCATCGCCGACTGGCACAGCCCCGGCGTCAACCTATGCCAGCCCTTCCAGCGCCCCGGCGACCTGCTGGCGGCCCTGGAGGCGCGCCGGCGCGAGGTGCTGCCGCAGGCCGCGCCCGTGCGCGAGGTCGAGGCCGCGGTCGGGGTGATCTCGCGCGCGGAGGGCCGCGAGGACCGGCGCTTCTTGTTGGCCTTCGACGCCGACGCGGGGGCCTGGCAACTGCCCGGCGGCCGGCGCGCGCGCAACGACCCCAGCATCGAGGCTACCCTGCTGCGCGAGTTGCACGAAGAACTGGGCCTGCGCCGGACCCGCGTTCCCGATGATCTCACCCTCCGGCCCCTGCCCCCGCTGATCGCCGTGCGCGACTCGCCGACCTACGGCGTGCGCACCCGCACCCGCTTGTATCCCTTCGTCGTAACGCTGCGTGATGACCCACCAGCCGGGGAGGGCTTGCGCTGGTTCGGCGCACCAGAACTGCGGGCCGGGCGCGGTGCCGATGGCCGGCGGATCGATGCCGGCCCGCTGCTCTCCATGCTGGAACGTAGCGACCTCGATCTGGTAGCTCTAACGTGAAAATAGGCCCCAGAGGTGTGGGGAAACCGGGTTTCCCCATCCCTCAGCGGACGCGGGCCGGAGGCCCGCGCACCCAGGCCCCGCCCCCTGGGAGGGTTTGGGAGGGCGCAGCCCTCCCAAGAACAAACTTATTTTCATTGCGGTGTTGTGCGGCGGAGCCGCATGGACGGCTAAAGTGAAAATAGGCCCCAGAGGTGTGGGGAAACCCGGTTTCCCCAGACCCCCACCCGGCGGGAGGGTTTGGGAGGGCTACGCCCTCCCAAGAAGTGTGTTCATCACGGTAGTGTGCAGCGCAGCCGCATAGACGGCTGTAAGGATGACGAGAAATGTTCCCCGAGCATGCCACACCATCACAGCCGCTCACCTTCCGCGCCGGTTTGCTCCAGCGGGTTGCCGCGCGCCTGCGCGCGGGCGAGTGTTGTTCGATCGTCGGACCGAGCGGCGTTGGCAAGACCAATCTCGGTCGTTTTCTCCAGCGCCAGGACGTGCAGGCCCTGTACTTCCCCGACGCGCCCACCTGGGTGGTGCTGATCGATTGCAACGCTCTGGCGGCCCAGGAGGGTTCGCGCGAGTTCGCCGTGTTTGAACTGATCGCCCACCGCCTGATCCGTGAAGCCGAGCGCCGCAATCTCCCCGAGAGCGTCATCGCGCCGCTCGATCGGCTTTACGTCACCCTGCTCAACGATGACAAGCCGTTGCTGGCCCTGCGCTACCTCGAGCGCATCTGCGGGCGCCTGATCGAGGAGCAGGGGCTGCGGCTCATCCTGCTCTTCGACCAGTTCGAGGACATCTGGCGCGCGCTCGACGCGGGCCTTTTTCGCAACCTGCGCTACCTTCGCGACGAGTTCAAGTACCGCCTGATCTACATGACGATCACCCGCGAACGGTTGTCCCGCGGGCGCCAGCGGGCCAGGGGCGATATGGAGGCGGTTGAGTCGTTCTGGGAACTCTTCGAACCACACACCTTCGGCCTGGGCATGCACGACGAGAGCGACGCCCGGGAGATGCTCGAACAGATCGCCCGGCGCCGCGGCGCCGCGCCCACGGCGGAGGTGGCGCGCGCAGTGATTGATGCCAGCAGCGGCTATCCCGCCCTCATCCGGGCGCTCGCCTGGACGCTGGAAGAACGCTTGCTCGGCGAGCCGCCCGAGCGTCTCGTCCTCCTGCCCGAAGTGGCCCAGGAATGCGCCAAACTGTGGAACGATCTGCTGCCCGATGAACAGCGGGTCGTCAGACATCTGGCCGCCGGGCTGGACATGAGCAACGGTGATCAGGAGGCCCTGGCCGACCTGCGCCTGATCGAACTGGTGCGTGGCGAGCCGCCGCAACTCTTCGCGCCGGTGTTCGCCGCCTATGTGCGCAACCAGGGCGGCGCGAGCAGCGAGGGCATCGTGGTGAACCGGCGCCAGCGGCGGGTCTGGGTTGACGGGCGCCTGTTGCCGGGGCAGTTGGCGCCCCTGGAGTTCGCTCTGCTGGCCTATCTGGCGGAACGGGCCGGGACGGTCTGCACGCGCGAGGAGATCCTGGGCGCGCTCTACCCAGAGGAGCGGCTGGAGGCGAACGACGAACGGATTGACACGCTGCTCAAGCGCCTGCGCGACTCGATCGGCGATGACGGGCGCAACCCGCGCCACCTGATCACCCATCGGGGGATCGGGGTGCGCCTGGCCCGCGGCCGCCTGGAGGAAGGGTAGCGCTACCCTCCGGGATGCGCCTGCTGCTTCACACCCACGTTACCGCTGGGGAATGGTCCAGAAGTGGCCATGCCAGTTTGACCTATACATATTGTCCTTCGGAGCGGGGTGTGGGGAAACCGGGTTTCCCCACACCCCGCCCGCGGGAGGGTTTGGGAGGGCGCCGCACTCCCAGGAACAACCCTATGTTCATCCCATCGGTGTGCGACGCAGCCGCATAGACGGCGCTCGTCCGCTGCGAAGGCCGCCTGCGCGGCCTATACCCGTTTTAATTCTTAAAACTCATCAATCGCCAGGAGCAGCCTCACCCTTCCAGGCGTTGGGGCGCGGCCCACTCGACCTGCGGCCAGGCCGGGGGCGGCCATGCTGCGGCCTCCCAGCGGTCGAGGCGCTGGCAGATAACTGCCGCGAAGAGCATGGTGCGCTGCCAGCGGGCACTCTCCGGCACCAGTTTGCCGGAGACAAACAGGTGGTTGCAGAGCAGCCCCCACAGGTACTCGCGCCGGTCGTCGTAAGCCGCGCGCGCCGCGGCAAGATCCTGCAGCGCCTGCACCACCAGGAAACATTTGCACGCCTCGGCGTGGGTCAGGATGGCCTGTGTCGCGCGCATCGGCTCGTGCGGCGCCTGCGGCCCACACAGCGCCAGCGCCAGTTCATAGACCAGCGGCAGTTCCTCAGCGTGCAGCACGGCGATGCGCGTGGTCACATCCTGCACCAGTTCGACGAAATCGCGCAGCAGCGGGCCGTAGCCGGTGCGCTCGAAGTCAATCGGCCAGGCCGTCTGGCGATCGGCGAAGAGATTGTCGCCGTGCAAATCGCCGTGGGTGATCACCTGGCGTAGCCAGCGGAGCTGCTCGCAGCGGTGGCGCTGCTCGACGAACCAGCGCTGTGGATGGGGCAGGGTAATGGCGAGCGGTTCCAGGCGCCAATCCAGGGGTTGGGCGCGCCAGAGCGGTTCGAGCCGCGTGAGCGCCTGATCCCAACTCCGGTCGTAGGCTTCTACCAGCGTCCCCTGCAGCGCCTGCACGTGCGATCCCCGGTACCAATCGCCCCAGGCGGCGTAGGAGAAGAAATCACGCAGCGGGGCGACAATCGTCGCCGGATCGGTGGTGCGCCGGTAGAAACGGGTAAACACCTGCCCTTTCCCCTCGGCCAGGTGTTCGAAACCAACCAGACGGTAGGCGATTGCGCCCATGTCCCAGAGCAGCGCGTCACCGGTCAACTCGGGGCGGCGAAGGGCTTCGATGCCCCCCTCCACGTAGCGCCGGTAGTTTTCCCGCTCGCGTTCGATCTTCTCGGTGCGCGCGAGTTTGACCACCTGCAGCGCCCGCTCGCCGGCGATTTCGGCGACGAACACCCGCGATTTGCGTCGCAGCGAGGCGTTTACCGATGGGCTGACCTGTTCGGCGCCGGCCCCGCCGTTGCTGTCGCTGATCATCGTCAGCCGCACCCAGGGTTTATCGTTGAAGAGTAAACGAATGAGCGCCTCGGGTTCATGGGCGGGAATGCCCGGCTGATCGGGAAACATCTCATCGCGTACCGCCGCCGAGGAAAGCCCGTCCTGCCACTGCACCTTCGGGCCGTTCCCGCGCAAACACTGGCTGTCGGCAACGCGGTTGAGTTCAGCCCGAAGCACCTCCGGGGCCTCGCCCTTTCCCACGAACGAAGCCGCGCCGTACTGCTGGATCGCCAGGCGAACCATCGGGGTGTTGTCGTAGCCGGTGATCACGATCGCTCTGGTGTACGGCAAGCGGCGCACCAGCTCCAGTCCGCTGATGTCGCCCTGATCTGTATCTTCAACCAGACGCAGATCGACCAGGGCGAGCGGGCAACGCTGCTCGGCAGCCAGGCGCAGGGCCTGGTCCGGCAACTCGGCCCCATCCACGTCTACCACTACCGGCTCGTAGCCCCAGTCGCGCACCAGCGCGGCGTACTGCGCGCGAAACTCGGGGAGGTTGTCGACAATCAGCACCCGGATGGGCGAGCTGGTCATAGCTTGCTGCTCCTATTGGTCCTCAGGCTTCGCCAGAGGGAGCCAGAGAGCGAAGGTCACCGGTGAGATCGGATTGATCAGCGCAATCTCGCCCCGCAGGGTCTTCATCATCGAACGCGCCAGGAGCAGGCCGCGCCCGCCCTCGGTGATACGCTGCTCGCGCCGGATTGGCTCGACGAAGAGGCGCTGTTGCACCTCGGGAGGGATCGGCGGACCGTCATTGGCGACCGTAATGCGGACGAAGGCCCCTTCACGCTCCGTGGTGATGTCAATGCTGCAATCCCGCGGTCTGGCCTGTCGCGCGTTGCGAATGAGATGTTCCAGCACCCGTTCCAGGAGAATCTCGTTCGCCTGCACCAGCAGCGCCTCGGTTGACAGCAGGTAGGTCACCATCACCGGGGCGCCGGCGCGCCGCTTGATGATCTGTGGCACACGCTCCCGCAGCCAGACGCCAATGTCGCAGGGCGGCTCGCAGGAAGGTTGATCGGAGGCCCGCGCCAGGCGCCGGATCTCGCCGAGGCTCTGGCTGATGCGGGTGATGTGCATCATCTGCTCGGGTGCGGCCGTCTTGGTCAGCCAGTAGATCGCGGTGTTGGCTCCACTGATGACATGGTCAATGTCATGGGCGATCTGGCTCGCCCAGGCGGTCATCGCCACTACCGACTCGCTGAAGCGGCGCTCACGGTTCTCCCGCGCCCGGGCGATCGCCAGGCTGATCGTCGGCGCCAGGCGCTCGATTAATTGCTCATCGGCAAACGAGAAAGCGTTTGTGCGGTCGGCTTCGATCACCAGCACACCCAGCAACCGGGGTTCGGACTGATCGCCTTCGGGGTTGAGCAAGGCCATGGTCAACTGGGCCAGGGTGCGCGGGTTGGCCTGCACGTAGTCCGGGTCCGTCCGCACATCATTGACCGTCTCCAGGACGGCCCGGCGCTGCTCCCTGGCCTTGCGGGCCACCCGCGCGGCAATCGTGCCCGGGTGCGGATCGGCGCCATTGGGCGGCGGGTGGATGGGAAAGATCTGTTGTTCGACCACAAACTCCCAGTGGTAAAACTCGCGCGAGGCAGGGGTAAAACTGAGGTGCCGCTCGGCCTGGTCGGCCAGCAGCACGCTCAGGCCAAGCCTGCGATGCTGGTTCTTGAGCAGATCGCGCAGAATGGCGAGCACACGACGCAGGGTTTCATCGAGGTCGAGGGTGGCTTCGAGCACGGCCCTGGCCAGATCGGTGGCGGCCTGGAGCTGCCTCTGGCGCGCGGCGAGCCGCTCAACGTGGAAGGTATCGCGAATACACGCCGCGACGACGCCGGCCACGATGGGCAGAATGACCCGCTCGCGGCGGGTGAAGCGATGGGGTTGCCGGTAGACCAGAAAGAGTACCCCGATCACCCGGCGTTGCCGTCCATCGGGAAACGGCGGCAGCCAGATCGGCACCCCTACCGGCTCGTCATCGCTGGGGGTTTCGCCAATTTGCAAGGGAAAGGCGACACAGGCAGCCACTTCCTCTTCACGCACGAACCGGCCATCGAGCACTGGCTCGGCGCGCGCGTCTTCGGCCCACACCGGGTCGAGCCGGCGCACCACCCGACCCAGCACCGTCTCCTCGGAGAAGCGCGGGTCCTCCACCAGATGCGCCTCGTGACGCACCCCGTGGGTCACGCCGGGCACCAGCGCCCGCCGCTGCTCGTCCCAGTACCAGATGGTCACCGCTGACAGGTTGGGCGCCAGGGTCAGGATCTGCTCCAGCACCGCCTGGAGGGTGGTTCGCAGCGTGCCGGCGACGATCATCGGTTCGACAGCTTTGTACAACTCGCGTAGTTGCCGCTGGGTCTGGCTGACGTCAATCGCCAGGGCCACGACGTTGGCCAGCCGCTTGAGGGCCTCGCAGTGGGCCGAGGTGAAGGCGCCGACCTGAGGCGACTCGACGTTGATCAGCCCGAGCACCTGGTCCTCCAGGCGGATGAGCACGTCAAGCTCGGCCCGCGTCCCACGCGAGAAGCGATCGAAGAAGATCGCCTTCCACGGCGGTTCGTTTACATCGTGGACCAGTTGCGGCTCGCCTGTCTCGAAGGCCCGCCCGGTGATACCGCGGTAGATGTCAAGATCCTGAACCTCTCTCAACTCATCATCAAGCAAAAAATACTCCTGGCGCATGGCGCGGGCCTGGCCGAACCGATCGGGGCGTTGCCAACCGCGCAGAATCAGACCGAGACGCGCATCGGGCCGGTTGAGCAACCTGGCGCCCGCCTGGAGAATACGGGTGAAGAGGACACGCTCGGCGTCGGGCGCGTCCAGCTTGAGGCGCAGCGTGTCCTGGAGCAGGGTCGCGAAGACCTCCTGCTCACGCTCCAACGAGGCGCGCTCATCGTAGTTCCGCATAGCCTGCCCGGCCAGTTCGGCAAACGAGCCAGACAGTCTGCGGTCACGTTCATCAATGCTCCGCTGGCTGCGATACCCGATGACCAGCACGCCCCGGGGATCGCCGCTCAGATGATCGACGATCGGCGCGGCAATGAACGAGCGGAGCTGTTCACGCGCCACGAACCCCGGAGCGGGATCATCAGGGGTGGTCCAGGGCCGTTCGTGGGCGTTTTCGACGGCGAGCGGGCCGGACGCCTCGAGGATCTGGGTGATGAATGGCTCAGGACCGGGGGACCAGGCGGATCGCAGCAGGGCCGGATCGCGGAGGCCATCGCCGGCGGCGTGCCTGGCGGCGACGTGTGGCCGGCGGAGGGACGAACCCGGTTCCAGGGGCAGGATCACCGTGCAACTGGCGCTCATCAACACCCGCGCCGAACGGCCCAGTTCGTCCAACGTCTCACGCAACGGGCGATCGGCGGCGCGCGCCAGGACGGCGCGGCTGATCTCGGCCAGTTGCTCGCCAGCGCGGCGCTGGCGCCGCGCCTCGAAGATCAGCGCCACCTGGGCCAGCCAGGTGGTCAGCAGATCGCGCGGCATTTCATCGAGGGGACGGCGCAGATGGGGATTGGCAACAATCACGACACCAATGCGCCGGCGCGCAACCATCACCGGCACCACCTCGTAGTCGGCCGGGGGCAGGCAGGCAGCGAGTTGTGGAGGAAAACGCTGCGCCAGTTCGCGCTCAGGCACCCGCACAGAGGCCAGGTTGAGCACCGCCTCGCCGAGGGCGCCCGTCCCATCCTGGATGGGGATCTCCAACCCGCGCACCAGGCCGTCGAGCACCGTAGGCTGGATGGCGCCCTGGCGCAATTGCTCCAGGTAATGCTCAAAGGTCTGGCCGCGCTCTTCGTCGGCGGCCCAGGCGCGCCGGGCCTGGGTCAGGGTCACCTGCCCGATAGCAAGGCGCCCGCGCAACAGGGTGCGCCCCCGGTGGAGCGAGAAGTACGCCGCCAGGTTGTAGCACAGACCGTAGCCGGCGGTGATCACCGTCAGCGCGGCATGCCAGAGACGATCGTCATCCTGAGGATCGTCGCCCATGGCCATCAGGGCCGCCGCGGCCCGTTGCATCAAGATCAAGCGGCGGTTGGTCAACTCCACGGCTTCGCGCAGGCGCCGGTTGTGCAGCGGCCCGGCAATCTGCGCCGCCACCGCCTCCAAAAAACGCTGGTCGTTTTCACCGAACCATTCGGCGTGCCGCGTGCTGAAGACCACCAGCGCCCCGACCGCGCGCCCGGCGACGAGCAGGGGCACCCCCAACCAGCTCCGGGCGGCCATGCGCCGCTCCAGACGCACCACGCCGTGCTGCTGGCGAAAGGCGCGGATGGCCTGCGGCGTTCGCAAGAGCACGGGCCGACCCTGCATCAGGATCTGCTGGATCAGGCCCTTGCCCGGAGGCAACGAGCGACGCTCACGACGCACCCCTTCAGTGACATCAAGCAGCAATTCGATCCAGCCAGAGGTCTCGCTGCGCATGGCCACCATGAAGTTCTCGACGTCGAGCCGGGCACTGAGGGCCTGCCGCACCGCTTCGAGCAAGGCGTCGTCGCTGCGCTCAGCCGGATCGTCCCCCGCCAGGCGCCCGATCCGGCTGAGGATCTCGGTTTCGGTCTGCAGCGCGGTGCGTTCGAGCGCGGCGCCAACCTGCCGCGCGAAGAGGATCAATGCCTGGTGCAGGAGATGATCCTGCCGGAGCGGGGTCGCCCGACGCCGGTCGAGCATCAAGGCGCCCCGAAACACCTCGCCGGCCCAGAGGGGCAATCCGACCCACTCGTCCGCTGGCGGCGCGTAGCCCTGACAGAGGCGCTGCTGCATCAGCCAGGTCTTGCCGTGCTCGAGCCCGCGGAAGATCACCGGCGCGCGGCTCTGCACGATCCGCATCAGGTAGGGCGACTCAGGCGCCCGCAGGCGCAGGCCGCGAAAGCGCTCCGGCGCTTCGCGTCCGGCACAGGCGGCGGCTACGAGCGTCTGCCCGCCGTCGGAACTAACCCATAGCCGCGCCCGGTCAAAGCCCAGTTCCAGCCCGCGTTGCACGATCACACCCTCGAGCGCCTCGGCGGCGTACAGGTGCTGCGCGTCCTCAGCGAAGCGGTTGATCACCTCGAACCAGGTCACTTGATCGCGTGTCTGGCGCCAGGCGCTCAGATTGACCAGCAGGTGCAGGAGCGCCTCGGCGCTGAAGGGGCGGGGAAGGTAACTGTAGGCCCCGGCAGCCCGCGCGCGGCGCCCGGCCTCCTCATCGCCCGCCTCGGTAAAGACAACCGCGCTGCTCTCGGGGCTGAGGCGCAATAATTGGGGCAGCAGGGCGATGCCATCGGTGTCCGGCCCCAGGTGCTGGTCGATCAGCAGCACGTCAACCGGCGGCGCCGCCTGCTCCAGCGCGGCCAGGGCCTCGCTGGCGGCGGCGCACAACGTCCACTGGAACACCTGCCCCTCGCAGCGCCCCAGGGTCGCCGCCAACTGCACCCGTCGCTGGGGATCGGCGTCGAGGATCAGGATGTACAGCGGACGCCGGAAGACCGGCGTTCCTGGCTGCCCGGTCGCGTCATCAGTCATAGGCCGCCCTTTCGGTTAGAACCTGGCCGGAGACTTCCCTCGGAAGGGCTGCGCTCTTCCGACCCCGCCCGCAGGGCGGGGGATAGGGAAACCCGGTTTCCCCATCCCCCTGCGTGAGGGCCAGGCCCTCCCGCGGGCAGGGGCGTGGGGAAACCGGGTTTCCCCACACCCCTGCGTGAGGGCGTAGCCCTCCCAAACCCTCTTGCGGGCGGGGAGATGGGGGAACCTGGTTCCTCCATGTTCACGTTAGGAGGCGACCGCGCGCCTCCTGTGCATCAGCGTTACCTGGTATTGTAGGCGATAGTCGGCGCGCCAGGCGGGCATCTCAACGGCGACAAACGGGCAATGGCCCTGCAAGAGGCTGGCGTTTCTGATAGGCGCAAAGCAACCGGCCTGCCCCCCGCAACGGCCCAGGAGGAGCCTGTGGGAGCCATTTTTCGGCTTGCCCCTGGCCGGCCCCCGCCGATCTTGTGGTAAGATCAGCGCCGATCACGAGCGTTACCAGGAGTGCCTGCATGCCCGAGCATCACCACCATCGCGACCATCACGCGCACCATCACCACCTGCCCGCCCGCTTCGACCGCGCCTTCGCCATCGGCATCGGTCTGAACTTCAGCTTTGTGATCGTCGAGTTCACCGTCGGGGTGCTGGTTGGCTCCCTGGCCCTGGTGGCCGACGCCGGCCACAACCTGAGCGACGTGCTTGGCCTGCTGATGGCCTGGGGCGCCACCCTGCTCGCGCGGCGCCCCTCGACCGCCCGCCGCACCTACGGCATGCGCCGCGCCACCATCCTGGCGGCCCTGGCCAACGCCGCGCTGCTGTTCATCGCCATCGGTGGGATCGCCTGGGAAGCTGGTCAACGCCTCTTCGCCCCTGCCGAGGTGCCCGGCATGGCCCTGATCGCCGTGGCCGGCGCGGGCGTCGCGATCAACGCCTTCACCGCCTGGCTCTTCACCCGGGGCCGGGCAAACGACCTCAACATCCGCGGCGCCTTTCTGCATATGGTCGCTGACGCGCTCATCTCCCTGGGGGTGATTGTCGCCGGCGCGCTCATCCTCCTCACCGGCTGGGCCTGGATCGACCCGCTCCTCAGCCTGGTGATTGTCGCCGTGATCGCCTGGGGCGCCTGGGACCTGGCGCGCGAGTCGATCGACCTGGCCCTCGATGCCGTGCCCGCCACGGTTGACCCGCTGGCCGTGCGGGCCTACTTGAGCGCCCTGCCGAGCGTGCGCGAGGTCCACGATCTCCACATCTGGGCCCTCAGCACCACCGAGCCGGCCCTGACCACCCATCTGGTGCTGGCCACCCTGGAGGGATGCGACGCGCTGCTAGCCCGGGTGCGCGCCGAACTGCGCCAGCGCTTCGGGATCGAACACGTGACCGTGCAACTGGAACAGGGCGATCCGCGCTACCCCTGCAGCGGGTGCCGGGAGAGGTGATATGATTTGAGATTTTGGATTTTGGATTTTAGTGGTGCATCCGCCCAGGTTCCTTGACAGGAGGGTTCGGAAGGGCGCAGCCCTCCCGAACCCCCTTTCCCTGGCAACGAGCGTAAGCGAAGTTGCCGGATGCACCATTTAGGCATGGTTCAAAACCTGCGGTTTGCGCTTGACCGTCTGGCGGGGAGGTGTGGAGGGGCCAGGCCCCTCCACGGCCACCCCGGTGGTCCGGGGGCGAGCGGGGAGGCTGCGCCGCCCCGCGCTACCGTCCCGGCGCCCACCTGTCAGCTCTCACCCGCGATGGTCCGGTATCATCCTCCCGGACCATCCCGCGCGCAGCCCGCCTGCGGCGGGCGCCGATCCTATACCGCCGCCTGCTCCAACACGCCAATCGTCGCTTCGATCAACTCCACCGCCTCCCGCAGCGCGCCGGCGTCGAACGCGAAGCGCGCCCCCGCCGCCTGGAAGAGATCGGGCAACGTGGCGGCGCCGCCGAGGGCCAGGGCGCGACGATAGGCCGCCACCGAGCCGGCCTGGTCGCTCAAGGCGTTGCGCCATACCTGCACCGCCCCTAGCTGGGCCAGTCCGTACTCCACATAGTAGAACGGGTAACGATAGATGTGCTGCTTGCGGTGCCAGCCGGTCATCCGCTCGGTGTCGAGACCGCTCCAATCCACCCCGCCCATGAACCGCGCCCAGAGCCGATCCCAGGCCGCGTCGCAGGCAGCGGGATCATCGGCGGCCTCGGGGTTGGTGTAGGCCCAGTGCTGGAAGCCATCCACCACCGCCATATAGGGCCAGAAGGTGAGGATGCCCTCCAGATGCTCGATCCGCGCGCGGGCGTACGCGGCCTCGTCGTAATACCCGCCATCGGATCGGCGCAGGTAGGGCGCGGCGAGCAGTTCCATAGCCATCGAGGCAACCTCGGCGAACTCGATGGGCGCCTCGCGCTGCTGGTGATAGGGCAGCGCGGCCATTGCGAAGTCGTGGAAGGCATGCCCGGCTTCGTGCAGCAGGGTGCGCACATCGCCGGGCAGACCCACGGCATTCATGAAGATGAAGGGCCGCTGAGCGACGGGGAAGTAGGCGCAGTAGCCCCCGGGCGCCTTGCCCTTGCGATTGTCGAGGTCGAGGAACCCCTCGCGGCGCATGGTGGCGAAATGGCTGCCCAGTTCCGCATCCACCCGCATCAGTACGGCCTCGCCCCGCTCGGCCAGCTCGGCCCCATCGCGGAAGGGGCGCAGTGGCGCCTCGTGCGGGGCGCGGGCATGCGTGTCCCAGGGGCGCAAGCGCTCAAGCCCCAGACGCGCGGCGCGCCGGGCATAGACCCGCCGGGCCGCCGGGACGGCGACGGCCTCGATGGCCTCGTGGAAGCGCAGGCAGTCGTCGGGCGTATAATCGAAGCGCTGCCGCAGACGCCAGGCATAGGCCCGGTAGTCGGGCAGGCCGGCATTGGCCGCCAGTTGCCGCCGCAGGGCCAGCAGTTGCCGCCAGAGCTGGTTGATCGCCTCGCGGTCGGCCAGTTGCCGCGCGGCGGCCCGCCGCCAGACCTCCTCGCGGACGGCGCGATCGGGTTCCTCGAGCAACGGCTCGGTCTGCGGGATGGTAAGTTCACGCCCCGCCCATGCGATCGTCTGCGCCCCGATGATGCGGTTATACTCGTTCCCCAGGCGGCGCTCCTCCGTCAGCAACGGCAGGTTCGCCTCGCGAAACAGCTCGACCTCGGCGCGCAGGTTGCGCAACGGCACCGCAAAGCCCTCCGGGGCGATCCCCGCATCGAGGAACTTGCGCTTCAAGGCCTGCTCGGCGGCCATAGCGTGGGGGTACACATCGCCGAGAAAGGCGCGATAGCGCGCCTCGGCGGCGCCGTCGGTGGTGTCGCGGGTCGTTGCCACCGAGAGGCGCGTGTAGGTCTCAGCCAGCAAATCGGCCACCCGCGACCAGGCCGTCAGCCAGGCGGCGGGATCGGCGATCGGCGCCGCCTCGAGCGCGGCGTAGAAGGGCTGCCAGCGCTCCCAGGACCAGTCGAGGGTCGTTTGCGCGGAGGTGGGGAGGTCGTGAAGCATAGGGACTCCTTGTTCATTCCTTCAAACAGCCATGCCCGGCAGGGCCGCAGGCGGACACCGTAGGGTATAATACCCTGTGAAGGACGTGAGGAAAAGCGCCATGACGCTACCGATCGAATGGCTGAACTTCCTGCTCTCGCCCCAGGCCATTGCCGCGGCGACCCTGTTGATCTTCCTCGCCGGGCTTTCCGAAGGCGTGGGCACCCAGGGCGTGACGCTGCTGATGAGCCGCATCACGCCCCTACGCTTCGCGCTGGGCCTGCTGGCCTCGGCCCTGTTGTACGTCCTGAGCGCCGTCATCTGGATGTGGGCGCTGTGGCTGGCCATGCGCGCGCTGTTCGGCGCCGCGGTGCCCCTGCGCCTGTTCTTCGTCACCGTGAGCGCCGCCTACGGGCCGTTGCTGCTGGGCGCGCTGGCGCTGCTCCCGCTGGTGGGCCCGGCCATTCGCTGGGGGCTGCGACTGTGGAGCTTCAGTATCGCGCTGGCATCCATCGTGGCCGTAACCGGGCTGACGCACTGGCAGGCCGCCGCGGGCGCCCTGGTGGGCACCCTGCTGATGGAGGGCGCCCGCTGGTTGTTGAGCGAGCCCGCCGAGGCGATCGCCCGCCGCATCTGGGCGCTCACGACCGGCAAGCCGCACCTCGTCCGGCGTGAGGAACTTCCGCAGGTGATACCCGGTTACGAACCGGTGGTCAAAGGCGAGCGATGATTACAGCACTGACCTGGCTGGGTTGGGCACTGCTGATCCTGTTCGTCCTTTTTGCGATCGCCATTCCGCTCTCGGTCCTGATCTGGTGGGCGGGGTGGCGCGCGGCTACACCGCAAACCCGCTTGCAGCCGCCCGGCCCGCCCGCCGCCGGGCCGTTCCTGGTCTACCTCTCGGGCGTTGATGACATCTCCGGCGAGTTCTCGACCCCCTACGAGGATGCGCTCCTGGACGTCATCGCCGAGCGCGTCCCCGGCCTGGTCATCGTCACCGATGTCTTCGCCTACTCCTTTGCCAATGTGGGCATGACCAGCGAGGGCAACCTGGCCTGGTTCTGGGCCTGGCTCAACTCCCTGCGGCTCAACAAGAAAAGCCCCTTGCGGCGCGTTGGGCGCCTGATCAACCTGCGGAACATGCTCCACGTCGCCGTTTCCGCCGACCGGCGCTACGGCCCGATCTACAACTATGGCGTGGCGGAAATGATCATCCAGGCGTTGTTGCGCCATGGCTACGTCCTGGGCAGCGGTGCGCAGGTCGCCCTCCTCGGCTACAGCGGCGGCGCCCAGATCGCCCTGGGCACCTCGGGTTACATTCAGGCCACCCTGCGCGCACCCGTGCAGGTGTTCTCGCTGGGCGGGATTATGAACTCCAGCGACAGCCTCAGCCGGATCAACGCCCTGACCCATCTGTATGGCTCCAGGGACCGCTGGCACCGCCTGAGCGATCTGATCTTTCCCGCCCGCTGGCCGATCTTCCGTGGCACGCAGTGGAACCAGGCCCTGGCAATGGGCAAGATCGAACAGATCTGCCTCGGCCCCATGGTGCACACTGGCCGCGGCAGCTACCTCGATGCGACCCGCCGCGTCGAGGATGGGCGCAGTTACCTCGATGTGACCGCCGACACCATCGCCGAGCGGATCAGGCGCCTCACCCCGGCGATGCAAGCAGCATGACGCGCGATGGATCGGCGCCGCTCGCAGCCCGTTGCGCGGCACAGCCGCACTGGACAACCATGCATATCATCACCATCAGGCTTTCCCTCGCCAACGTCTTTCTGGTGCGCGGGGAACGCTGGATCGTCATCGACAGCGGCGCCCCCCCCGGCGATGGCCCCGCCATCCTCCGCGCCGCCGCCCGCCACGGGATCGCCCCCGCCGACATCGGGCTGATCCTGCTCACCCATGGCCATCTTGACCACTTTGGCGGCGCCGCCGAGCTGCGCGCAAGCACCGGCGCCCCCATTGCCGTCCACCGTGCCGATCTCGCGTTGCTGCGCGAGGGCCGCAATCCCACCTCCCTGCGCAGCACCGGCCTGGAGGGCCAGCTCTTGCGGCCCTTTCTGCCCTGGCGCACCACGCCTCTGGAACCGGATATGACCTTTGAGGGCTCCTTCGACCTCTCCCCATTCGGCATCGCCACCCGCACCGTTCACACCCCCGGTCACAGCGCCGGTCACAGCGTGCTGCCCTTGCCCGACGGCAACCTCATCGCCGGCGACCTGTTGCGGGGCGGCTTCCTGGGCGGGCGGCTGCGCGGGCGCCTGCCCAACCCGCCGTACTTCGTCACCGACGCGGCGCAGCAGGCGGCCAGCCTGCAACTGGCCCTGGGCCTGCCGGCGCATACCTGGCACATCGGCCATGGCGGCCCCCTCGCCGTCGAACACATCCGCGCGCGGGCGAAGCGCCCGGGGTTGGCATGAACACAGGCCGCTCACAGCAGGGTGTGGGAGGGCTACACCCTCCTACAGAACACCCTGCCGTGCATCGAGCCGGTCGGAGGGGCGTGGGGAGACCGGGTTTCCCCACGCCTCCGCCTGCGGGAGGGTTGGGGAGGTCTTGATGGCGCCCATCACCGTCTGGATACTCGGCGACCAGTTGCTGCGCGCGCACCCGGCTCTGGCCAGCGCCGAAGCTGCCGCCGGGCGAGCCGGTGTGCGCGTGCTGCTGATCGAAAGCGCCGCGCGCCTGCGCCAGCAGCCCTACCAGCGCAAGAAGCTGGTGCTGCTGCTCAGCGCCATGCGCCACTACGCCGCCGCGCTGACCGCCATGGGCTACCAGGTGGACTACCGCCAGGCGGCCGATTTTCTCAGCGGGTTGCGCGCCCACTGCGCCGCGCATGGCCCGGCGCGGGTGCTGACCATGGCCGCCGCCGAGGAACCGACCCGGCGCTTCCAGCACGATGAAGCCGGCCCCGCCCTGAACGCGCCGCTCGAAGTGCTGCCCAACACGCAGTTTCTGGTGGGCCAGTTCGATCCCTTCCCCGGCGCCCCGCCGGAACGCGCCATCATCATGGCCACCTTCTACAAGGCCATGCGCCGCCACTTCGATGTGCTGCTCGAGGCCAACGGCGCGCCAGTGGGGGGCCGCTGGAGCTACGACGCCGAGAATCGCAAACCGTTGCCCCGCAGCGCGCAACCGCCCCCGCCGCCGCGCTTCTCGCCGGACGCGCTCACCCGCGCCGTGATGGACGAGGTCGCCGCCCTGCCCAACGGCGTTGGCAGCGTTGAAGGCTTCGACCTGGCGGTCACCGCCGAAGAAGCGGAACTGGCCCTCGAGCGCTTCATCGCCGAGCGGCTGCCCGATTTCGGCGCCTATGAGGACGCGATGAGCCGGCGTTCGGCGCTGATCTACCACTCCGGCCTCTCGCCCTACCTGAACCTGGGGCTGCTCACCCCCATGCAACTGGTGCGCGCCGCCGAAGCCGCCTATGCCGCCGGTCAGGCGCCGCTCAACTCGGTGGAGGGCTTCATCCGCCAGGTGCTCGGCTGGCGCGAGTATATCTACTGGCAGTACTGGCGGCGACTCCCCCTCCTGCGTAACGCCAACCGCTGGAACGCCACCCGGCCCCTGCCGGCCTGGTTCTGGACGGGGGATACCGACATGGCCTGCCTGCGGCACGTGCTCCAGGCCGCCCTGAGCACCGGCTACACCCACCATATCGAGCGGCTGATGGTGCTCTGCAACTTCTGCCTGCTGGCGGGCATCGCGCCACAGGCGGTCAACGCCTGGTTCCTGGCCGCCTATGTGGACGCCTACGAGTGGGTCATGCTGCCCAACGTCATCGGCATGGGCCTCAACGCCGACGATGGCATCGCCACCAAACCCTACCTCGCCTCGGCCAACTACATCAATACCATGAGCGACTACTGCGGCGGATGTCACTACCATCCAAAGCAGCGCACCGGCCCGCGGGCCTGCCCCTTCAACCTGCTGTACTGGAACTTTCTGCTTGAACACGAAGCCAGATTGCGGGCCAATCCGCGCCTCGGCCCGGCCGTGCTGGGCCTGGGGCGCCTGGCGCCTGACGAACGGGCGAGCATCCGCCGGGAGGCGGCGGCCTTTCTGGAGCGCGTATGCGGGGAGTAATACCATTTCGGATTGTAGATCTTGGATTGTAGCACGACGTACGCGGTGACATCCCCCCCTTCCCGCCCGCGGCGGCCAGGCGGCCTGCAGCGCTGCCCTCTGCCGGTCCCTCCCACCGGGTGGGGGATGGGGAAACCGGGTTTCCCCATCCCCCTGCTCACGGGAGTACGAGGGAACCGGGTTGTCCCAGTGAAGGAGGAAACGATGCCTGAAGACATGCGCCGCGACTTCGCCGATCGCGAGGACCTGATCGCCTACCTGGCGGCCCAGTTCCCCGCCGCTGCGGCCGAGAGCGCCGCCGTGAGCGCCACCAGGGGCGGGCGGCGGGCGGCGGAGGCCCGCCTGGCGGCGATGCGCCCGGCGCCCTACGCTGCCACGCGCAACTTCCTCGGCGGCGCGGTTACGCGCCTGTCGGCCTATCTCCGCCACGGGGTGCTGAGCCTGGCCGAGGCGCGCCGGGCGGCCCTGCGGGCCGCGCCGGGCCCCGAAGAGGCGACGAAGCTGATCAACGAACTGGCCTGGCGCGATTACTGGCAGCGGGTGTATGCCGAGATCGGCGAAGGCGTCTGGGAGGATCGCGAAGCCTCCAAAACCGGCCTGAGCGCTACCGACTACGCCGCCGACCTACCCGCCGACATCGCGACAGGAACCACGGGCCTGGCCTGTATGGACGCCTTCAGCCACGAACTGGTCAGCGACGGCTACCTGCACAACCATGCGCGGATGTGGCTGGCGGCCTACATCGTCCACTGGCGGCGCGTCGCCTGGCAGGCCGGGGCGCGCTGGTTCCTCAGCCATCTCCTCGATGGCGACCCGGCCAGCAACAACCTCTCGTGGCAGTGGGTCGCCGGCACCTTCAGCCACCGGCCCTACATCTTCAACCGCGAGAACCTGGAGCGCTACAGCGACGGCGTCTACTGCCGGGCATGCCCGCTGCGGAACACCTGCCCCTTCGACGCGAGCTACGAGACACTCCAGGCGCGCCTGTTTCCGCATGCGCCGCCCCTGCCAGCGGCCCCCCGGAGGCGCCGATGAGCATGCAACGTCCGATCGTCTGGGTGCATGGCGATTGCCTGAGCCCGCATCACCCGGGGCTGGCGGCCTACCCGGGCGCGCCGGCGATCTTCGTCTGGGACGAAGAGTTGCTCACCGCGCTGCGCATCAGCCTGAAGCGGATCGTGTTCATCTATGAATGCCTGCTCGAACTGCCGGTAACCATTCGCCGCGGCGACGTAGCCGCCGAGGTGCTCGCCTTCGCCGGCGAACAGCGCGCCGACGGCATTGTCACCAGCGACAGCCCCGCTCCGCGCTTCCGGCGCATCCGCGAGCGCCTCGAAACAGTGCTGCCGGTGCGGGTCATGTCGCTGGAACCCTTCGTGCGCGCGCCGCAGCGCGTGGATCTGGCGCGCTTCTCACGCTACTGGCAGGCAATTCAGGCCGAGGCCCTTTCCGATTTTTCCGATAATGCGCTATAATTGTGGGCGCAACCTTTCCCACCGCGCGCGGGCGCGGGTATCCGGCACAGATAAGCCGATGCACGGATATCCATCACAAGGAAACTTTTCTTAACCGCGACTATTGACACGTGTCCTAGAATAAGGGCGTTAGCTTGCTCGTCGAATATGGTGCCGATGGCGGCACCTCCTCCGCCCCTGTCGGCGGCCGGCGGTTGGGCAACCGCCTGGTGCAGGGGCGCATGTGTGGAGACCGGCGCGCATCATAGCCGGCATCGCCGTGTGCGCCCATCCTGAAGCGGCATAATCCCGGGCCGCGAGCCTCCTCCCGGCGCAGACCGGCGCGGGCCGCGGCTGGTCGAAACGATACTCAGAGCGCCTCACTTGTGAGTGGCGCACCAGGGGGCGCAACAAAGCGATGCCGCGAACGGCGCCCCCAGAGCAGCGCGTAGAAGCGTAGCGAAAGGAGTCACCATGCGTATCGGGATCCTCACCGGCGGCGGTGACGTGCCCGGCCTGAACCCCGCCATCAAGGCGGTGGTCAACCGGGCAGCCGCCAATGGCTGGGAAGTCGTGGGCATCCGCAGGGGTTGGGCCGGCCTGCTCAACTACAACCCCGACGACCCGGAGGGCAGCGCGGAGTGGATCGAACCGCTCACTCCCGCGAGCGTGCGCACGATCGACCGCTATGGCGGCACCCATCTGCACACCTCCCGCACCAATCCGGCCAAGGTCAAGGAGTCGGCCATGCCCGAGTTCTTGAAAGGCCGTTTTGAATTCAAGGGTGAGAAGAAGGTCGCCGATGCCACGCCCCACGTCTTGCGGGTGCTCGAGCACCTGGGCATTGACACGCTGATCCCTATCGGCGGCGACGACACCCTCAGCTACGGGGTGCGCATGCACCAGGAGGGCGTGCGGGTGATCGCCATTCCGAAGACCATGGACAACGATGTCTTCGGCACCGATTACTGCATCGGCTTCAGCACCGCCGTCACCCGCAGCGTCGAGTTTATCAACGCGTTGCGGACGCCGGCCGGCAGCCACGAGCGCATCGCGGTGGTCGAACTCTTCGGGCGCAACTCCGGCGAAACCGCGCTCATCTCCGCCTACCTGGCCGATGTGGACCGCGCGCTGATCAGCGAGGTGCCCTTCGATGTCGAAAAGGTGGCAAAGTACCTGGTCGAGGATCGCAGGAACAACCCGAGCAACTACGCGGTGCTGGTGGTCTCCGAGGGCGCCAGCATGATCGGCGGCCAGGTGATCGAGTATGGCCAGGAAGACGCCTACGGCCACCGCAAACTCGGCGGCATCGGGCAGATCGTTGGCGAGGCGATCAAGCAGATCACCGGCATCGAGATCGTCAACCAGCAACTGGCCTACCTGATGCGCGCCGGCGCCCCCGATTCGCTTGACCGCATGGTGGCCATCTCGTATGGTAACCTGGCCGTCCAACAACTCGAGAAGGGCCACAATGGGGTGATGGTGGCGCTGCAGAACGGCGTCTACACCACCGTGCTGGTGGACACCTGCATCCAGGGCGTCAAGCGCGTGGATGTGCCCGAACTGTACGACACCGAGCAGTACAAGCCGCGCATCACCCACCTGGTCGGCAAACCGATGTTCCTGTACTAGGCAGAGAGGAGAACCGCCATGGCAAAGGTACGGTTGACCCGCGGAAAGTTCCAGGGCATTTCGGCGTGCGCCGATGAGCGCGGGGTCATCGCCGCCGCCGCGATGGACCAGCGCGGCTCGTTGAAGAAGGCCATCGCCAAGGCCCGCGGCGAGGGCGGGCAGGCCACCTTCGAGGATATGGTCGCGTTCAAGACGGCGGTCACCAAGATCCTCACCCGCCACTCGAGCGCCATCCTGATGGACCCCGAATACGGTCTGGAGGCGCTCAAGCACCGCGCGCCGGGCACCGGCGTGCTGATGGCCTATGAAAAGACCGGCTACGACGCCAGCGTCAAGGGCCGCTTGCCCGACTTGCTCTCGGAGTGGAGCGTGCGCCGCATCGTCGAGGCCGGGGCCGACGCGGTGAAGATCCTGCTCTACATCAACCCCTTCGACGACCCCAAGATCAACTCCGTCAAGTACGCCTTCATCGAGCGCGTCGGCGCGGAGTGCGCCGCGCTGGACATCCCCTTCTTCCTCGAGCCGCTGGCCTATGATGACGAGGTCGGCGATGAAAAGAGCTTCGCCTTCGCCAAGGTGAAGCCGAAGTACGTCACCGCCTACATGGAGGAGTTCTCCAAGCCGCGCTACGGGGTTGACGTGCTCAAGGTCGAGGTGCCCGTGAATATGAAGTTCGTCTCGGGCACGCGCGCCTTCACCGGCGAAGAGGCCTACACCCGCCAGGAGGCGATGCAATTGTTCCGTGAGGCCGCCGCTGCCGCAAGCAAGCCCTTCATCTACCTGAGCGCCGGCGTGACCGACGAGATCTTCCGCGAGACGCTCGAACTGGCCGCCGAGGCCGGCACGCCCTTCGCCGGCGTGCTCTGCGGCCGCGCCACCTGGCAGGACGGCATCCCCGTCTATGCCCAGGGCGGCGTCGAGGCCCTGGAGGCCTGGTTGAGCGACCGCGGCGTGCAGAATATCGAGGCCCTCAACCAGGTGCTCGCCAGGGGCGCCGTTCCGTGGTGGACGGTCTATGGCGGCAAGGAGAATATCGAGGTGATCGACCTGCCAAGCTGGCAGTATCCGCCCGCTCGTTAGTTGTTAGATGGAGCGCGGGCGGCCCGCCCGCCGGGCCCTGAACGGTCAAGCCGCCCGCGCTCCCGGCACGGTATAGCTCGACCCAGAGCGTATTCGCGCTAACAGATCGTTTCGAGCGGTTGGGGCGAACACGTTTGCGCCCCAATCCCCACCATCCAGGCCATCACGCGTGTGAAAGGAGTTCACCAATATGGGCAAGGTCGCCATCCACGGCTTCGGGCGCATCGGGCGTTCGCTGCTCCGCGTCGCGCTTCAGCAGAACCTCTGGTCGCCGGTCTCGGTTTCGGATATTAAGGACCCTAAGACGCTCGCCGCGCTCTTCGAGGTGGACACCAACTACGGGCGCTGGCATGAGCCGGTGTCGGCTACCGAGTCGGGAATGACCATCGGCGGACGCGAGGTGCTGTTCTTCAACTCGAAGAACGAACTGCCCGACTGGAAGGCCCTCGGCGTGGATCTGGTCATCGACTGCACCGGGCGCGCCACCCGCCGCCCCGGCGCCCAGGCGCACCTCGACCGCGGCGCGAAGCGCGTGCTCATCTCGGCGCCCAGCAAGTCGCGCGAGGACGCCGATGCCTTCTTGCTGCCCGGCATCAATATGGAGAGCTTTGACCCGGACAAGCACCGCATCATCAGTATGGCCTCCTGCACCACCAACGCCCTGGCGCCCGTGGTCAAGGTCGTGCTGGAGAACTTCGGCATCAAGTACGGCCTCTTCTCGACTGTCCACGCCTACACCAACACCCAGTCGCTCACCGATCAGCCCATGGACGACCGGCGCGACTCCTGGGCCGCCACCGAGAACCTCATCCCCTCCTCCTCGGGCGCGGCCAAGGCGCTCGGCTTCATCTGGAGCGGCCTGAAGATCACCGGCAAGGCCTACCGCGTGCCGGTCAGCACCGGCTCGATCGTCGAACTGAACGTGCTCACCGAGAAGCCGGTGACCGTCGAGGCGGTGAACGACGCCTTCCGCAAGGCCGCCAGTGAAGCGCCGCTCAAGGGCATTATGGACGTGTTGGAGGAGGAGTGGGCCTCGTCGCGCATCGTCGGCGATCCGCACTCCTCGATCGTTGACCTGCCCCTCACCCAGATGCAGGGCGATTTGCTCTCCGTCGCCGCCTGGTACGACAACGAGTGGGGCTACGCCAGCCGCCTGGCCGAGACGGCAGCATTCCTGAGCCAGCATTAAGGCAGGCCCCGCGCCCCGCGGGGAAACCTTTTGTTAGCGCGAATCACTGTTGGGTTATGGTCTTTGACCAGCTGGCTAATGGTCTTTGAATACATAATCCGGTATAGGCCGCGCCGGCGGCCTTCGCATCCCCTAGCCGAGGGCTTCAGCCCCGCGGCCAGCCCGGCATACCGGATTAATTTTTCAAAGACCATTAGCCCGCGCAGGCGGTCTATAGCCGAGGGCTTATGGTCTTTGAATACATACTCCGGTATAGGCCGCGCAGGCGGCCTTCGCCTCCCCTAGCCGAGGGCTTTAGCCCGACGGCTAGACTGGCATAGCGGAGGAATTTCTCAAAGACCATAACCCGGGAGCGCAGGCGGGACGCGTGCGCTCCCGGCGCCGTACGGCTTGACCGGAACCCACTCGCGCTAATAATTATCCTGTTCGCGTCTGTGAGAGCGTGGGCGGCCCTCCCCCGGCGCGTCCGCGGGAGCAAGCTGCTCCTGCTCCCGGGAGAGGTGCGACCACGCACTATTCATCCCCGAAACAGATCCCCATATCGCGCGCCGTCAGCATGGTGTCACTGTCGAGGGGCACGGTCTTCATACGGCTGGTCGCTACCTCCAGCGGCACATACTTCACCGTTGGCGGATCGAGCGCGACCATGATCCCCGACTGCCCCTCGGCGATGGCCCGCACCGCCGCGGCGCCGAAGCGCAGCGCCAGCAGGCGATCAAAGGTGGTAGGCGAACCGCCACGCAACAGATGGCCAAGCACCACCAGCCGCGTCTCGCGACCGGTTAACTCTTCCAGAGCATGGGCAACTTTTTCGCCGATGCCGCCGAGCCGATCCGCCCGGCCTGGCTCACGGGCCACCACGGAGAAATCGCCCCCTATAGGACGAGCGCCTTCGGCGACGACCACGATTGAGAAGTAGCGCCCGGCTTCCTCGCGCTGGCGGATCTTCTCGGCCACCAGTTCCAGGTTGTAGGGGATCTCGGGAATAAGTATCGCGTGGGCCGATCCGGCGATCCCGGCGTGCAGGGCGATCCACCCGGCGTAGCGCCCCATCACCTCCACCACCAGCACCCGCTGGTGCGCGTGCGCCGTGGCCGTGAGGCGGTCCAGACATTCGGTGGCGAAGGCGACGGCCGTGTCGAAGCCGAAGGTTGACACAGTGCCGTCAAGGTCATTGTCAATCGTCTTGGGCACCCCGATGACCCGCACGCCCTTGCGAGCCAGCGCCGCGGCGATCTCCATTGAGCCGTCGCCGCCGATGGAGATCAGGGCGTCAATGCCATAGGCCGCCAGGCCGTTGACCAGTTCGTCGGTGCGATCCCGCTCATAGACGGTGCCGTCGGGCCGCTGGGTCGGGTAGCGCATAGGATGCCCGCGGTTGGTTGTGCCAATGATCGTGCCGCCCAGACTGGTGATCCCGCGCACACTGTCACGGGTCAGCGGAATGACTCCTCCATGGGGATACTCCTTCGGTGACAGGATTCCCGCGAACCCATCACGAATCCCGTAACACTCCCAGCCCCGATGCAGCGCCGAGAGCACCGCGGCGCGGATAACGGCGTTGAGTCCCGGCGCGTCACCCCCGCCGGTGCTCAACGCAACGCGAAAGGGTGCAGCATGCGAGTGTGCCATCGTTCCTCTCTCCTCTCTCCACTCGGTTCGAGTGTCCATCCGCACGCTGAGCCGGTCCGTGATTGACGGCCAGATCGGGCCATGCCCGGTGGTGGATGAACGCTCACTCCTTCCTGGGTCGGTTGGAGGAGCGTGGGGAAACCTGGTTTCCCCACGCTCCTGCCTCAGGAGGGGCGCGGAGCTGTGCCCTCCGCGCCTCCCGCGAACAGGTGCGCACACGCAGAAGCAGGAAAGCAGCTTTCCCTACGCCCCTGCCTCAGAAAGGGCCAGGAGGGCTGCGTCCCCCGCGTCTCCCGCGAACAGGTGCGCACACGAGAGGGTGGAAACCTGGCTTGCTCCACGCCCCTGCCTCGGGAGGGAGGCCGGGAGGGCGCAGCCCTCCCAGAACGACATCAGCCGCCTATGCGGCTCGCGCCGCACACCGACGGGATGAACATACTTCCTGGGAGGGCGCAGCCCTCCCAAACCCTCCTACCAGGTGGGGGTATGGGGAAACCGGGTTTCCCCATACCCCTGCGTGAGGGCGAGGCCCTCCCGCGGGCAGGGGCGTGGGGAAACCCGGTTTCCCCACACCCCTGCGTGAGGGCGAGGCCCTCCCGCGGGCAGGGACATGGGGAAACCCGGTTTCCCCACACTCCTGCTCCAGCAGCCGATGTTCACGTTAGATAATCTGGTTATCCAGACAGGCGCTTAACGTGGCTCAGCAATCGTGATCAGGCGGTGGGTCATATCAACCGTGGCGCCGTTCACGATCACCTTGTCGCCGATGCACGATACCAGGGTCACCTGCTCCCGACCGGTGGGCAAGATGTACGCAACCTGATCGGGCGTCACCCAGATCTGTTGTGTGACCACATAGCCGTGCCCGGCGCCATCGGCGCCGTACAGCGTGAGCTGCGCGCCGACCGGCACCTCTTTCAGGCGCGCGAAGGGCGCCGGGATGTGCGGGGCGTCGCGAAAGCGCAGCACGTGGCCCCAGAGCACCACATTGTCACCCTGGCCGGGAGTCGCGCTCAGGTTGTACCAGCCAACATCGTGCTTCGGCACGATTGGCACGCGGTTGCGGTCCAATCCGACAGGCACCACCTGCTGATCAAGCTCGATCACCGGGATCACCAGCCGTACCGGGGGTCCTCCATCACGCCGGCCCGCCGGCGCGGGAGTAGCCGTCATTGGCATAGGAGTAGCCGTCGCGGGCGCGCGGGTGGCCCTCACTGGCGCGGGGGTGGCCGTCATCGGCGCGGGGGTAGGCGTCACTGACGCGGGGATGGCCTTCGTTGGCGCAGAGCTTGCGGCGGAGCGTATCGGGGCGGCCAGAGGCAGCGGACCATAACCGGCCAGCAGCGCCAGGAGAACGAGTATGCATAGGCGCATAGACACCTCCGACAGAGGCGTAGGGGAACCTGGTTTCCTCCAACCCTGCAAATAGGAAGCTTCGTCCTCCGGGGAAGCCCATCGTGAACATAGGCCGTTCACGGGAGGGTTTGGGAGGGCGCAACCCTCTCAGGGCGCCGCAACAACCCGTCACTGTCACTATAACACATTCCCGGCACGGCGCCATTGCAACGGGCCGCGCGAGATAGGCTATAATCCAGCCAGCCGTCCATGCGGCTCCGCCGCACACCGACGGGATGAACATCCTTCTTGGGAGGGCTGCGCCCTCCCACACCCTCCCAGGGGTGGGGGATGGGGAAACCGGGTTTCCCCATCCCCCTGCGCAAGGGCTGCGCCCGCACCTTCCCGGGGGCGGGGGCGTGGGAAAACCCGGTTTCCCTACACCCCTCGCCGAGGGCGTATGTTCACGGGAGAAGAGCCGGTTAAAGGGGAAGGAGCCATCGGGTTTTGCCCTACGCTCCTCACCGCCTGAAGGTCCGTCGCCGAGGAAGCCATGAAGCTCAAAGGACGCGTCGCCATAATCACCGGGGCCTCCAGTGGCGTTGGCTACGCCACGGCACGTCTGTTCGCGCGCGAGGGCGCGACCGTTGTCGCGGCGGCCCGCCGCCGTGAACTCCTGGAGCACTTGATTGCCGAGATTGCCTACGAGGGTCATCAGGGTTTGAGCATTCCCGCCGATGTGACCGACTCAGCACAGGTTCAGCATCTCGTGGATCAGACTATTGCCCTGCTTGGACGGATCGATATTCTGATCAACTGCGCCGGCGGGGTGATGAAGATTTCGCCGGTGGAGCAGTTCAGCGATGCCGAGTGGCGCGCGATCATTGACACGAACCTGACCGGGGTCTTCTACGCTACTCGCGCCGTCATTCCGTATATGAAGCGCCAGCACAGCGGCACGATCGTGAACCTCGGCTCGCGCGTGGGCAAAATGGGGATCGCCAATATCAGCCCCTTCAGCGCGGCGAAATTTGCCCTGGCAGGCCTTTCGCAGTCGCTGGCCCAGGAGTTGCGGCCCTACAATATTTTTGTGACCAATGTGGTCGCCGGTATGATCAATGCCGACCTGGCGCCCCTCAACCCCGATGAGTCGCTGCGCCGGCGCCTGCTCACCACCGAAGATGTGGCCCAGGCCCTGCTCTGGGTCTGCACGCTGCCTCCCAGCCTGCGGGTGGACGAATTGCCGATCATGCCCCGCCACGTGGATCTGTGATTCGCATTGAGCACAGCAAAAATCTCACGTGAACATAGGCTGCTGGAGCAGGGGTGTGGGGAAACCCGGGTTCCCCACGCCCCTGCCCGCGGGAGGGTCTGGCCCTTAAGCAGGGGATGGGGAAACCGGGTTTCCCCATCCTTCCGCCCGCGGGAGGGTTTGGGAGGGCGCAGCCCGTGCGCAGGGAGATGGGGAACCTGGGTTTCCCCATCCCCTCACCCGGTGGGAGGGTTGGGAAGGGCTTTGCCCTCCCAAAAACAACCGTATGTTCCTTGCGGCGTTGTGCGGCGGAGCCGTATGGACGGCTGGAGTCACGAATGGAGATCACTCTCATTGGCGATTACGAACTAACCTATACCCCCGACGATGAGCCAGCCCTGGTCATCCACCACGTGGTGCGCGGCTACGATGCCGCCGTCCTCGACATGGCAGCCGTGGCGATGCTGCGCGACCTGCTCGCCATCCAGCAGAAGCGCATCCGCGCCCTGGGCCCGTATCGGGCCATCTTTGGGGCCGGCGGCGATATGACGCTCTATACGGCCACCAATCAACGCGCCGTCTACCTCAACGCCGCGCAGACCGCCCGGCTCGCCGCGCTGCTTGGCGCCACGACCGCCCGGGGTTAATGGTACGCTCCCCTGGCCTCCACCTGCACCGCGACGCGCAGGCGCTCCACCTCATGCAGGTCAAAGCGGCCCCCGCCGATGGTCAGCGCATCAGCAGTGCCGCAGGCCACCCCTAGACGCAGGGCCTCGGGCAAGGTCAGGCCGCGGAGCATGCCGGTGGCCAGGCCCGCCAGCAGCGAGTCGCCGCTCCCCACACTGCTCACGATGCGCACCTGGGGCGGATGCGCCCACCAGACGCCGCTCGTGTCGGCGGCAACGCAGCCCAGGGCGCCCAGGCTGATCGCCGCCAGGCTGACACCGCGCGCGCGGAGCGCCGCCAGGGCCGCCAGCGCCCCCTGAACATCGTTCACCTGACAGCCGAGCGCCGCTCCAGCCTCGTGCCCGTTCACCTTCACCCCCCAGGGCCGCGCGGCCAGCGCCGCCTCCAGCGCCGGCCCGCTGGTATCCACCACGACCCGCAATCCGCACGCCGTCAGATTGGAGAGCAACGCGCCCAGGGCCCCCGGCTCGACCCCGCGGGGCAGGCTGCCAGACACCACGGCCAGCGTGGCCCCGGGGGCCGCCGCCAGCACATCCCCGGCAAAGGCCTGCCAGTCGGCGGGGGCAAAGATCGGCCCGGACTCGTTCAGCGCGGTGGCATCGCTGGCCTCGCGGTCAACTACCAGCACGCAGGTGCGTGTCTCCCCGGCCCGATGGCGCGTCCAGCGTCCCATCACCCCCTCGGCGGCGGCCAGATGGGCCACCGCATCGCCGGTCAGCCCGCCCAGGGGCGCGCAGACCAGCGCCGGCTGGCCCAGCGTATGCGCCGCGCGGGCGACGTTCAGGCCCTTGCCCCCCGCCGCGACGATGACCTCGTCGGTGCGGAAAACCCCGCCGAGGCGCAGGCCCTGGAATACCATCGTGCGATCCAGCGCCGGATTCGGTGTGATGATGAGCAGCACCAGCTTTCTCCTCCTGAGGCATGCTTCAAACTCGTGCCGAACCGCCCCCTCCCTCACCCTCCCCCGCTGGGGGAGGGAACCCGGCTCCTCCCCCCGGCGGGGGGACGCTGGGAGGGGGGCAAAACGCTGCGAACGGTACCTCTCCTAAATCCGCAGGGATGTGGGGAAACCCGGGTTCCCCACGCCCCCGCCCGCGGAAGGGTGAAGCTCCCAAGCAGGGATCTGGGGAAACCGGGTTTCCCCACATCCCCACCTGGTGGGAGGGTGTGGGCGGGCTGCGCCCTCCCAGGCCGGTGCTATGCCCATCGGCAGTGTGCGCCCCACGAATGACATCCGGGGAGCAACGTGAAGATCTCGTCATAGCTTAACCATTTCCTAAACAATGAATAACACGAATTTTACCCTGGCCCTTTATTATCGTCGCGTCCATTGTACTCGCGCACGACAAGTCATGGCCCTGTCGCCAGAACGTCGAGCGTTGCTGGCCCGGGGCGGGTGACGCGGGTTCGTGCGTTCTATGAAGCAAGACAGACACTAGAAGGAGACCCAGGTCATGGGTGGTCACGACGAGAAGGACAAATGGATCGTTCGCTCCGAGGAGGGGACCGGCGACACCTTCGACGCCATTCTGGAGCGCCGCCTGAGCCGCCGCGATGTGTTGAAGAGCGCAGCGATCGCCTCATCGGTAGCAGTTATCGGCTCAGTGGCCCTCGGCGGGGAAACGGCCGCCGCACAGCGGATCTCCACGCCTCAGTTTGCCCGCATAGAGCCGACCAAACCTGATGTAGATGAAATCAAGGTGCCCGAGGGTTACTACGCTCGCACCCTGATCCGCTGGGGCGAGCCGCTGTCAGCCAGCGCCCCGGTGCATAACGTCTGGGAGCAGACTGCCGAAGCCCAGAGCCAGCAGTTCGGCTACAATTGCGACTTCGTGGGTTATTTGCCGCTGCCGCTCGGCTCTACCTCCTCAACGCGCGGGCTGCTGGTGGTCAACCACGAGTACACCAACGAAGAGTTGATGTTCCCCAACTACGATCCGAAGAAGCCCACCCGCACCCAGGTGGACGTGGGCATCGCCGCCCACGGCGTGTCGGTCGTAGAGATCCAGCGCGCCCCCGATGGCACCTGGAGCTATGTGCGCAACTCGCCCTTCAACCGGCGGATCACCGGCGAGACGCCGATGCGCATCAGCGGCCCCGCTGCCGGCCATCCGCTGATGCAGACTAGCGAGGACCCCACCGGCACCGTTGTGCGCGGCACGCTCAACAACTGCGCTGGCGGCAAGACGCCCTGGGGCACCGTGCTGACCGCCGAGGAGAACTTCCATCAGTACTTCGGCAATTTCGGCAAGTTTGACCGCAACGACCCGCGCTACGCCATTCACCGCCGCTATGGCATGCCCGCCGAGCAGAGCGAGCGCGGTTGGGAGTTGTACCATAGCCGCTTCGACGTGGCCAGGGAGCCCAATGAGGGCTTCCGCCACGGCTGGATGGTCGAGGTTGATCCCTACGACCCGAACATGACCCCGGTGAAGCGCACTGCCCTGGGGCGCTTCCGCCACGAGGCGGCGACGATTGGCATCGCCCCCGATGGCCGCGTGGTTGCCTACATGGGCGATGATGCCGTCTTCGAGTACGTCTACAAGTTCGTCACGAAGGGCAAGTACAATCCCCGCGACCGGGCCGCGAATATGAACCTGCTCGACGAGGGCACGCTCTACGTGGCCCGCTTCAACGACGACGGCAGCGGCGAGTGGCTGCCCCTGGTCTTCGGGCAGGGCCCGCTGACCCCGGCGAACGGCTTCAACTCCCAGGCCGAGGTGGTGATCAACGCCCGCCGCGCCGGCGACCTGCTGGGCGCCACCAAGATGGATCGCCCCGAGGACGTGGAGCCGAACCCGGTGACCAAGAAGATCTACGTGGCGCTGACCAACAACACCCGCCGCGGCACCGAGGGCCAGCCGGGCACCGACAAGGCCAATCCCCGCGCTAAGAACGAGGCCGGTCACATCATCGAGATCACTGAGACCAACAACGACTACGCCAGCACCACCTTCCGCTGGGAGATGTTCATCATCGCCGGCCTGCCCAGCGATCCCACCACCTTCTTTGCCGGCTTCGACAAGAGCAAGGTCAGCCCGATCGGCGCCCCCGACAACGTGGCCTTCGACAATGCCGGCAACCTGTGGATTGCCACCGATGGCGCCGCTCGCGCGATCAAGTACAACGACGGCCTCTTCGCCGTGCCGGTGCAAGGCCCGCAGCGGGGCAACCTGCAGCAGTTCTTCTCCAGCGTCGCCGGTTCGGAGGTCTGCGGCCCCGAGTTTACGCCCGATAACCGCACCCTCTTCCTGGCCATCCAGCACCCCGGCGAGGGCGGCACCTTCGAGAAGCCGATCAGCACCTGGCCCGATCGCGTCGGCCTGCCCCGGCCCAGCGTGATCACCATCCAGGCCTTTGACAGCCGCCCCATCGGGAGCTGAGGTGAACATACACCGTCCGCGGGAGGGTTTGAGAGGGCAAAGCCCTCACGCAGGGGCGTGGGGGCGGCTCCTGGGCGGGCCGCTGCGGCCCGTGATCGGTTTGAGAGGGCAAAGCCCTCACGCAGGGGCGTGGGGAAACCCGGTTTCCCCATCCCCCCGCCCGCGGGAGGGTTTGAGAGGGTAAAGCCCTCACCCAGGGGGATGGGGAAACCCGGTTTCCCCATCCCCCCGCCCGCGGGAGGGTTTGAGAGGGCAAAGCCCTCCCAAGAACAATCTTACCTCCCGTCGGTGTGCGGCGCAGCCGCATAGACGGCGGAGCTGAATATAGGAGGGGGATGGGGAAATCTGGTTTCCCCATCCTCCCTCCCGCAGGAGCAGGGTTAACGAGCGCCAGGCCCTCTCCCCCTTCATCCCCCTCTTACCAGCGGAAGGTGGACCTTCCGGTTGAACAACTCCGGCACGACCAGGGTCTGCAGAGACTGATTGATGCCATCGCCTGTGACGAAGAGAGTCGTGGCCCGCCCCACGGGAAGGATCAGCGCCGACGCGGGAATAATCGGCTCGCCTCCGCCACGCCCGGTAAAGCGAAGACGGTAGACGCCCCCGTCAATGCTCAGCAGCGCCTCAGTGCCAAAAGGCATCTCCGCCTGCCCCCCGAAAACGAAGTTGCGCTCGTCACGCAGATCGAGTTGCCCCCTGACGCCCACCCCGATGGGCGCCGCGTGCAGCACGTGCAACTGCGCGCTGAAGGGCGGAGGCCCGGTCAGGTCCGGGAGCAGGACCAGCCGTAGCGGCAAGCCGTTGGCGCCGCCAATCGCCGCGACGGTGTAGCCGCGACCCCGCTCCAGTTCCACCTCCAGACTGGCCAGTTCCGTGGGCGGCGTCCCCGGACGGTCAATAGCCAGCCGGTAAGGGCCTTCTTCTAGCGGCAGTTCCTCGCTTAACGCGAAATACGCCAGGTTCTCCAGCACTCGCGTATCGTTCACCCGGACATGCACCGGGGCCGCTCCACCAGCGAAGGGCGCCAGGTGCAACACACGCACGCGGGCCGGCGCGCGGCGCTCGCGGGGGATCTCGATGGCGCGGAGCGCCTGCCTCCCGGCGCCGCCGATGACCGCCAGCGCCACCTCCTCGCCCGCCGCAAACACCCGTGGCGGCAGGTCGAGGAGCGGTGGAGCAGCGGGCTGGCCCGTTGGCACGATCTTCAAATCGATCGCCTCCCCCACCGCTACCGTGACTGGCCCCGGCGCCTGCCCGAAGGCGATGTTCAGTAACCCCGGCAAGGCCTGACCGTTCTCAAAGATCACATCCACCGTCGCCGCGGCGCCGGCGGCAAACGGCGCCGCATGCACCACGCGCAGGCTCGCCGTCCCGACGGCGGGGGGCGCGGCGCTATCGGTGACGGTGAAGAGGGACAGGGGGAACCCATTGGCTCCGCCGCCGATCAGCAGCGTATGATCCCTGGCGGCTTGCAGCGTGGCCGTGGCGCTCAGCAGCGGTGTCGCGCCGGACAATTGCTCCTGGGTCAACGCGCCGGCGAAGACCAGCACGGGATAGGTGCCCGCGGGCAGATCACGATAGGGCAAGCGCTCGCCGAATTGCAGGCCGCTGCCAATAACGGTGTTAACTCCGGCGATTTGCAGCGCAACGGTAACCGGAGCGGCGCCGCCTGACGGCGCGGCGTGCAGTACGGCGACACGGGCGGGCGCTACCGCCAGCGGCGCCGCGCGCCCGGCGGGCAGCGCGCCCGCCAGCACAAGCAGGGCCAGCAGGCACCCGACAAGGCGCAGAAAGCGGGGAACGGGCATCAGACGCATACGCTGCTCCTTTGCTGCCAGGCCCGGCGCGGGAGGCAGGCGCTGCCGTGGCGCCCGGCCCCGCCCGTGCCTGAGGGCGAGTCACGCGGCGCATGCTATGGTACGATCAGGGGCGCGTTCTGTCGAGTAGGAACAACCAGGGCAACGTTGACGTTAGTCGCGGGTTACCGTCCTCTGGTACAATGCACTGCGTACACCGCATTCAGAAGGAGCTACGTGTGCGCCTGCCCACCCGCATGCTGCTCGTCGCCACCGGGCTGCTCCTCGCCGCCTGCGGCGCCTACGCGCCGCCCGCGCCTACGCGCTCGGCCCTGGAAGAGATGCAGACCAGCGTCGCCCTCCAGGCGCGGCCCACCCTCGCCCCGGTGGACCCGGAGAAACTGCCCACGCCCGCACCGCGCCCTCCGCTTCCCGATGTCGCCGAGGCCCTGCGCCTGCGCCCGGACGATCCGCGCGCCCTCGGTGCCCCCGACGCGCCGGTGCTGCTCATCGAGTTCACCGACTACGAGTGCCCATTCTGCCAGCAGTTCTTCCGCGACACGCGCCCGCAGATCATCGAAACGTACGTGCAAACCGGGGCGGTTCGCTTCGTGGCGCGCGACTTCCCCCTGGCCGATATTCACGCCTCGGCCCCCCTGGCGGCCGCCGCAGGCCAGTGCGCCGCCGAGCAGGGGCAATTCTGGCCCATGTACGAACGCCTCTTCGCCACCCATCAGGAAGAGTGGGGCGGCGTGCCCAAACGCGACCGCGAGGTGTTCATCGAGTTCGCCGGCGATCTCGGGCTTGACGGCGTCGCCTTCGGCGACTGCCTCGACGACCCGGCCACCCTGCGGCGCATTGACGACGAACAGGCCGCCGCGGCGCGCTTCGGGGTCAACTCCACGCCCAACTTTCTGGTCAATGGCCAGTTGCTGCGCGGCGCGCTGCCCTTCCGCGTGTTTGAGGATTTGATTGAGCAGGAACTGAAACGCTAGCGCGACCCTCCCACCGGGTGGGGGGATGGGGCAACCGGGCTTCCCCATCCCCCTGCGCGCGGGCTGCGCCCTCCCGCAGGCGCGGGCGTGAGGAAACCCGCTTTCCCCACATTCCTGGGACCTATTTTCACGTCAGGCCCCATACGCGGGGCGCATAACGCCCGATGAACATGGCCTGGGAGCACGGGCGTCCCGCCCGCGGAGCCGCGACGCCGGCATGGATGTGATGCCAATTGCAAGCATAACATTGGTATCAAGGAACAACCATTCCGAGCGTGGCAACGCTGCCAGTTCGTTCCAAATCTGCCGCACGCTCCACAGACCAGAGCTGGTTATCAGACTCAGGGTCAACAACCAGCCAGGGCGCAACCCTACTTCGTCGAACAACGCTTCGCCGACCATGGCGCACAGCGGCGAGAGCAGAAAAACCAGTGCAAATCGGACGACAGGCACGCGCATTACTTCTTCTGCAGAACTTGAATGACGATCCCACCAAAACGCGCTTCGTCGGCGTAACAGCGGATGCCGCGAATGTAGCAAATATGGGAAGCGTGCGGTTCGCTCGTCTCACGCACAACCGCGCGAACCCGCTGCCTGATAGGGTTTCGTTGTAGAACGCAAGCAGTTCGCCCTGTTCATTGCGGGCCTGGGCGGCGCATTGAGAACACACTGCGCGCGGATAGCGCGGGCTGAACGCCATGGGGGCGTGACAGATGGGACATGTATGCTCTTCAGTACTCATGATCGGTATATAGTTGAGAAATGCATCCGCTATGCCGAACCGGCCGTGGGGCTAATCAGTTTTCAGAATTACATCTGGCACAGCCCGCGCAGGCGGGCTTTGCCTCGCCTAGCCGAGGGCTTCAGCCCCACGGCACGAGGGCGCATACCGGTTTGATATTCTCGATCTTCATCTTGACCCTCCCGCAGGTTCGCAGCCTGCGGACGATGTGGTCAAGGCCGCGGCCAATCAGGAACTCCTTAGTCTGGCCATCAGGTGGTGCGTACCCGACATCTGGCCGAGGAGTCGCTGCACCTCCTCATGAGTCAGGACGGTGAGCAGGCGTTGAGATTTTTGGGCGCGCAGGGCATCAACCGGTCCCAGGTCCTGGTGGAGCACCTCGCGGTAGAGAAAGAGGAGGGCAGAAAGGGCCTGATTCTGGGTAGGAGCGGCGACCAGCTCGTCTACTGCCAGGGAGGAGAGAAACGCTTCGATCGCGGAGACGCCCATGTCCCTGGGGTGGCGTTTGTGGTGGAAGAAGATAAAGCGTTTGATCCAGTTGACGTAGGCCTGTTCAGTGCGGATGGAGGAGTGTTTGAGGCGCGGCGCATCCCGGACCTGGTCCAGCAATTTCCTGGGTTTTGATTCCATTTCATCAGATGACAAACGGCGATCCTTGTGTTAAGATCGGCGGCTGAGCGCACAGAGTAAGATAGCGGTCGCCAGGGATTATGATACAGGACAACTTGAAGACATCAAGCTTGATCATCATGTTGTGCTGGCTAATCGGGCTGTTGGCTGTCGTAGCCGCCGGAAGTGGTCTGTTTTTTCATGGCGGCCAGTCAAACCAGGCGTTCACAACAGTGCGTGGTGAGGCTGCACAAATATACGGTATTGGATTGTACCGTTACGACTCGCTGATGGCAGGAGCTGGCCAGCGCGGCGTAGACTTCGTGATACTCCTTTTCGGTGTGCCACTGCTGGTGCTATCAGCCATGCGCTACAGGCGCCGTTCGCCACGAGGCGGGTTGCTGCTCGTGGGAGTGCTTACCTACTTCCTTTATGTCTATGCCACCCTGTCCGTCGGTATAGCTTTCAACGCGATGTTCCTGGTCTACGTCGCATTGTTCAGTGCCTCGTTCTATGCTCTGGTACTCCTAGTCACCGTGATTAACGTTCCGCAGCTCATGACCTACCTCGCTGATGGGCTATCCCATCGTTTCATTGGTGGATTCCTCATGGCGTCGGGGTTGTTGACATCGGCTGTCTGGCTCGAAGCTCCGCTCACTTCACTTCTCACCGGGAGTCCGCCCGCTCTACTCGGGCACAGTACCACACTGGTCACGCATGCGCTTGACCTCGCTATAATCGTTCCGGCGGCGTTCATTGCTGGTGTACTCGTGCTGCGCCGAAATCCACTCGGGTACTTTATCGCTGTTCCACTACTTGTCCTGATTGTTATGTTGGTCCCGACGATAATCGCCATGACTGCGAGCCAGATCCGAGCTGGTATCGCCTTTACCACAGCGGAATGGATTGGGCCAATAATGGGGTTCCTGCTCCTCGGCGCACTTGGGATCCTGGTCACAGCGAGGGTGTTGCGGCGCATTCCTGACGAGGAAGTTCACCGAGAACCAGGGCCTTAATGAGTGCCTGTCCATAGCGTCGCCGAACCATCCGCTCCGGCAGACAGCGGCCGTGATGCTGGTTGTTCGGCGTTCCAGGGCTTTCAGCGCAGCCGCGGCTGCTGAGGAGAAACTTCGGAAACAACGCCCTATGAGCAAGCTCTCCGCAATCGGCTTCGTTGTGTCTTCCGAAGACGACTTCCCGCGCACAGTGGGCACAGCCCTCAATCGCGCCGCTCCCCCGACGGAACTGGGCACGGCAGCGGCCAGGTACCTCTGGTTTCGCGATGCGAGTGGCGCTGCCCTCGCCGCTCGCATCGACTCTCAGAGGAGGGTGGAGTGCCTCACGCCGTTTTTCGCTGCGGCCGACGGCGGAACGCGTTGGCGAGTGCACACGCGCGCGCCTCACTTCGATCGCGAGTGCTTGCATTGTAGTGGTGCCGACTGCGATGTCCTGGACCCTGCTTCCGAAGAAATGTGCACCCGGACCGCGCTCCAGTTCCTCTTCTTCGAGCCCTATAGGGTCTGGCTCGAGCGCGAGCGCACGTTTGACATGACTGTCGTCGGCTTCGCCTCGTCCCTTTCGCTCTGCGCCACGCCCGACGACCTGGAGCACGCGCAGGCAGCGCTCTTCGGCGAAGCCAAGGCGAATGTTCCGCGCGAGCCCGGCAAGCCCTTGCGTCTCGCGGACCAGGCATTCCTGCCGTACGGCATGTTTGGCGCCGAAGGCGATCTTGGCGCCCGCGCCCGCGCCCTGCTCACCGGGAATGTCGAGGCAGTCACTCTCGCGCGGAACGAGATCACGGGGACGCCGTTCGTGCACACGCGCGTCCTTACTCTTTGCGGCCCTATCGACGTTGTTGCGCCGGTGGATGCCGTCGAGGTCCCGGAGCATGCGATGCTCGCAATCGCCGACTGCTGGCTAGTCGGACGACCCGTCGATGCGCCGTCACCAACGATGGGTTTCTTTCCTCGCCTCCTCGGGCGGGTCTGAGATGGCAACTGCCGCAGGGCGATGCGCTACAACAGGCCGGAAGACGGAGGACCACGAACGTGAGACAGCCTTCGTTGCCGGGCAAAAGTTGACCGAAGGCGCAGACGACATCTACGTCAGACGTGCGCTCCAGCGGGCTGAGCAGGCTATGCAGGGAACGCACTGCCGATGCGCGCGACTCGCTGCGGCTGAAAAACGCCGCGTACAGGTTTCCCCGCACCCCCACCTGCGGGACTCTCAAGTGTAGGGTTTTTGAATCGATGGGCTCGCTCTCGGCATCTGGAAGCGGAAACTGGCATCCTCGGCGGCAACCGCTTTTTTGCCCATTGGAATACGCTCCACCAAAAAACCCTACACCTGAGAGCACCTGCGGGAGGGTGTGGGAGGGCGCAGCCCTCCCGAGAAGCACCTTCATGTTATGTTCATCCCGTCGGGGTGCGGCGCAGCCGCATGGACGGTGCTCGCCCGCGCCGGCGGGCTGCGCCTCCACGCGCCCACGGCGTGAGCCGCCAGGGGCATGCGGCAGAGAGGGGATGATTTCTGCAAAGACCATAAGCCCTCGGCTATAGTATTTGCCAGGGTACTGGTCTTAGCGCCGCAGTTCATCGATGGGGTAAAACACCGCCTCGGGCGTGACCGTAGGCTCGGGAGCGGGACCGGTGTCGGTCCAGCCCTGATTTTCCCGGGTCATACCTACCTCAGCAATCACCATATCGTGGTCGCAGACGATCTGGCAGGCCAGACGGTAGTGGCCAAAGAGGTCGCGCTCCGTGAGTTTCTCGTACTCGGCGCGGGTCATCGTGGTCGGTTCGCCCTCCGCAAACGTCACCCGGCATGTCGTGCAGCGGGCGTGACCACCGCAACGGTGCCCGATTTCCACACCCGCTTCCTCGATCGCCAGCACCAGACGCTTCCCCACCGGCGCCTCCAGCGTCTTCCCCGCCACGGTCAGCTTCGGCATAGCCACAACTCCATCGTATGTTCTTAACCCAACAGAACGCACGCGGTGAAGGAGTGCGGAGAGGCTGCGCCTCGCCGTATACTCCACCCCTCCCTGCCGGAAGGCCACCGCGTACCTTTTGTAACGTAACACAAAGGCGCTGGCGGGTCAATGCGGGGCGCTAGCCCGCCCTGAGGGCCTGGCCGGGTGCGCTTCCCGCGGCGGAGTTGGAAGCGCGGGCAGCTTGCCCGCGGAGACGCGACGCGGGCGGGACGCCCGCGCTCCCCGCATGGGTTACGCCAGGCGTGAACCGGCACCCCCAGGGCTCTTGCAAAGTCACCTCCGGTGGGGGTGCGGAGGCGGCGGAGCCGCCCCCGCGATACTCTTTTTGGGTGTGCGCGGCGGCAAAGCCGCCGCGCACACCCAAAAACTGGGGTTTGGGGCAACGCCCCAAGGACTTTGCACTAGCCCTGCCGGCACCCCGCGGCAGATCCGCCGCCCGTCGCCGGGCATGTTATAATTCAGCCCATCGTAAGGAGCGTTCATGACTGCGCCGGACGGGCCCCGGCCCGCGCCGCACTGCCAGGAGGTCACCCCGATGGAGCGAAAGATCCGCGTGCTCGTCGCCAAGCCCGGCCTCGATGGCCACGACCGCGGGGCAAAGGTGATCGCGCGCGCCCTGCGTGATGCGGGCATGGAGGTGATCTACACCGGGTTGCAACAGACCCCCCAGATGATCGTCGAGGCGGCGTTGCAGGAAGATGTTGATGTCATCGGCCTGTCCATCCTGTCCGGTGCCCATATGACCCTCCTGCCGAAGGTCACCCAGTTGCTCAAGGAGCAGCAGATGGAGGATGTGCTCGTCGTGGCGGGAGGCATCATCTCGGACGCGGACGCGGCCATCCTCAAGGCGCAGCACGGCATCGCCGAGGTCTTCGGTCCGGGCGCTTCGACCCAGGACATTATCAAGTTCATCCAGGATCATGTGAGCGTCTCCCGCGAATGAGACGGCGTTGCGCAGGAGTGGTGTGAATAGTCAGGATCTTGTTGCGCGACTGCGCGCGGGCGACCGGCGCTCCCTCGCCCGGGCAATCAGCGTGGTGGAAACCGGCGGCCCGCAGGCCCGCGAGGTGCTGGCCGCCGCCTATCCGTATACGGGCAACGCCCACGTGGTCGGGATCACCGGGCCGCCGGGCGCGGGCAAGAGCACGCTGGTCACCGCGCTGGCGCTGGAGTGGCGGAGGCGGGGAGCTACGGTCGGCGTCGTCGCCGTGGATCCGACCTCGCCGTTCACCGGCGGAGCGGTGCTGGGGGATCGCATCCGTATGCAGGCTCTCGGCGGTGACCCCGGGGTGTTCATCCGCTCGATGGCCAGCCGTGGGCGCCTCGGCGGGCTGGCCCGCGCCACCGCCGATGCCGTGGCCATGCTCGACGCGGCCGGCTTCCAGGTTGTGCTGATCGAGACGGTCGGCGCCGGCCAGGGAGAGGTGGACATCGCCCGCGCCGCCCACACCACCCTGGTGGTCGAGGTGCCCGGTATGGGCGATGATGTGCAGAGTATCAAGGCCGGCGTGCTCGAAATCGCCGATGTGTTCGTGGTCAATAAAGCCGACCGCGAGGGCGCCGATAAGACGGTGCGCCAGTTGCGGGCCATGCTCCATCTGGCCGACCGGCAACCCGGCGAGTGGGAGCCGCCCGTGCTCACCGCCGTAGCCACCGCTTCCACCGGAAGCGCGGCGATTGTGGACGCAGCCACGCGTCACCTGGCATACCTGCGCGAGACGGGCCTGGCCGAGACGCGGGCGCGCCACGCCGCCGAACGCGAATTGGCCGCGGCGGTGCAGGAACTGGCCCTCGAACGGCTGCGCGGCCAGGCCTGGCACGACCTGGTGGCCCGCATCGCCAGCCGCGAGCGCGACCCCTATGGCAGCGCCGAGGAGTTGTTTAACGCCCTTTCCCCCGGGTAGCAGCGCCCAGCCCCGGCCCTGTTCGCCGGTTTCCGTGCCCCCGATGGCGCAAGCGGTTACGTCACACCCTTCCAGTGCGGGTGTGACGTAACCTCGATACCGCTGGCGAATTCCGAAACGGCACTGCTAGGTACCGTTTTCGCCGCGCTGTGCCGTAGCATACAGCTGCCTGCGCCGCTGTTGGCTGGCAACGAAGCCAATTCGCCAGCGGTATCAACCTCTTGCGCCTTCTTCCGCGCCCGGCGGCTCATGAAGATCAAGCATATAAACCGGTATTCGCCCTTGTGCCGTGGGGCTAACGTGAACATACGCCCTCGGCGAGGGGTGTGGGGAAACCAGGTTTCCCCACGCTCTCGCCCGCGGGAGGACCTCGCCCTCAAGCAGGGGGATGGGGCAACCCGGTTGCCCCATCCCCCCACCCGGTGGGAGGGTTTGGCCCTCACGCAGGGGGATGGGGCAACCGGGTTGCCCCATCTCCTCACCCAAATCTACAATGGCACCCTCCCATTGTCCTTGCGCTGGACAGGCGATTCGCGCTACACTCACTGTAGCGCCATATGCGGCGCCGTCGTGGATTCACGTGTATGCTCTTCTCTTGTGGACCCGCCGATGTCGTTTCGCGCCCGCCTGACACTTGCCTACACCGGTTTCTTCGCCCTGGCCCTTCTGCTGCTAGGCTGGGGGATCTACTTCTCGGTGCGCCAGGCGCTGCTGGCCGGCGTGCAGCGCGATCTGTGGGCGGCCACGCGCCAGGTGCGCGCCATCTTCAACGCCGGCGGGCTGGAGCCGGTGCGCACCCCCACCGGCGAACTTGACCCCTACCTGCGGAGCGAGTTCATCCAGATCTTCAATAACCCCAACCTCGGCGCGCAGGTCTTCGACCGCAACGGCAGATTGCTCAACAGCACGCCGAACCTCGACGGGCACGACTTGAAGCTCCCTCCTGAAGCCCTGAACCTCGGCGCCGAGAGTGTAGGCACCGGTCTGACCACCACGCACGAAATCGACGGCATCAATCTGGTCTCCCTGGTGACCCCGCTGGTGCTGCAGAGCAACAACCGGGTGGTAGGCTACCTGCAAGTCTGGCGCCCCTTGCGCGACGTGGAAACAACCCTGCGCATGCTTACCGGGATCTTGCTCGGCGGCGGGGCCATCGCCCTGTTGATGACTGCTGCCGGCACGGCGCTCCTCTCCCGGCGGGCCCTGTCGCCGATTGACGAGATTACCCGCACCGCCCAGAGCATCGTTCGCGCCGAGGACCTGGCCCAGCGCGTGCCGGTGCCGCCGCAGCAGGATGAACTGCATCGCCTGGCCGTAACGATCAATGAACTCCTGGAGCGGCTGGAGAAGCTGTTTAACGCCCAACGGCGCTTCGTGGCCGATGTCAGTCATGAGTTGCGCACCCCCCTGGCCGCCATGCAGGGCAACCTCGAGGTGCTGGAGCGCGGCGGGTTGAACAACCCCGAACTCGCCCGCGAGGCCCTGGCCGATATGCGCCGCGAAACTGGCCGCCTCATCCGCATGGTGAACGACCTGCTGCTGCTGGCGCAGAGCGACGCGCGCGTGCAGGTGCGCTTCGAGCCGGTCGAACTCGATACCCTCCTGCTCGAGGTCTATCGCGAATTGCGCCCCCTTGCCGGCAGCGTCACCCTGCGCATCGGCGCGGAGGATCAGGTCACCGTGCCGGGTGACCGCGACCGGCTGAAGCAGGCCCTGCTCAACCTTGGCGTGAACGGCCTCCAGTACACCCCGCCGGGCGGCACAGTGACGCTGGGGTTGGAGCAGCGCGATGGCTTCGCCCTGCTGACCGTCTCGGATACCGGCGTGGGCATCAACGAGGAAGATCTGCCGCACATCTTCGACCGCTTCTACCGGGCCGATCGCTCCCGATCGCGCTACAGCGGCGGGGCCGGCCTGGGTCTGTCCATCGTCAAACGGGTCGCCGAGGCGCACCACGGCTACGCGACCGTCGCCAGTCTGCCCGGACGGGGCAGCACCTTTGCGATCTGGCTGCCGCTCCCGCCCCGCCCCACGCCCGCCACGCCCCCTGAACAGCCCGCCCTGGAGGTGGAGACGAACGAAGTGTCGCCCTCGCCTGCGTCACGGTGAACCCCAGCAACACCAGCACCCCCGATGCAAATCCTGACCGTCAGCGATGAGGTCGTTCCCGCGATCTACAGTCTGAACATCAAACAGCGCTTCGGCGCGATCGCGATGGTGCTCGGGTGCGGCGATCTACCCTATTATTATGTCGAGTTTATCGTGACTATGCTGAGCGTGCCCTGCTTCTACGTTCACGGCAACCACGACGCGCCCGAGTTGCAATCCAACGGCACCCTGCTCCACGAAGCCCGCGGCGCGGTCAACCTGGAGGGGCGCGGCGTCCATCACGCGGGACTGCTGATCGCCGGGTTGGGCGGCTCGCTCCGCTACAAGCCCGAGGGCGCCCACATGTACACCGAGGCCGAAATGATGCGCCGCGTCTGGCGCCTGGTCCCCTGGATGCTGCTCAACCACGCCCGCTTCGGGCGCTACCTCGACATCCTGATCACCCACGCCCCACCCTTCGGCATCCACAACGGCCCCGATGTTGCCCATCAGGGCTTCCGGGCCTTCCTCTGGTTGATGGACCGCTTCTGCCCCCGCTACCTGATCCACGGGCACATTCACCTCTCCTATGGCTACCACAGCGAGGTTGAAACGCTTTACCGGCGGACAAGGGTCATCAATACCGCCGGCTACCGCGTGCTGGAGATCGCCCCGGGATCCCACCTGCTGTGAAAACCGTTCGCAGCGTTCTGCCCCCCTCCCAACCTCCCCCCGCCGGGGGGAGGCGCCGGACTCCCTCCCCCAGCGGGGGAGGGCTGGGGAGGGGGCAGTCACCTTACCTCCCCCCGCCGGGGGGAGGCGCCGGACTCCCTCCCCCAGCGGGGGAGGGCTGGGGAGGGGGCAGTCACCTTCGTTGCAGCGGATTGCCGCTTGAGCAGGGGGATGGGGAAACCCGGTTTCCCCATACTCTCACCCGGTGGGAGGGCTTTGCCCTCCCAGGAACAACCTATGTTCGTGCGTTCCTGTGCGGCGCAGCCGCATGAAAGTTGACAACGCAACAATGAACCTTGCAAGGATTAGCCTCCCATGCTACCATTGCTCTGAGAGATGAAGGAAGTGGAGCGGCTACGGAGGTTCGTCAGCGTTCGACCAACCGGCCCACAGCGTGGTGCGACGTGGCCAGGAGCATACCTTATGTCCTGGATCGGTCATATCACCCGCGATGACTTCAACCGGGCGCGGCGCAAGGCTTTCCTCGGCCAGGTACTGGCCCTGCTGACCCGGACACCCAATGACCTGCTCTCCTTTGATGACGTTCGCGCCCGTCTCAACGTGCGCAGCCAGCACTACCTCGGTCTCCGCACCGTGCCCCTCGAACATATTGTCGGCAGCGAGGGCCGTTACGCCGACTTCGACCGGCAGTTCGCCCCCCGCAGCGAAGCTACCAGACAACGCTGGCTGGCGATAGATCGCGCCCACCGCGAGGCGCGTGGCCTGCCCCCGGTCGAGTTGTACAAACTCGGCGATGTCTTCTTCGTCAAAGACGGCCACCATCGCATTTCGGTGGCGCGCCTGCAGGGCCAGCGCGAGATTGAGGCCCTGGTCACCGAACTGGTGGTAGACGTGCCCCTCGCGCCCGATCTGAGTATGCGCGACCTGCTGCTGAAGGAGGAGTATAGCGACTTTCTGGAGTGGACCGGCCTGGCCGATCTGCGCCCCGACCAGCGCATCGAGTTTAGCGAACCGGGCGGCTATCTGGACCTGATCGCCCATATGAATGCCCATCGCTACTTCATGGGCCAGGAGGCGGGCCGCGAGATTGCGCGCGACGAGGCGGTGGTTTCGTGGTACGACCGGGTTTACCTGCCGGTCGTGCAGGTTATGCGTGAGACCCGGGCGCTGGAGGCGTTCCCCGGGCGCACCGAGGCCGATCTCTACCGCTGGATCATGCACCACCGCTGGCTCCTACGCGAGCGCAACGGCGGCGCCGATCCCGGGCCGCTCGTGGCGACAGAGGACTATGTGCGGCTCTTCGGGCAGCGCGGCCTCATCGCCTTCGCCGAGCGGCTCCTGCGGCGATATGCCGCCCTGGCCATGCTGTGAAAAAAGCCACCCGGGGCCGGTTGGAGAGAGGTCGGGGCAAAACATCTTCCCGCCCCCGACAGGGGGAAAGCCTGTTGCCCCCCTGCTCGCTGGGCGGGCACCGGCAGTCCCTATGCCAGGTAGCAGGGGTATGGAGAAACCCGGTTTTCCCATACCCCTGCTCGATGCCAGGGATGGGGGACATCAGGCCCAATACCTTGCACATAAGGCGCTGCGCGCGGCATGGCCCCCCTCCCAACCTCCCCCCGCTGGGGGGAGGCCGGGGACGCCCTCCCCACACCCCTCCCTGACCTTCCGGCAGGGGCATTGCCGGGAGGGCCGGACCCTCACAGGCGGCGCGGCCAGGACTACCGCCTCGGGTAAGGGTTCACATCTCGCCTGAGAGCGTGGGCATCTTGCCCGCGGAGACGCGACGCGGGCGGGACGGCTACGATCCCGCCGGCTATGACCACGAGGGCGGCATCTTGCCCGCGGAGACGCGACGCGGGCGGGAGCCCTGGCTCCCAGGCGCATGGATTACCCCGGGTGTGAACAGTTACCGCCTCGGCTCGGCGATGACCACCAGGCGTTCGGTGAAGTCAACCACGGCGCCGCCGACAACAATGCTGTCACCGCTGCAGGAGATAATCGTCACGACTTCGCGGCCCTGCGGAAAGAGCAACTCGATCTGTTCGGGAGCGACACGCAATTGCCGGGTCACCACGTACTCGTGGCGCTGCCCGGCGGCATCGTACAGGATCACCTGCGCCCCCGCGCCCACCTCACGCAGGCGCGCAAACGGGGCCGGGATGTGCGGTCGGGCCATGAACGGCAGCACGTGCCCCCAGAGCACGATGTTCTCGCCCTCGCCCGGCATCGCGCTCCCGCTGAACCAGCCCACATCGTGATCGGGAACCTCAAATGCGCCAGTTTCATCGGTGCCCACCGGGACGGTGGCCGCCTCCAACCCGATCGCCGGGATCGCCAGGCGCACCGGCGGGCTCAGGGAAGCCGCGGGACCGGGGGCCGGCTCCGGCGCCGGCGCGGGCGCGAGCAGGGCGCCCGGCGGGTCAATAGCTACTGGCGCAGCTTCGCGGCCAAGGAGCCCGCGCAGCACCAGCGCCTCGGCGATCTCCGGGTGCAACTCGAAGCGCGCCCGCTCGAACCACTGCACGACGTAGGTATTCCCATCGGCCAGTTGCTCGGTGCGGGGCGGCGTGAGCGGCAGACCGTACAGCGCCAGGCTCTCCCGTTCGGTCAGCGCGCCGTCACCGTCCAGGTCCGCGCCGCCGGCGAGCCAGGCCGCGAGGAACTCACCACAGACACGCAAGCCGGTCTCGGAAAAGGCGCGGCACTCGCCCACCAGCGCCGTGCTGGCGACTGCTCGCGTGGGGGCGCGACCGGCCAGGGCCTCGGCGCCCAGGCGACCGATCAGCGCATCGTAGGGGTAGGGCAAGTCGGGGTGCAACTCGATGCGCGCCCGTTCAAACCACTGAAGCATCACCGTGCGACCTTCGATGACCTCCGGTTGCAACCCGGTGATAGGAAACCCGAACACCATCAGTCCGCCGCCGCGTGCCCAGAGTTCGCGGATGCGGCCGTCAATGCAGTAGCCAGTTTCGACGAAGCAGGCCGGCGCTATCGCTTGAGGAAGCGGGGCAGCCCTCCCGGCACCCGCGGCGATGCACCACACCGCCAGGGCCAATAGCGGCGACCATGCGCCTATGGACAGGACTCGTTTCACACGTATCATGACGCAACCATTGGGCAGCCGGTCACAGCAAGAGACAAGCAGCGGCCCCGCTCGTCCAACCTGGCACAGGCAGGACGGCGGGGCCGCGACGATGAACCTCTGGACATGGTTCACCCTTACGATACCGTTGGAGGGGTGGTTGTTCCTGGGAGGGCTGTGCCCTCCCAAACCCTTGCAAAGGGTGGGGATATGGGGAAACCGGGTTTCCCCATCCCCCTGCTCGAGGGCTGCGCCCCCCAAACCCTCCCACCGGGTGAGGGTATGTGGGAACCTGGTTCCCCCATGTTCACGTTACGCGGGGACCTGTGCGCCGCGGGGCGCCAGCAGGCGCCGGGTGGCAAACACGGCCAGGGCGCCCAGCAGGGCCAGACCGGCGATCAGCAGCGGCAGCGCGCCGGTGTTCCCGCTCGGCAGGCGGACACCCACCAGCGTAATGTTCACATCGCTCACCGGCGCGCCGCCGGTGATCACCCGGTACACCTGGTTGGTCGAGTAGCGAATCTGACCACCGACGCTGATATTGGCCTGCACCGTGTAGAGCCGGTTGGGATCGATCCGCGCCGGATCATAGGTCACAGTGTAGCGGAAGGGGGGCTGCGCGTTGTTGGTCGTAAAGCGCTGCTCGGCGATCAGCGCGCCGGTTCGACCGGCGGCGGCCACCTCGGCGATCTGCACCGTCACCACTGCGTTCCCCGGCAGGGCGACCCGTTCACGCAACGAGAGCGTCCCGGAAACTGCGGCAGGCGTGGTCTGGGCCGCGGCAAGCCCGGGGATAACCATGAGCGCGACGGCGAACAGCGAGACGAACGCCAGACGAAGGGCCTTCATACTACCTCCTGCAAGGCAATCAACGACTTCCCAGCAGCCATCCATGCGGCTCCGCCGCACACGAACAGGATGAACATAGATTCTTCCTGGGAGGGCTGTGCCCTCCCAAACTCTCCCACGGGCGGGGGTGTGGGGAAACCCGGTTTCCCCACGCCCCTGCGCACGGGCTGCGCCCTCACCTTTCCGCAGGCGGGGGTGTGGGGAAACCCGGTTTCCCCACGCCCCTGCGCACGGGCTGCGCCCTCACCTTTCCGCAGGCGGGGGTGTGGGGAAACCGGGTTTCCCCACCCCCCTGCGCACGGGCTGCGCCCTCACCTTTCCGCGGGCGGGGGGTGGGGAAACCCGGTTCCCCACGCCTCTGCGCACGGGTTGCGCCCTCACCTTTCCGCGGGCGGGGGGGGCGGGGAAACCCGGTTTCCCCACCCCCCTGCGCACGGGCTGCGCCCTCCCAAACCTTCCCACCGGATGGAGTCTGGGGAAACCCGGCTACTTGCCAGTCGTGCAACAAGACTTCGTCTCGGCGGGGGATTACAAGGGCCTGCGCCCCCCACACGAATCCCCGTTCCGATGCGGCGCGGATTCGCCGCGCCACATTGGAACGAGGTTTTCGGAAGGCCGTCGCCCCTCCAGGATTCCCCTACAGAAACAAGTCTCGCTGCAAATGAGCAGGTGCTGCCACAACGACAGGTTCTATGTGTAGGAAAGAGTATAGCAGGAGTTTTGGCATTTGTACAGTATACTACGATCAACAGGGCTTATGCAGGCACATGAAAGGGGCGCGGCAGAGGAGAAAGCGGATTTCTCCTCTCCTGCGCCCCCTGTGGATGCGGCGCGATGGAGCAGCCGGCTCTATTGCAATGCTGCGCGCATGCGTTCGAGTTCTTCTTCGATGATCTTCTCATCGAGTTTCTTAAACAGGGGCTCGGGCTGGCGCAGGGTCTGGCCGATGGGCAGACGCGGCGGCTCCCACCGGCCGATCCAGCAGCCATAGTTGCCGGTCAGCACCCGATGGCTGCGCCCATCCTCTTCGGCATACTCTTTGAACTCCAGCGGCCCGGCGATATACCCATCGAACCCCAGATACTCGTGCAAGCGCTGGCTGCTGAAGGGCAAAAAGGGCGTAAACAAGATCTTCAGGCTGTTCACGCAGCGCAGGGCCACGTACCAGATCGTCGCGGCGCGCTCGGGATCGTCTTTGATCACCTTCCAGGGTTCTTGCTCGCTCAAATAGGTATTGACCTGGGCCGCCAGGCGCATGGCTTCCGTCAGCGCAGCCTTGAAGCGCACCTCTTCGATCAGCGCGCCGACGCTGGCGAAACCGCCCTCGACTTCATCGATCAGGCGCTGGTCGCCTTCCTGCAAGGCCCCGGGTCGCGGCACCGCCCCAAAGGTGCGGTGCACATTGGTCAGGGTGCGGTTCACCAGGTTGCCCCAGGTGGCCACCAGTTCGTCGTTATTGCGACGCACAAACTCGGCCCAGGTAAAATCGGTGTCCTGGTTCTCGGGGCCGGCGATGGTAAGGAAGTAGCGCAGCGCGTCGGCATCATAGCGACTCAAGAAGTCTTTGACGTAGATCACCACGCCGCGACTGCTCGAAAACTTCTTGCCTTCCATCGTCAGGAACTCGCTGCTGACGACGTTGTAGGGCAACTGCAACGGCACCTCGGCGAAGGCCCCGGCGGCGCTCCCCGCGTAGCGCCCGTCGCTGAACACCCCCATCAACTGGGCGGGCCAGATAATCGTGTGAAAGACGATATTATCCTTGCCCATGAAGTAGAAGTGGCGCGCGTAGCGGTTCTGCCACCAGTCGCGCCAGGCATCGGGCGTGCCGCGGTTATGGGCCCACTCGATGCTGGCCGAGAGATAGCCGATCACCGCGTCGAACCAGACATAGATGCGCTTGTCGTCACGGTGCTCATACTCCGGCAGCGGAATGGGCACTCCCCAGTCCAGATCGCGGGTGATCGGGCGTGGTTTCAACTCCTTGATAAAATTGAGCGAGAAACTGCGGACATTGGGCCGCCAGTGCTCCTGCTTCGCGATCCACTGCTGCAAACGATCGGCAAATGCCGGCAGATCGAGAAAGAAGTGTTCGGTGGTCTTGAACACCGGCGGATTGCCATCGATCTTGGAACGGGGATTGATCAGGTCGGTCGGATCAAGCTGGCTGCCACAGTTATCACACTGATCGCCACGCGCCTCGGTGTACCCGCAGATGGGGCATGTGCCCTCGATGTAACGGTCGGGCAAGGTGCGACCGGTAGTCGCCGAAAAGGCTCCGAGCGTCTCCTGGCGTAGAATGTAGCCCTTGTCGAACAGGGTCTTGAACACGTCCTGGGTGACCCGGTAGTGATTGAGCGTGGTGGTGCGCGTAAACAGATCGTAGCTCAGCCCCAGATTGTGCAGATCGTCGGCGATGATCCGGTTGTAGCGATCGGCGACTTCGCGGGGCGCCAGGCCCTCTTTCTCGGCGACGATGGTGATCGGCGTGCCGTGCTCGTCGGTTCCCGAGACCATCAGCACACGATTGCCCGCCAGGCGGTGGTAGCGGGCAAAAATATCCGCCGGGACGCCGAAGCCGGCCACGTGGCCGATGTGGCGCGGCCCGTTGGCGTAGGGCCAGGCGACGGCAACCAGAATATGCTGTGGCATACATCCTCTCCGCGTGTGCCTGCGGAAACCCGGTTCCCCCAGGCCCCTGCCCGATGGGAGGGTCCAGCCGTCCATGCGACGCGCGCCACACACCGACGGGATGAACATACTTCTTGGGAGGGCTGCGCCCTCCCAAACCCTCCCGCGGGCGGGGGTATGGGGAAATCCGGTGTCCCCATCCCCCTGCGCACGGGCTGCGCCCTCACCTTCCCGGAGGCGGGGGCGTGGGGAAACCCGGTTTCCCCACCCCCTCGCCGAGGACGTATGTTCACGTTAGGAGGGAAAGGCCCTTCCAGGAACACCGTATCTGGCAGTGTGCGCGCAGCGCGCAGGTATCTGTAGGCGATTATACCACGTTTGCAGAACGGCCTCCCTTGTCATATCATAGTGAGGATGTGTCACGAATACGCATCGTCCCTTGAAGCGGGGTATGGGGAAACCGGGTTTCCCCATACCCCGCCCGGGGGAAGGTCTGGGAGGGCTGCGCCGTCCGAAGAAGAACCTCATGTTACCGGTGTTCGGCGCAGCCGTATGGACGGCTCTCGCCCACGCAGGCGGGCTACGCATACCGTAGCCTGCGGCGTATGGTTATTGAGCAATGAATGCGCTACACCTGGTCCTTTGAAGCAGGGGGTGGGGAAACCTGGTTTCCCCACGCCCCTGCTCGGGGGAGGGTTTGGGAGGGCTGCGCCCTCTCAAGAGGGACCTTCGTGTTCATCCCGTCGGTGTGCGGCGCAGCCGCATGGACGGCGCTCGCCCGCGCCGGCGGGCTTCGCATCCGGTAGCCTGCGGCGTGAGCCGCCGGGCATCGGGCGGATAGCGGAGTAGTTGCTCAAGATCATGAGCCGCCAGGCGTGGGGCGGATAATCAAGGACAGCGTCGCCATGCAAGATCTGCTCAGTCAACTCGACCTGCCGATTATCATCGGGTTAATCGTTCTGGTGCTGGTCATTCTGGCGGTGGTGGTGCTGCTCGCCCGCCGCGCCCGCCAGGCCCAGACTCCCCCGGCGAGCCAGCCGTCGGTCAGCGAGCCGATCGACTACACCTCGCTGCCCATCGATGAAGAACCGACCAGTATGGCCCAGCGTTTCGCAGGTCTCTCCCTCGCGGGGAAGATCCTGGTGATCCTGGTCCCCATGCTGGTGCTGCTCGGGGTGCTCGCGCTGGTGCTCACGCTGCTCCCTGGTGGCGGCGACGAGAGCGCCGTCGTGCCCACACCCGTGCCTGTGACCCTGCGCGTGCGCGACGCGGCGGTGATCCGCGCCGAACCACCGACCATCGGCATCACCATCGAGACGACCGGCCTGGCCGATGGCGCGGTTGTCACCGCCGAACTGCTTGAAGACGGGGCGCCGTTTCCCTGGATGAACCCCGAGCAGGCCCAGGCCACGGTGCGCAACAACCGGGCCGAGTTGCAGGTCCAGCGGGCCGATGGCGCGCCCACCCCCACCGAGGGCCGCAGCTATACGGTCATCGCCCGTGGACCCGACGGCACGAGCAGCGCCGCGCTGGAACTGAGCGTGCCCTCCATCGCCGGGATCGCTGAGGCCTTCTTCGAGAAAACGGTGGCCGAAGCGCCCACCACGCCGCCGACGCCCACCAGCGCGCCCACGGCCGCGCCCGCCGCCACGCCCACCCCCGTGCCCACTGCCACCCCCGAACTGCCCACCGGCCCGGCCGCCAGTGTGGGTAACGGCGGCAACGTGCGCCGGCAGCCCATTGTGGTGGCCGACAATGTGGTGGCAGGGGTCAACGCCGGCGAGGAGGTGCAACTCCTCAGCCGCACCCCCAATGGCGCGTGGTACCGGGTGCGCACGGTTCGCGATGAGATCGGCTGGGTCTCGACCACGCTGTTACGCATCCCGCCGGGGGTCAACGTACCCGTGGCCCCGGTGGTTACCGTCTTTGTGACCGGCCCGGTGTACGAACGTCCCGATCGCGCCAGCACCGAACTCGACCGGGTGAACCAGGGCGAAGTGGTGGAACTGACCCGCCGCACGGCCGCCGGCGACTGGTATGAGATTGTGAACCTGCGCGACGTGCCGGGCTGGGTGCCCGCCGAACTGCTCGGCATTCCGCCCGAAGTGGCCAATGCGGTGCCGGTAAAAGAATAGGAAGGTGATATGTCCACCCCACTGCGCGACTTCCTGGAGATCCCCTACGATCAACTCGAAGAACTCAACCTGGAGGCCAAATCCCAGCGCCTCCGCCGCGTCCCTTTCGATACCATTTGCGAAGAACGGATGCGCTACCTCAGCGACGAGAAGCGCATCAAGGCGGTGACGGTCTGCTTCACCGACCTTGAGGGCCGGCTGCACATGCTGGATTATGACAAAAAGTTCCTGCTCAAGTCGACCGACAACCTGACCTTTGACGGCTCGTCCATCCGCGGCTTCTCGGTGCAATCCGAGTCGGATCTGCGGCTGGCGATTGACTGGCCGGCCTTCTACTGGCTGCCCGCCGACATCTTCGGCCCCGGCAAGGTGCTGGTCTTCGGCGAGGTGCGCGCCCACGACGGCTCGCCCTACGAGGCCGATCTGCGCACCCGGCTGCGCACCTACGCCACCGACCTCTTCGAGCGTGAAGGGCTGACCTGTAACGTGGCCAGCGAGATCGAGGGCTTTCTGTTCCAGGGTCGCAACGCCGAACAGCACTACCGCGAGACCGGCGAGTTCAAGTTTGTCAGCACCGGGGGGTACTACCACTCGCTGCCAGGCGACCCGCTGCGCACCTTCATTGATAGCTGCGCCGAGGCGCAGCGGGCCATGGGCTTCGCCAACGAGAAGGATCACCCGGAGGTCGCCCCCTCGCAGTTCGAGATGAACTACAACTACACCGAGGCGACCATCGCCGCCGATCAGATCCTGCTCTACAAGTTGATCTGCCGGCAGGTGGCCAGTCGCCTCGATATGACCGCCAGCTTCCTCCCCAAGCCGGTGACGGGCATCAATGGCAACGGCATGCACACGAACCTCTCGGTGGCCCGCGGGGATGAGAACCTGTTCCACGATCCGCAGGGCGAGGAGCAACTCTCAGCCTTTGCCTGGAGCTTCGTTGATCGCATCCTGCACAGCGCCCAGGATCTGTGCCTGGTGTTGAACTCCAGCGTCAACGCCTACCGGCGCCTCGATCCGCACTTCGAGGCCCCGAACGAGATCAAGGCCTCGGCGGTGGATCGCGGGGCGATGATCCGCATCCCGATCGGCAACGCCCGTTCGGCGCGCATCGAGGTGCGCGCCATCGCCCCCGACGCCAATCCGTACCTGGCGATCTACACCTTGCTCCGCACCGGGCTTGAGGGGCATACGCCCTCGAGCCACCTGCGCGCCGGCGGCGAACACCTGCCCGACAACATCTACGACGCCATCTCCCGCTTCCGCGAGAGCGCCCTGATGGCCAGCCTGCTCGGCGTGGACGTGCGTGACAAGTACGCCGACCTGAAGCTCACCGTCGCCGATCGCTGCCCGCGCAAACTGGGCACGCTGATCAAACGCGCCGAGGTGCAGTTCCACCACGAGGTGACCAACCAGTACCTCTGGAGCAGGTTCTAACATGAAAATAGGCTCTCGAAGAGGGTGTGGGGAAACCGGGTTTCCCCACGCCCCCGCCCGTGGGAGGGCCTGGCCCTCACGTAGGGGTATGGGGAAACCGGGTTTCCCCATACCCCTGCCCACGGAAGGGTCTGGGAGGGCAAAGCCATCCGAGGAACAACCGTATGTTCATGGCGGCGTGGTGCGGCGGAGCCGCATGGAGGGCTGAGGTGACCATCGTTCGCCGGGTTCAGCCCCCCTCCCAGCCTCCCCCCGCTGGGGGGAGGCGCCAGGTGCCCGCCCCCGGTGGGGGAGGGTCAGGGAAGGGGCCGGCGCCGTGCCCGCGGAGCCGTGGCGCGGGCGGGACGCCCGCGCTCCCGGGGCATGGGCATCGCGGCGGTGTGCGCCATGCGCATGACCGTCTCATGTGAACATCGGGGAACCAGGTTCCCCCATACCCCCGCCCGCGGGAGGGCCTGGCCCTCACGCAGGGGAAGGGGGAACCCGGGTTTCCCCACATCCCCGCCCGCAGGAGGGGTTGGGCGGGCTACGCCCTCAAGCAAGGGTATTGGGAAACCGGGTTTCCCAATACCCTGCCTGCGGGAGGGTTATGTTCACCTCGGGCCGGCCGGTGGTAGTTTCTCCGGCGACGACTAGACAAAACACCTCCCCTCGTGTATGCTAAAGGCAATACTGAGCACATGCTAAGCAGGGGCGTGGAGAAACAAGGTTTCCCCGCCTCCGCCGACTAGCTGTCAGCGGCGCCTCTGGTGACGGGGGGTGACAGAGATGGGAACCTGGATCGCTTTTGCGCAAATCGCCCTGGTCCTGGCCGCGGGATGGGTGGCCCTGATACCGCTCATGGCCTCGATGCGCGCGCGCCGTGGCCTGCGGCGTCCTTCCGTCCTGGTGGAGCCGGCTGCGGATGGGCGTCGCCCCGGGCCACGGGGCGATCTGGCGGAGCGTGTTTCCGGTGACTGACCCCGCGCCGCAGGCCCGGCGCGCCCTACCTGCCGGGTTTCGATGTATCCAGACATGGCTTCACCTCAGCCGTCCATGCGGCGCACGCCGCACACCAACGGGATGAAAAAAGAAGGGCTGCGCCCTCCCACACCCTCCTGCGGGCGGGCTGCGCCCTCCCACACCCTCCTGCGGGCGGGCTGCGCCCTCACCCTCCCGCGGGCAGAGGCGTGGGCAAACCCGGTTTCCCCACACCCCTGCTCCATCGGCCTATTCTTACGTTAGCTCTTCCTACGCTGGCAGGGCCATTGACAGTCACCAACTCCTACGCTATACTCTAGTCGCAGCGAGACTCCGTAGCTCAATTGGATAGAGCGACAGCCTCCGGAGCTGTAGGTTGGTGGTTCGAGCCCACTCGGAGTCGCAGAAGTTTAGCTGATGAGAAGCGCGCCCCCTTCGACCGCAGTCGTTGGGGGCGCCTCGCTTGTCTGGAGCCTGCCGGATGGCATCGGAAGCTTAATCTATGCAGCCACTCGACTACAATCCTGCCGTGCCCTACCTCCCCCTGCTGACCCACCCCGACATGACGGTGCAGCGGCACGCCTGGGCCATCCTCCTCGGCGCCTACGGCAATCACGCCCTGACCCTGCTGCGCCGCTGCCTTTCCTCGCCCGACGCTCACGTTCGCCAGCAGGCCCAGCTCGCTTCGCAGCATGTCGCTCGCCTGACCGATGTGCCCGTCCACAGCGAGCCGTTCACGGGAGTGTACATCGAATCGCTGGGCCGGCTACGCCTGTTTGTGGATCACCATGAGGTGCGCCTCGATGCCTGGGTGCGCCGCGAGCACGGCAGCGTGGGCTGGCAGAAACTCCAGGGCGTGCTGGGGTACCTGCTGCACTGCGGCCGGCAAGGAACAACCATCGCCGCCCTCGAAGCGGCGGTCTGGGGAAGCCGGCGCGCCGCCACCACCGGGCGAACCCTGCAAGCCCTGCGCGACCTGCTGGCCAGCCTGCGCGACGCGGCGTTTGCCGAGCAGGCCCTGATCGTCGCCGATAACCACTGCCTGCTCAATCCCGAAGCCTATCGGAGCGATGTGCAGGCCTTCGAGCAGACCTTCGCCCTCGCCACCCACACCGAGGCCTCCGAAGGACTGGCAGCCGCCGCGCCCCTGTACACCCAGACGCTCCACCTCTACGGCGGCCCCTACCTGATCGACCTGCCCAACGGCGCCCCCTGGGCGCACAGCCGGCGCGATCATCTCCGGGGCAATTTTCTGATCGCCGCGGAGCGAGTGGCGGAAGCAAGGTACACCAGCGGTCGTCTTGCCGAGTGTGTCGCGCTGTGCAGCCAGATCTTCGACAGCGACGAAAGCGCCGACGAGGTGGTCGTCTGGCTCCTGCGCGCCTACCACCAGCTTGGACAAACCGGGCTCCTCGAACACACCTACCGCCGTTACCTACTGGCAAACGATCTCGACGAGCAAGGCCCGGAGGGGCGGCAGGATGTGGTGGTGACGACCTATGCCGATCTCCGCGGGGGCTCCTGAATCCCGCTTCATCATCGGGCTGTCAGTTTTGTCACTCCTGCCTCACGCGCTATATGCGGTCGTTTGGTAACATGAGCGCAGGACGCGCCGCGTCAGGGCAGCGATGGCCCCGCCGCAGCTTCGCAAGCGCATGAAGGGCCAACAGCGACTTCCGGGGAGAGCATCGCCCTCCCACACCCTCCCGCGAGCGGGGGCTAGGGCAACCCGGTGTCCCCATCCCCCTGCGCAAGGGCTGCGCCCCATGGGGAAATCAGGTTTCCCCATTCCCCTGCGGGGCGGGGGGGTGGGGAAACCCGGGTTCCCCACCCCCCTCGCCGAGGGCGTATGTTCACGGTAGCCGTCCATACGGCTCCGCCGCACACGAACAGGATGAAAAGAGGTTCTTCCTGGGAGGACTGCGCCCTCCCAAACCCTCCCACCGGGTGGGGGGATGGGGAAACCGGGTTTCCCCACCCCCCTCGCCGAGGGCGTATGTTCACGTTAGGAAAGCAGAAATGCCGATGACAAGCAGCGTGGGAGACGGCATGAATCCCCTCAAACTCTTTGTGCTTGAACTGAACTTTACCGGCGGCACGCAACGCGGTTACTACCTGTTGAAAGAACTGGCGCGCGGCTTCCCGATCGACCTCTACCTGATGCAGCGCGTTCCGTTGACCGCTGAACAACTGGCGAAAGTTCAAACCTACGCCCGGAGCATCCACCAGATCCCGCGCCGCGACACGACCTTGCGCGATCAACTGGCTATCGCCCGGCGCGCGCTCACCCGCGGGCTGTCATACCACGCGGCCATGGCCGAACACTCCTTTGCCGCTACCCCACAACTTCAGGCATTGCGCCCGAAGCCGGGCGACCGGGTGGTGGCCGCGTTGAGCCTGTGGACGGCGCCGATCCTCGAGGCGCCGGGACCGCGCTGGGTGCTCGACCAGTGGGACGCCGACGTCCACTACTGGGACGTGCATGCCCGGCAGTTCAGCAACCCGTTGCTGCGCCTGGTGGCGCGGGTCAATCGCAACCAGACCTACCGCTTCTGCCGCCGGATCTATCCCCGCTTCGGGCGCATCCTCTCGGTGTGTGAAGAGGACCGCCAGCTCACGCTGGAGATCAGCCCCACGGCGAAGGTTGATGTGCTGATGAACGGCCTGGATTGCGCGTACTTCGCCCCTGACTGGTCGGTTGATCCTGGGCGAACGATCCTCTTCACCGGCACCTCCGACGTGCGCAATCTAAAGGCGCTGCGTTTCTTTATGCACCAGGTATACCCGCGCGTGCGGAGCGCCGTTCCCGATGCGCGCTTCATTCTGGGCGGGGCCTTCAGCGAGGAGACACGCCAGGAGTTCGCCAACGTTCCCGGGGTCGAGTTTACCGGGCGCGTCCCGGACATTCGCCCGGTGTACCGCCAGAGCGCCATTTTCGTCAGCCCCTACGAGGATGCATCGGGAACCAAGATGAAAGTTTCCGAGGCCCTGGCTATGGGGCGCTGCCTGGTGTCGCTGCCCGCGGGCATTCGCGGGTTGCCGCTGCGCCACGAGGAGAACGTCCTGCTGGCGCACAACGCCGAAGAGATGGCCCAGCAGACCATTCGCGCCCTGAACGACCCGGGGCTGGCGCGGCGGATCGGGGCCAACGGGCGGGTGTTCGCCGAGCAACACCTCGACTGGGAGCGGGTGCTCGGCCCGCGCCTGCGCGACATCGTCGCCGAGGTCGGCCAGGTCGGCTCCATGACCAGCCGCAGCCAGGCGCATCTGGTGCATCAGGCTTCTTGAACGGCGCCAGGCGCCCATACGTCGCGCCCCGGGCCACCCCCAGATGTTTTCTCTGGCAGTCGACGCCCTCCCAACTCCCCCGGCGAGGAGAGACGGGGAGGGTTTTTGCTCTTTTCTCAATACCCATCAGCCGTCCATGCGGCTCCGCCGCACACGAACAGAACGAACATAAGTTCTTCCTGGAAGGGCTGCGCCCTCCCACACCCTCCCGCGGGTGGGGGCATGGGGAAACCCGGTTTCCCCATGCCCCTGCGGGGCGGGGGCGTGGGGAAACCCGGTTTCCCCACACCCCTCGCCAAGGGCGTATGTTCACGTGAGACGGTCATGCGCATGGCGCACAAAGCCGCGATGCAACCGGCCCGGGAGCGCGGGCGTCCCGCCCGCGCCACGGCGCCGCGGGCACGGTGACCGCCCCTTCCCTGACCCTGCCCCGCTGGGGGCGGGAACCCGGCGCCTCCCCCCAGCGGGGGGAGGCTGGGAGGGGGGCTGAACCCGGCGAACGATGGTCACGTTAGCCGTCCATGCGGCTGCGCCGCACAACGCCGCAATGAAAAGAAGGTTGTTCCTGGGAGGGCTGCGCCCTCCCAAACCCTCCCAGGGGGCGGGGCCTGGGTGCGCGGGCCTCCGGCCCGCGTCCGCTGAGGGATGGGGAAACCCGGTTTCCCCACCCCCCTCGCCGAGGGCTTATGTTCACGTTAGCGGTATCGATGGTACGTCACACCCCGGGGTATGAATGCCCTGGCGTTCGGCGCGCGGATCAGGTACACTCTACAGGCAGACGACATGGGCTTGCCGCTGCGGACAGCCCTCCAGCGCGCCGGTCCTGCACCGCAGGCATGTTTCAGGATCGGGCGTTTCAGCTTGACTGTTGTGCTCCACATCTCCACACCTCCACAGAACCGGTCTGGAGCGCTGGAGAGCCGTGGAGTTGAAGGCCGGATTGTCAGGTATTTGAAGCGTACCCTGGAGCCTATGGAACCGCTCAAGAACATCGCCCATCACACCCCACTCGATCGCACAACGTCAGCCGGCCAGGGAGCGGTAGCGAACGGGCGGCCGGCGCCGCGGTTCTGGCGCGGCTGGCTGGCGCGCTGGCTGGCCGTGCTGGCGCTCATAGCCGGCATTGTTATGATAACTTCAGGCTGGTGGCTTTCGGCAATCGGTCACTGGCTGGCGCGTCCTCCCCAGGTGGCGCCGGTTGACGCCATCGTGGTGCTGGGCGGACGCTATCCATACCGCGATCAGCACGCCATCGATCTGTACCACCAGGGGATCGGGCAGGAGATCTGGCGCACCGGCCCGGTGGAACTCCCGGCCGGACGGCTGGTCCAGCGGGCGCGGCAACTGGCGCGGGAGCAGGGTATTCCCGAGGAGGCGTACTTCGTGCTCGAGTCGTACAGCACCTGGGACGACGGCCAGCAGATCGCGGCCCTGGCCCGTGAACGGCAGACGCGCAGTGTGCTGATCGTGACCGACTGGGCCCATAGCCGCCGGGCGCTGTGCGTGATCGGGCAGCATCTGGCGGGGAGGGAGGTGACGGTGCTCTACGACCATCCGCGCGATCTCGCCATCCATCCCGACAACTGGTGGCGCGACAGGTATGGACGGGAAGCGGTGCTGAGCGAACTGGGCAAAATGGGCCTGTACGCGCTGCAGTATGGGACGTTGCCGTTTGGGTGCTAGCGACCCGCATCGGCCAACCGGGCGGAGCGAGGCGGGGCAAAAGAGAAGCGCCCCGCGCTCCTGGTTGCAGGGGCAGGGGAAAACCAGTTTCCCCCTGCCCCTGCTGGTCTGTGAACAGCCGGTAGCCTGATCCCCATCCCGACGCGACGGCCCTTTGCGCGACACCCCGATTGGCGGTACAATCGAGCCATCCGGCGAGAAACACGCCTGCCCAGGAGGCAGGACCGGCCCAGGAGGAAGCGCCCATGCGCGTGGTGGCAATGATTATGGCCGGCGGCGAGGGCACCCGGCTGAGCGTGCTCTCGGAGAAGCGCGCCAAGCCATCGGTGCCGTTCGCAGGGAAGTACCGGATCATTGATTTTACGCTGTCGAATTGCGTGAATTCGGGCATTTTCGATGTCGGGGTGCTCACCCAGTACCGGCCCCACTCGCTGAACGATCACATCGGCATCGGCAAGCCCTGGGATCTCGACCGTACCCGGGGGGGGGTGCGGCTGTTGCAACCCTACCAGGGCCGCAGCGATCAGTCGTGGTACCGCGGCACCGCCGACGCGATCTACCAGAACCTCAATTTTATCCAGGAGCGCCGCGCCGATCTGGTCCTGATCCTTTCAGGCGATCATATTTATAAGATGGATTACAACACCATCATTGACACCCACCGGCGCCACCGGGCCGATCTGACCGTGGGGGTCATGGAGGTGCCGTTGGAGGAGACCCATCGTTTCGGGATCATGACCACCGATGAGGAAGATCGCATTATCGAGTTCACCGAAAAGCCCAGGGATCGCGACAAGGGCACCCTGGCCTCGATGGGGATCTACGTCTTCAATGCTGATGTGCTGATCCGGCGGCTGTCGGAGGGCAGCCAGGAACGACCACGCATCGACTTCGGCAAGCACGTGATCCCGGCGATGGTCGCCGAGGATCGCGTCTATGCCCATCGCTTCAGCGGCTACTGGGTTGATGTGGGCACGATCCATTCATACTGGGAAACGAGCATGCAACTGCTCGATCCCGAGTTGGATTTCGATCTGTTCGACCCGAACTGGCGCATCCGCACCCGCAGCGAGGAACGCCCATCGGCCAAGATCGGGCCGCAGGCGCGGGTGTCACGGGCGATCATTTGCAACGGTTGCACCATTCGCGGCACGGTCGAGCGCTCAGTGCTCTCGCCGGGGGTGTATGTCTCGCCAGGGGCGGTTGTGCGCGATAGTGTGGTGATGAACGACACCTGGATCGGCCCGGGCGCAGTGCTCGACCGGATGATCGTGGACAAGCAGGTGGTCATCGGCGCCGGAGCGCACCTCGGCGTCGGCGACGACCTGACGACGCCGAACAAGGCCGAGCCGGATAAACTCAATACCGGCATTTCGGTCATCGGCAAGTCGGCCCATATCCCCCCGGGCACGATCATTGGCCGGAACGTGGTGATTAACGCCGATCGCGATGCGGAAGATTTTCCGAGCCGCGAAATCCCGTCGGGGGAGACGCTGTAATGCTTACGCGGCGGCGGTGCGGCGCGGCCCGTCACGCCCCCGTCGCCGCCTCCAAAACCTATGCTCCGCATCCTGACCCTGATTCTGGCGGGCGGCGACTCGCCCGCTCTCTCCGTCCTCACCGCTGAACGCACCGAGGCAGCGGTTCCCTTTGCCGGGAAGTTCCGCATCATTGATTTTCCTCTTTCCAACTGCGTCAACTCGGGGCTGTACAACGTCGCGGTGCTCACGCAATACAAGCCCCGCTCGCTCCACGCTCATCTGGGGGTTGGCCGCCCCTGGGACCTCGACCGGGCCCAGGGCGGCCTGCGCGTGTTGCATCCCTCCCCCACCCCGGATGGCGGAGGCTGGCAGCGGGGCACCGCCGACGCGGTGCGCTACAACCTCGACCTGATCGAAGACCAGCCGGTTGATGCCGTGCTCCTGCTCGCCGGGGATCACATCTATAAGATGAACTACACTCCGTTGCTCGAACTGCACGCCGAGCGCGATGCGGATATGACCCTGGCGGTGCACAGCGTCAGCCCGCACGACACCCATCGCTTCGGTATCGTGACTGTCGGCAGCGATGGGCGGGTGGATCGCTTCGAGGAAAAACCGCGCCGCCCCCTCTCCAACCTGGCCTCGATGGGCATCTATGTCTTTCGCAAGCAGTTCCTGATCGACATCCTCGCCGGCGCCGAGCACGACTTCGGTCGCCATCTCTTGCCGCGGATCATTCCCAACTCGCGCACCTTCGCCTTTAATTTCCAGGGCTACTGGGCCGACGTGGGCACGGTGCAGGCATACTACGAAGCCAACCTGGCCCTGCTGGTCGAGACGCCTGCGCTCGACCTGTACGATCCGGAGTGGGTCATCCATACGACCAGCGCGGATCTGCCCGGTGTGGAAATTGGCGAGCACGCCCGCGTAGAGAACTGTCTGTTGAGCGACGGCTGCCGCGTCTACGGCATGGTGACGCACTCGGTGCTCTCACCAGGGGTGTATGTTTCTCCGGGGGCGGTGATCCGCGATTCGATCGTGCTGGGTGATGCCTGGATCGGCCCGGAGGCAGTGGTAGATCGCTGCATCATTGACGAGGGGGTGCGGATCGGCGGCGGGGCGGTGGTGGGCGAAGGGGATATCGCCACGCCCAACCTGGCGGCCCCCGATCGTCTGAACACCGGGCTGACCCTGGTGGGCACGCGCGCGCAGGTGCCCGAGGGCGTGACGGTGGGACGCAATGTGGCCATTCGCCCGCGCATCCCTGAGCACGCCTTCCCGAAGAGCGGCGTGGTGCCGAGCGGGGCCACGCTGTAAGACCGTCTGGTAGAGGGTGAACCCTGACGTGAACATACGCCCTCGGCGAGGGGTGTGGGGAACCCGGGTTCCCCCATTCCCCCACCCGAGGGAGGGTTTGGGAGGGCGCAGCCCTCCCAGGAACAACCGTATGTTCATTGCGGCGTGGTGCGGCGGAGCCGCATGGACGGCTAACGTGACCATCGTTCGCAGGGTTCAGCCCCCCTCCCAGCCTCCCCCCGCTGGGGGGAGGAGCCGGGTTCCCGCCTCCAGCGGGGCAGGGTCAGGGAAGGGGCGGTCACCGTGCCCGCGGAGCCGTGGCGCGGGCGGGACGCCCGCGCTCCCAGGCCATGGGCATCGCGGCGTGGTGCGCCATGCGCATGACCGTCTGACGTGAACATCGGCTGCTGGAGCAGGGGGATGGGGAAACCGGATTTCCCCACGCCCCCGCCCGCGGGAGGGCCTGGCCCTCGAGCAGGGGTCTGGGGAACCGGGTTTCCCCAGACCCCACCCCGTGGGAAGTTCTGGGAGAGCGCAAGCCTCCCAGGAGGTGACCACCGTTGCAGTATGACCATTCCTGAGGTAAGCGTTGACCCGGCGTTAAAGAGCCGTCTCATCGCCGGACACCCCTGGATCTACCGCAACCACGTTCGGGAAGGCCAGCGCCTGGCCTCGGGCCAGTGGGTGCGGGTGCGCTGCGGGAGCTTTAGCGGCTACGGTCTCTGGGACCCGCAGGGCGCGATCGCCGTGCGCCTCTACCGCCGGAGCGCCCCGCCCGACGCGAACTGGATCGCTGAACGGGTCTGGGAAGCATGGGAAGGCCGCGCCGCCATCCGTGAGACGACGACCACCGCGTACCGCTGGATCTACGGCGAAGGCGACGGTCTCCCCGGCCTGGTGGTGGATCGCTACGGCGACTACGCTGTGCTCCAGACCTACGCCGAGAGTGTGCGGGTGCTGGCGCCGGTGGTGGCCGCGGCCCTGCGGGCCTGTGACCCGGCGCTGCGCGGGGTCGGGCTGCGCGAGCACCCATCCGCCGCCCCCGCCGAGGAGCGAGATGCCGGCGACGAGGAAACGCCCGCCCCGCTGCGGGTGCTGTGGGGAGAAGCGCCCCCGGCGGACCTGGTGGTGCAGGAGCACGGGATGTACTTTTACGCCGATCTCTACCGGGGTCAGAAAACCGGGCTGTTCCTCGACCACCGCGAGAATCGGCGCGCGGTGGAAGCACTGGCGCGCGGGCGCAGCGTGCTGAACTGCTTCGCCTACACCGGCGGCTTTTCGCTCTACGCCCTGCGGGGCCAGGCGGCGAGCGTGATCAGCGTTGATGTGGGGAAGGGTCTCGCCGAGGCCACGGCAGCAAACCTGGCTCTGAACCGTCTTGACGCCAGCCGCCACCAGTTCGTGACCGAAGACTGTTTCGCGCTCCTCGACGCGTATGCCAAAGCCGGGCGGCGCTTCCAGGCGGTCATCCTCGATCCACCCAGTTTCGCGCGCCAGAAACGGAGCCTGCACGGGGCCATGCGCGCCTATGTTCGCCTCAATAGCCTGGCCCTGCGCTGTCTGGAGCCCGGCGGTCTGCTCATCTCCGCCAGTTGCACCAGCCAGGTGGGGCCGGAGCAGTTCCGGGCCCTGCTCGCCGACGCGGGGGTGCAGGCCCAGACGCGCGTGCAGATTGTGCACGAAGCGGGTCAACCGGCCGACCACCCCGTGCCGGCGGGGTTCCCCGAGGGACGCTACCTGAAGTTTGTGGTGGCACGGGCGCTGACGCAGGGGTGAGCGGATGGCATTGTCAGGGGGCTGCGCCCTCCCCAACTCCAGGACTACGTCAACGTCCGGTTGATCGTCCGCGCCGTGGGCTTATGGTCTTTGAAGAAATAATCCGCTCTCGCCCGCGCAGGCAGGCTTCGCATTCCATAGCCGAGGGCTTTAGCCCCACGGCAAGCCCGGCATACCGGATTCATTTCTCAAAAACCATAACGCCCCGGCTACCGGTGCAAAGGCCACCTGCGTGGCCTGTCGAGCCCGCGCCGGCGGGCTTCGCAGAGGCTCGCCCGCGGCGTCAGTCGCCGGGCGGACGACGTTGACGTAGCCCTCCCCGAGCCTCCCCTCGCGACGCAGTGCCGGGACATTCGTGCTATAATTTGCCTGACATGCACGTACTGCACATTGCGTGGGAATACCCTCCGCACATCGTTGGCGGCCTGGGCCGCCACGTCGCCGAGCTGCTCCCGGCCCTGGCCAGCCAGGGGGTGCGCCCCGCCGTGGTGACGCCGCGTCTGCGTGATGGAGCAGAGGCCGAATTGTGCGACGGCGTCGCCGTGCGCCGGGTGCCCGCGCCACCCATCCCCGACGCCGATTACCCTACCTTCGTCGCGCGCATCAGCGACGATCTGGTGCGGGCAGCGAATGAGTTGCAGGAAACCTACGGGCGCTTTGATCTCGTCCACGCTCATGACTGGCTGGCGACCGAAGCGAGCGTGCGGCTCAAGTACCAGTGGCGCGTGCCGTTGATCGCCACGATTCACGCCACGGAACGCGGGCGCGGGCGCGGGGGGCTGCACGGCGACGCTGCTCGTCGCATCAACGACCTGGAGTGGCGCCTGACCTACGAGGCCTGGCGGGTGATTGTCTGCTCGCGCTTCATGGCCGGCCAGATCCACGAGTATTTCCAGACGCCCCTCGATAAGATCGACGTGGTGCCCAACGGCGTGTACATCAGCGGCTCGCCGTTCCGCGACGCCGACCACTGGCTGAGTTTCCGCCGGCGCTACGTCGCCGACGACGAGCGCATGGTGTTTTACGTGGGGCGCATCGTGTACGAGAAGGGGCTGCACGTGTTGCTCAACGCCTGGCCCGCGGTCAGCGCCCGGGTGCGGACGCGCCTGGTGATTGCCGGCACCGGCGGGTACCTCGAGCCGCTGAAGGCCCAGGCCGCGGCGCTAGGGATCAGCGATCAGGTCACCTTTGTGGGCTTCGTCTCCGACGAGGAACGGGATCAACTCTATCACGCCGCCGATCTGGCGATTTTCCCCTCGCTCTACGAGCCGTTCGGCATCGTGGCGCTGGAGGCCCTGGCCAATGGCTGCCCGCTGATCGTCAGCGACGCCGGGGGCCTTGCCGAGGTGGTGCAGCATGGAATCACCGGACTGGTGGTGCGCGCCGACGATCCCGGGGAACTGGCCGACGCGATTACCGCGGCCCTCAGCCGCCCCGACATCGCCCGCGCCCGCGCCGCCGCCGCGCTGCGCGAGATCCGCGAGTACTACACCTGGCCGCGCATTGCCGCCGCCACCATGCAGGTCTACTCGCGGGTGCTCGAGGCGTGGCGCGAGAGCGCGTGGGGGCAGGAAGCCAGCCGCGAATAGCTCCTGGTGGTAAACTACTTTTATAGTCGTGTTCACATGTCTCCTGGGAGCGCGGGCAGCGTGCCCGCGGAAACGCAACGAGGGCGGGATGCCCGCGCTTCCGGGCGCGTAGGTTACCCCAGGAGTGAACACGTACCTTATTATATACGCATGTAGTCAACGACAGTATGCCAGGCAACAGTTTTGGACAGGTGTTTCGCCTCACCACCTGGGGCGAGTCGCACGGGCCGGCGGTGGGCTGCACGGTTGACGGCTGTCCGGCAGGATTGCCGCTCAGCGAGGAGGAGGTGCAGCGTGAACTGGATCGCCGCCGCGTGGGGCAGAGCAAGGTCAGTTCGCAGCGCCAGGAGGCGGACCGGGTGCAGATCCTCTCCGGCGTGTTCGAGGGCCGCACCACCGGGACGCCGATCAGTATGGTGGTGTACAACACCGACGCCAAACCAGGGCACTACGAGGCGATCAAGGACCTGTACCGCCCCGGCCACGCCGATTATACGTGGGACGCCAAGTACGGCTTCCGCGACTGGCGGGGCGGGGGGCGCTCCAGCGCCCGCGAGACGATCGGGCGTGTCGCCGGCGGCGCGGTGGCGCGCAAGCTGCTGACCCAGATCGGCGTCCATATCTTCGCCTACACCCTGCAACTGGAGGAACTGCGGGCGCAGACCATCGATGAAGACGAGATCGAGCGGAACATTATGCGCTGCCCCGATCCGCAGGTGGCGGCCTTGATGGTCGAACGGGTGGATCAGGCTCGCCGCAACCTGGACTCGCTCGGTGGCATCGTGGAGGTGCGCGCCCGCGGGGTGCCGCCCGGTCTCGGCGAACCGGTCTTTGACAAGCTCCAGGCCGATATCGGCAAGGCCATGTTTTCGATCCCGGCGATCAAAGGCGTGGAGTTCGGGGAAGGCTTCGAGGTGGCGCGTATGCGCGGCTCGCAGCATAACGACCCCTTCGTGCGCCGCGAGGATGGCAGCATCGGCACGCGGAGCAACCACCACGGCGGCATTCTCGGCGGCATCTCCACGGGCGAGGAGATCGTCGTGCGCCTGGCCGCCAAACCGCCGGCCAGTATCGCCCGGCCCCAGAGCACGGTGGACCGCGCGGGCAACCCGGCGACCATCGAGGTGCACGGGCGCCACGATCCCACCGTGTTGCCGCGCCTGGTGCCGATTGCCGAAGCGATGCTGGCCCTGGTGCTCGCCGATCACTGGCTGCGCCAGCGCCTGGCGCGCGTTTGACCGGCGATGCTCAGCCCGCAACGCCAGACCTCGTTGCTCCTCGCCGCCGTAGCCGGGCTGTGCTGGGCGGCGGCCCTGGCGTTGCTGCTCTTCGGCAACCTCGCCGCCGAACGCGAACCGCTCGCGCTCCAGCGGGTGCTCTTCTACGCGCTCATCCTTGCCGCGCCGCTGCTTACCTTCGCGCCGGTCGAACGGAGCCTTCATCTTCCCGGCCTGACCGTGGAGGGCGTCATCGGCGCCTTCGCGCTGCTCTACATTCTGGCCTTCGTGCCGGCGCCGCGGGCCTGGCTGCTGGCCCTGCCCGAACTGCCGGTGTACACCCTGCTGCTGATGGCGCTGTTCCTCTGCGGCGCGGCCTTGAGTCGCCCGCTCATCCACGGCGTCAGCGTGCGGCTGTTTCGGGCGCGGGCGCGCGCCCTGGACAACCGCCGGGTGCGCCGCCAGTCGTATGAGGTCGGGTTGCTCGTGGCTATGGTGGCAGCCCTGGCCGGGCTGCGGGTGCTCACCTGGATCAGCCTGGTGCTGCTCGTGCTGGCCCTGCTGATCGCCGAGTTGCTGTTCCTCTCGCAAGTGCCCGCCGAGACGGCTGATGGGCAATAGGCTTGCGGATCGTACGTGTTCACACCTGGGGTAACCCACGCGCCCGGGAGCGCGGGCGTCCCGCCCGCTACTGCGGATCGTTGATTCTAACGTGAAAATAAGCTGCTGGGGCAGGGGAATGGGGAAACCCGGTTTCCCCATTCCCCCACCCGCGGGAGGGTTTGGGAGGGCTGCGCCCTCCCAAGAATAACCTTATGTTCATTGCGGCGTTGTGTGGCGGAGCTGCATGAAGGACTGGGAGGAGGTGCGGGGAGGAGGCGAAGCCTCTCCGCGCCTCGCATGAGGAAACCTGGTTTCCCCATACCCCACCTGGTGAGAGGGTGTGGGAGGACGCCGCCCCCGCGCGGATGCGCGCCGGAGGCCCGCGCACCCGGCGCCCATGCCCAGCGCCGGTCCGCAGGAGGGGTGGGGTGGGCTATGCCCTCAAGCCGGGGTATGGGGAAACCAGGTTTCTCCATCCCCTCACCCCGTGGGAGGGTTTGGGAGGGCCACGCCCTCCCAGGAACAAACTCCTTGCCGCCTCCTGGCGCGCGGCATAGCCGCGTAGAGCCTGACATCCGACATCCGCAATCTAAACGGGAGTAAACCGCGATGATCCGCGTCAGCATTATCGGTCTGGGCCTGATCGGCGCGTCGCTGGGGATGGCCCTGCGCAACGCCGATCCCGCCGAGTCGCCCCTCGGCCCGGTGGAAGTAGTCGGCTTCGACCGCCACGCCAGCACAGTGCGGACGGCCCGCGGGCGTCTGGCGATTGACCGTGAGGCGCGTTCGCTGGCCGAGGCGGTGCGCGATGCGCAGATCGTGGTGGTGGCGACGCCGGTGCTGGCCGTGCGGGAGGTGTTCACGGACCTGGGGCCGTTGCTGCCGGCCGGGGTGGTGGTGACCGACGTCGCCAGCACCAAGGCGGAGGTGGGCCGCTGGGCCGCGACGTTGCTGCCGGCGGGGGTTGAGTATGTAGGCGGCCACCCCATGGCGGGGAAGGAACGCGCCGGGGTTGAGGCCGCCGATCCCGACCTGTTCAAGGGGGCGATATACTGCCTGACGGCGCCGCCCCGGGCGAGTCGCAGCGCGGTGGAGGCGGTCGAGGCGCTGGCGCGCGCGGTCGGCGCGAAGCCTTACTACATCGATCCCGAAGAACACGACGCGTATGTCGCGGGCATTTCACACCTGCCGTTGCTGCTCTCGGTGGGGTTGGTGGAGGTGACCGGACGCAGCCCGGCGTGGAAAGAACTCGCGCCCCTGGCCGCGACCGGTTTCCGCGACGTTTCGCGGCTGGCCTCGGGCGACCCGGAGATGCACCGCGACATCTGCCTGACCAACGCGCAGGGCATCACGCGCTGGCTCAACACGATGATCAGCTTCCTGGTCGAGACGCGCGACCAGATCGAGGCCGGCGACGCCGCGGCGCTGGAGGGCCTGCTGCGGCGCGCGAAGGCGCAGCGCGACGCCTGGCTCGAGTCGCGCCCGAACCTGCGCCCCGGCGAGGAGGCCTTCCTGCAGCAACCCGAGGTGCAGCGCCCCAATCTGTTTACCTTTCGGCGACCCAACCGGCAGGGGTAGGTGCGGAGGTGCAGGGGCGCAAATTCTGTCAGGCTCGTAGGAGATGTGCCGTTCGCGGCGTTCCGCCCTCCCCCTGCCAGGGGGAGAAGCCTGGTGCCCGCCCCCAGCGGGGGAGGGTCAGGGAGGGGGCGGTTCGGCACGCGCCGGTGGCATCCCGCATAGCCCTGAGGTGACCATCGCTCGCAGCGTTCAGCCCCCCTCCCAGCCTCCCCCCGCTGGGGGGAGGAGCCGGGTTCCCTCCCCCAGCGGGGGAGGGTCACGGAGGGGGCCGTCAGCGTGCCCGCGGCGCTGTGGCGCGGGCGTCCCGCCCGCGCTCCCGAGCCGTGTGCATCGGGCGGTGTGCGCCATACGCATGACCGTCTCACGTGACCATGGGGAAACCGGGTTTCCCCACACCCCCGCCCCCGGGCAGGTGAGCGCGCAGCCCTCGAGCAGGGGGAGGGGGAAACCGGGTTTCCCCACACCCCCGCCCCCGGGCAGGTGAGCGCGCAGCCCTCGAGCAGGGGGAGGGGGAAACCGGGTTTCCCCACGCCCCCGCCTCCGGGCAGGTGAGGGCGCAGCCCTCACGCAGGAGCATAGGGAAACCCGGTTTCCTCACGCCCCACCCGGTGGGAGGGTTTGGAAGCGCGCAGCCCTCACGCAGGAGCATGGGGAAACCGGGTTTCCCCACGCCCCACCCGGTGGGAGGGTTTGGAAGCGCGCAGCCCTCACGCAGGAGCATGGGGAAACCGGGTTTCCCCACACCCCCGCCCGCGGGAGGGTTTAGGAGGGCAAAGCCCGCACGCAGGGGTATGGGGAAACCGGGTTTCCCCATACGCTCCCCAGAGGGAGGGTTTAGGAGGGCAAAGCCCGCACGCAGGGGTATGGGGAAACCGGGTTTCCCCATACGCTCCCCAGAGGGAGGGTTTGGGAGGGCTGCTGCCTCCCGAACCCTCCCGTCGTTGTGCGGCGCAGCCGCAGTGAAGCTGCGCAGCTCAGGCGAAGGAGGCCAGTTCTCGCGAGAGGGTTTCGAGATCGCCGCCGGTGATGGGCGCCTGCAAGCGCGCCACGGCGGCCCGTAACCCGGCGCAGTGAGCGGCGGCGGGGGTCTCAGGGCACAGGCCCAGCATGGCCCGCAGCACGGCCACGTAGGGGCGGGCCAGGTCATTGGGGGCGAGGGGCTGTTCCATCACCGTGAGGTCAGCTTCGATCTGGCGACGCGCGCCGGCCCAGTCAATCACGCCGGGCATCTCGGCGCCCAGATCCAGGAGCCGGGTGATGCGCCCAACAGCGGCCAGCCGCGGTTCGGATGTGGTTGGGCCAGCCGACGCGGCCAGTTCCGGCACACTGGCCGCCCGCTCGTCCGCAGGCCCGCCGGGGGCAGGCACAGGGCGCCCCTCGTCCGGCGGGGGCGCCTCGCCCGTGACCAGCGTCTGGAGACGGGACCACCCGGCCAGGAGCAGCGCTTCGATCTCGCGCGCGTACTGCACCCAGGCGCCCACCTGCATCCGGAAGGGATCGGGCACGTCACGCTCGCGCGCGGCAAGTTCGCCGAGGGCGGCAACGGTGGCGCCAGGGTATCTGGCGCGCACCACGCGGGCCACGCCGCGATCAACCGTCATGATCGCCCGCGCGGCCCGGACCAGCTCATCGGTCAGCGAGCGGGCGCGATGGGCGCTCAGATCGAGGCCAAGGATCAGGAGCGCATCGCGGGCCTCGGGTTCGGCGGGATCGTCATCGTGGCCGACCACCCCGGCCGATTCGATGCGCCAGCTCAGGCCGCGCTGTTCGGCGAGACGGCGCAACAGCGCCACGCTGATCGGGGCGCGCCCGGTGTCGGCAGCGCCGACGATCAAGACGAAGGGTTCGTCCATGGCAGGTTTCCAATGAAGCTGCGCCGCACACCAGGGGGATGCAAAGAGTTTTTTCCTGGGAGGGCTACGCCCTCCCAAACCCTCCC
>Ga0209162_1000158_pt1 | contig 72680 bp, 71 predicted proteins | sample YNPNPMetaG_FD_187121 | JGI IMG/M metagenome (GOLD analysis project Ga0209162, IMG submission 187121) | Anoxygenic and chlorotrophic microbial mat microbial communities from Yellowstone National Park, USA - YNP NP MetaG (SPAdes) (version 2) ...
GACTGGATTTCTGCCTTTAAAAGCGCAATCTCGGCGGCCTGTTTTTTTATAAGCGCCAGAAGTTCTTCACGGGTCAGATTTTTGAATGCTTCGCTCATGGTGCATAGGTATTCGGAATGCCATACTACATCTTGAGCTTTTTTTTAAAAAAATCGTGAACGGTTACAAAAACTCAGATCCTAAAACTTCCAGAACTCCAAGCCGCGCATGCACCTCATTGAGCATACCGCAACAAAACAGCAGCAGCGCAGCACCCAGCATACCCATTCCAGTTTTTTTGCTCTGGCGCATATGCATCCCTTGCAGCCTAACATAACGTTTGGGGGATAATAAATCAACAGGATGGTGATATATTAGTGAGCATCTGCAATCGCTTTTTTAATTTCAGGCACAAGTTTCAACGTTTCAGCTACAATGATATCGCGCGAGCGGGGATTCTTCTTGCCGTCCACAACATCTGTTGCCTGCACCTGAAAATAGCCTGCTACAGTGCCGCCTGACTTTTCTACCAGCGCCTTATGCTTTGCCTGATACTTGTCCTCGATAAAGACATCCGCGGTGATGAAAATGACCACCCGCTTGCTATCAAAACGATTGCGCTCGACAAAACTGCGCATGGCAAGTCCAAACTTTGCTGCCCAAATCGGTGCAGCAACAATAACGGTTTTATACGGAGCAAGATCAACCGTTTCAGGATCAGTATCGGTTTTCAGGTTGAGAATGGTTTTGATCATTCCCGCCACAATGCCGAATCCCGGCGCCCTGCTGTTGCGATCTTTTATTTCAATCATGTCAGCGCCAAGCTCTTTCTGCAGTGCCTCGCAGGCCGCCCGCGTATTCCCGCTGCGGGAATAATACAGAATGAGGGTTTTATTGGAAGCATTATCCGATAATTGCGCATGCGCCGCGCCTGCGCATGCGAAAATGGAAAGCATACAAAACGCTGTGATTGCGGTTACAATGTGCATGTCTTATCCTCCTGTGGCAGTTTATTAGTATTAAACACCGCGTTCAGTACATTCCTTCCTTTTTTTTCTCCTCCGGAATCAGAAGTTCAGGCCAGGGCTCGCCGCGCAGCACCGTCGCCGCGGTGTCATAAAAGCCCTGCGAGATAAAGGGGCGGTACCGGTCGCCGACCGGACAGCCGGCGCTGATGATCCTTGTCTTCCCCTTCTGAAGCTCAATCCTGAAGGGTTTATTGAAGTCGGGATAGGGAACCTCGCCCTCGTAGGCAAAATGCAAGGGCTCAAGTGATTCTATGGGGTGCGCGAAGATACTGTCCGTGTTTTCGCTCATGAAGTCAACCAGTATGAATATAATGTAGTCGTAGCCGTCCTCAAGCCCCATCTCAAGCGCTTCAAAGGTTGCCAGCCGCTTTTCCTTCGGGTCCATGTCCTCGCCTGCAAAGTCGGTGTCGGCAAACACCACATGGGTATTAGTTCCCCGCAGTGCTACCTCAATTTCCCGCTTGAGATTGTAATAGTACACGCGGGCAAGCTCAGGATAGGGGTCGCCCGGTATATCGGGAAACCCATGTCGGGCGAGAATGAGGAGCTTGCGGTCTTGTCTTGGCAGCCGCAAAATTTCATCCTCAGCCATTTTTACGTATGCCCGGCGGTAGGAAGGATAGGCGCCGGCAAATGGAGCAAATACAATTTTTGCACGTTCGGCAACTGCATCGCGTATTTCAGGGAACAGTGAATTGAACTCCTCAAGCGCTGAGTACACATGAAAAAAATCAACGACAACAATGGTCTCCACGCGCTCATCAATGAGCTCATCAACGGCTTTTTCAATGGTTTCAGGGTACATGGCAAGTGCCCAGCGCATGGGCACACCGGGAAACTCCCGCGCAAGCATGGCCTCAATCTCTTTAAAAATCATCCGGTGCTGCTGCATGTACGGAATTTTGTTGCCCGGCATCTTCCCGTAGTAGTTGCAGAGGATTTTAATGGCCACTTTTTCAACTATGTCAATGTAGCCGTTCTTATGCTCAGTCCAGAGATAATGGCCGGGGGCTCCCTTATCGCGCGGTTCCACCCATTGCAGATCAAGCCGGGCATACTCATGACCTTCTTCGTTTTTATCGTTACCGAAGCAGTCCACCAGCCGTCGGGGTGATGAAGGAGCCGTTGCGGTTGCATTGTCAGGATCAAGCAGTACCGTACCCCGATCAGCCATAATAATAACCTTAAGCGCTGGCGGAAACGCAGCATTGAAGATTTGGGTCAGATAGCGATTGAAAAAATCAAACTCATAATGTTCGGGCTGCCCGAGCGCGGTGAGCAATACGCCGGGTTTGCCCTTTAAGGTTCTATCCTGATGCAGGTATTTGCGGTAATTCATGTCATCCTGTTTTGTCGAAAAAGCAGCGCTGATCGCAATCAGCAGCACCGCAAGACCGAGCAGCATAACGACTTTTTTCATTGCTACCCCTCCTTCCCACCGGACAGTATCTTTCTCATGTCTTCAGCAATATCAGGAAGGTCAAGCGCAAAAAGTCGCTGCGGTGTCGGAATACCTGTGGCTCTGTCCCAGCCGCGGATGTCGTAATACTCATCCTTCATCTTTTCAAGCACGTCTTCCCTCATTACCATGCCACGAGACGGACCATCAGGTATAGGTTCTTCAAGAAAACGCCGCGGCAGTGTATCGTCATGGCGCCGCAATCCCTCGCGCACCGCAAATGCCCTGATCACATTCCATATCCGCTCCGCAGTTCGGTTTGCTTCATGGAGTGTCATTTCCATACCCGTTACCGCATTTAAAATATCAACCACATGCTGCCCGATCTGTACTGGCCCCCAGATTGCTTCTGCCAGATGGCAGAGAATCATCGAGTCAGTCAGTATATTCAGGTGATTCACGTTGACAATATACTGCGGCTTACCTTCAACAGTATCTCGCGGCACATACCCTGCCCGTTCGCCTGTCGGTCTGCCGTCGTGGTGACTTGCACCGCGAGGACCAGTTGCATACCCCAAGGCAAAACCCAGAAGTCCGCGGGCTGAATGACCCGGGAACGAAAGCCCTTTATTGTGGATGGCAAATGCTTCAGCACCTCTGCCGATTTTCTGAGCAGCGCGTCTGACCCCTTCTGCCAGAACATCGCCAAACCCTTCACGCATACCAATCTTTCGAATCAGTGGCATGATGACATCTTTATTCCCGAACATCACGTGAAGGCTGTCAGTATCCGCAGGTGTGAGAATGCCCTTTTCAGTAGCTTCCATACTCAAGGCGATGGTAACGCCCGTCTCGATCGCGTCCATGCCAAAATCATCACATGCGCGCTCGGCAGCAGCAACAAGCTCGATCGAGTCGTTTGCGCACAGAGAGCCAAGCGCAAAAATGTTTTCATATTCAGGACCCTCAACGGGAGAGCTTGCATAGTCACCCTCACCAACCATGCTGTATTTGCTGCAGCGAATCGGACAGGCAAAGCATGCTTTGTCGCGCACCACGATCTTCCGGCGCATGGTTTCGGCTGACAAGCCTTCGGCACCTTCAAACACTTCCTGCTGCCAATTGCGCGACCCAAAAACCCCAAGACTGTTATTCGCTTGTACCAGCACCGGGGTTCCAAACTGTGGAAGGATTTGACCGGTTGAAGGATTGCCGCGCATCAGAGCAAGAAGCTCTTTGGTTTTCTGAAGCGTTGCATCTATATCAGCAACTGCAAGACTTTTCGTCCCCCGCACTGCAATGCCTTTGAACATCTTTGAACCAAGCACTGCACCGATACCGCCCCTGCCCAGTGCCCTGCCTCCGACAATTACATTGGCAAACCGCACCAGTCGCTCCCCTGCTGGTCCAATGACGGCGATCTGCGCTGCCTCGTCGCCGATATCGCTTTTCAGAAGCTCGTGAGTACGGTATGTCATCTCACCCCATACATGGCTTGCATCGCGAAGCTCTACGTGCTCATTGTGGACAAAAAGATAGACCGGCTTTCTGCTCGCTCCCTCTATGACAACGCCGTCATACCCTGCGTATTTTAATTCTGCTGCAAAACTGCCGCCTGCAGAGGCATGGAAAAATCCGCCGGTGAGGGGTGATTTGGTGTACGCACCAATACGGCTGCCGGTCGGTGCGATGGTGCCTGCAAGAGGACCTGCTAAAAATACCACTTTGTTGCGCTGCGACAGCGGGTCAATGCCCGGCTCAAGCTCATCATAGAGGAGTCGGCTCGCAAGCCCTGCGCCGCCAATATATTTAAGGAGCATGCTGTTGGGGATCTCTTCAACAGCGATACTGCCGCGCGTCAGATCAACGCGTACGAGTTTTCGGGTATATCCTTGGTAAAGTTTTGCTGGGCTCATGCTGCTTCTCCGTGCGACTGATCTTTTTGACGACGTTGAGCAATTTCGCAGGTCGGGCATCCGGTTGGATAGGCACCACAGGGCGTGGGGCAGGAAGGTGGTGTTTTTCTGAACGGATTGAGTTTCCTAAAAAGCCGCACTGCAAGCCCCTGCTTCGGCAAGCCCTTGCCCTTCCGAAGCCCTTCTTTGTCCCAAACAATCACCCGTGCAGGGCATACCGTAATGCAGCGCGGATCACCGTTGCATGCGTCGCAAGAGTCCTTGACTTTGGGTATCGGAAGCTCAGGGGTCCCTTCCATTTCAACCGTGATGTTTGACCGTGTCGGATCAAACACGCCAAGCCTCCCCCCTGAGCAGGCAAGCTCACAAAGCCGACATCCCGTGCAGCGTTCGGGAATAACATTGATACGATTTATTCTCTTTTTGAAGACACCATGCGGACAAAGGTCACGGCATTCATAGCAGAGATTGCAGTTAACCGGAACTTCGCCGATGTTTCTGATTGAAAGTTCTTCTTCTCCCTGTGGAGATGACTGAAACTGAAATCCCATAACACAGCGCTTTTCAGGTTCGCACTCAGGACAAATCCGGCACCGGTCGGTCACAAACGGTACCCGGTAGAGCGCAGGCTGTCCCAGTGCAACTCGGTACCCGATATACCAGCAAAAGTAGCGGCAATAGACACGGTAAGCAAACAGCAGGGAACCGAGGAACATGCCGTTGGTCAGCACCTTTGTCCACACCATCGGTTTCCAGAGCTTTGTCCAGTCAGGGCTGCGCATCATTTCTGCTGATGAGGCAAGCTGAAACACCCGCTCGAACGTGTACACTGCGATGATCAGGGCGGTCATGGTCGCGGGAACATAGATGCGATTGATCTGAAATTTGAAGCGGTCGGAAAGCTGAATGCCTTTGAAATTGTAAAAACGCATCACACTGTCCTGCAGGGTGCCGACTGGACACATCCATCCGCAAAACCACCTGCCAATAAAAAACGGCAGTATTAGCGACCCGAGCAGCATTGCAAGAAACCAAAAAAACAGCTCAGGGTTCTCAACCGGTCGTGCGGTCATACCGGTTGCAAACAGCACCAAATACCATCCAAACATGATACTTTGGCACCATATCCTCAGCCGTTTGGTTGTGACCATGGTGCGCGCTTTTGACGCAGCGTTGGGTGGGGTGCGCAAAAGCCGCACGGCGATATAGGCGATATACAGCACCACGGGCAACGCGAGGAGGATGCCGATGCCGTGAAACAGCTCGGTTCCCTTGCCGCCATACTGCCAGGCGATAATCGCATTGGTGTCCACCTTCCAGCGTTCCTGATCAGGAGGAAACTGAAATGGAGAAAAATTCGCAAATCCCTGCACAGCAAGGTACACCCAAAAATACCCCGCGCCTTTTGTCCTGCCGTAAAAATAATCCGCAAACTGCAGGGTAAAAGCGCCGACAGCGATCATGACGCAGAGCCAGTTTGGCACGTACCCTGTCACAATACCGACACAATACAAAATGAGCCCAATGCCCGCCATGTTGCGCACATGGCGGATAAAGTCATCACGGGTTGCAAAAGCGCCGACGTTCATGTCAATTCCCTCCGAACAGATATGGTGCACGGGTCAGAATAAAATGATATTCCTCAAAAGAAATCCCAAAGCCCATGCGCAGGTAGATAAGCAGCGCCGCAACGTTTACCATCTGCAGTTTGAACCACTGCTGCCGCGGAACTTTGTTGCGCTTGTACAGTCGTGCTGCACAGATAAAATAGAGCGCAAACCAGCTATACATGAACACCAGCGAGCCGATCCACCAGCCTCGGGCACCTGCAGGGTTGTTTGCCCGGACAGTGCCATACCATGACAGCAGCGGTGCATTCTGGTCGGTAATTTTTGTGCCTTTTTCAAAACCGCCATAATCCTGAGCAAGGCATTTTCCCACCAGCTCATCTGGTGGTTTCTGCTCGATGCGAAGCTCCATGCCGATGTTTTCGCAGAAAAAATCAGACATAAAACCAGTGAGCAGCGCGATGAGGATAAAAGCAAGATTGCCGATGCGTGCGGCTTTGGCAAACGCCCAGTCCCGGAGTACCCATTTGTAGAGCAGACCGATAAAAAGCCCAAACAACACACCGATGCACGCGCCGGAGAGAACCCCGAGAAATCTGCCGGTGTAATAGAGCTCCGGTCCGGGCAGATCACGGAAAAAACCACTGAGCTTGATGAATGCGCCCGGATACATGAACTGATCAAGCACCCGGTATTTCGCGTCCGAAGTGCCGAAGGTTTTTCCGAAAAAATAGCCGGGTATCATGAGCTCAAGCCAGATTGCGCTTTTTGTCCATCGGTCAAGCCCGTGCAGTGTCTTCATGGAGTCTCCACTACCGACAGGATCTTAACAATTCATGTCATGAGAGGACGTTGCTCAGGAGGTGCTTCGTCTGAGCGAACAAGAGCCTTCACAGCTGCTTTTTCAAACAGCAGCGCCGCGGTTTCAATCGCAGATGCGAGAAGCTGCTGCTCCTGCGGAGCAAGCTGCTTCAGTATCTGGCGCAGGGTGTCAAGTTGTTCTCTGCGGAATGCTAAAAACCCTTCTCTCCCCTTGGCAGTCAGCCTGATATCAGAAAGCCGCTTATCATCCTTGTTTTGTGACCGCTCCACATAACCGAGTGCTTCCAGCCGTGCAACAAGGTTATTTACGCTCTGTACCGACATGCCGAGCATGCGGCTGATCTCGGAAATATGCACTGCATCCTGCTCACTAAAAAAGGAAAGAATCCGCATCTGCGCACCGGTGAGCGTTGGTGTTTTGCCCCGCAAGCTCCTGCCAAAGCTAAGGCTCCTGAAAATTTTTTGCAAATACACATACAGCCGCTGTGCACTGTCAGATTCCTGAGATGATCGTGATGGGGGCATAGATACTCTCTGACAAGTTAATTTACTACATTTTTATATACTATTATAAATCCACTGTCAAGCCAATTTTAATTATATAAAGCCATTAAATGGGCTTTTAAGCTTATTTATATAGTGCACCCATGTAATTATATTACACATTTATTTATTTTTTACTACACCAGATACTGCTGATCTAACCCCACAGGCACCAAAATCTGATTGCCTGCGGGCACCGGCTGCTTTTAGAATAAAAAGCATCATGGAAACCTCATTGCCACAGACCTCTTCATTCAGAGTCACTGGTGCGACCGCAGGACTTCGGCTTGATCAGGCAGTAGCGCAGGCTTTGCCTGGCGTGAGCCGTGAAACGGCAAAAAAACTTATTGCGATCGGTGCAGTATGGGTGAATAAGCAGCGGGTCAAAATCCTTTCAACGCGGGTGCATGAGGGGGATATAGTGACGGTGCATATTGGGAAGCACGGATGGCGCAAGCGATATGAACTTGATCCTACCAATATCCTGTACGAAGACCCGTGGCTACTTTTTTACTGCAAAGAACCCGGCATCCCGTCACAGGGCATTGTCTGCGATGACTACAATAACGTTGCTGCGGCAGTACTGCGCTACCGTAAACAAAAAACTTCCCAGCCCTATGTTGGTCTGCTGCACCGGCTCGACCTTGACACCTCCGGGGTCATGCTGTTCACGCTCTCACCCGAGGTTAACCGACATATTCACCGACAGTTTCAAAACCATCGCGTAGGCAAAACGTATCTTGCGCTCGTGCACGGCAACCCGGAGTTCCAGCATACACAAATTGTTTCGTACATAAGCAGACGCGATGGACGCTACCGCTGCTCAGCCACAGAGCCGGGAAAACCTGCGCTGACGGCATTCACAAAACTCTCTGATTTTGAAGGATACGCTCTGGTGCGGGCAGAACCACAGACCGGCAGGACGCATCAGATCAGGCTCCAGCTCTCATTCCTTGGATTTCCTGTGCTTGGCGATCCGCTCTACGGAACCGATCCTGCAGGAGCCTATCCACGAACCATGCTCCATGCTGAGTCACTCACCATAGAACATCCCGTGACTGGTCAGGTGGTACGGGTAACAGCTGGACTCTTTGAGGATATGGAAAAGCTGCTGCGGTGAGCGGCTATGCGCGGCTATTAATAATTTTTGAAAGGATCTTTCGTTGAATCGGCACAATTTCCCGAATGCCCGCCTTGCTGATAAGCAGTGCATACACAAAGCCGCCGGAGAGAATTGCGACAGACAACGAAATAAGATTGCCAAACAGCCGACCGCTGAGCGCCTGTCGGCACAGGGCATCAATCCAATACGCCACACCACCCATCAGGAGAGAAATCGGGACAATTTTAAGAAGGCAGCGTACAAGGTAGGTGATGTCATAGCCGTGCACCTCGCGGTAGAGCGCACATCCAAGAAAGAGAAAATTTGCAATGATGCACAGCGACGTTGAGAGCGCAATAGCCCGGTGCTGAAACGTGCGCAACGTTGCCAGAACAATCACGATGTTCATCGCTACCCCAATGAATGAGCCAATCACTGGATATTTGGTTTTATTCAGGGAGTAAAAAACCGGCACAATAATTTTGAGCCCTGCATAGGCAAACAACCCCACCGAATAGAATATCAGTGCCTGTGCGGTATTGACCGTATCAAAAGGAGTAAAACTGCCGTGTTCAAAAATGACGCGAATGATCGAGTGCGCAAGGAAAATAAGGCCAAAGGTTGCGGGCACTGAAAACACAAGCGATAGCACGGTCGAAGATATATAAGCTTCCCGAAGCTGCTGCATATCTCCTGTTGAAGCATGCCGGGCAACAATCGGCATAGTTGCAATGGACAGCGAAACACCCACCAGCCCGATCGGAAACATGAGAATTCTGAACGCGTAGTTAAGCCATGAGACACTACCCTGCGGACAGCTTGAAGCAAAAAAGGTGTTTACGAAAATATTGATTTCGGTTGCTGACAGCCCGATGACAGCCGGAATCATCAACTTCCCGATGCGGCGCAGTCCCGTATCTGCAAAATTCACCACTGGTCTGAACCGAAATCCTCGTGCGCGAAGCGATGGTACCTGGACGCCAAGCTGCAGCATACCGCCAAACAGCACGCCAATCGCCATACCGATAATCGGCTGCATCCCAAACCGCGGCATAAGAAAATAGAGTACGATACCCATAACAATTGAGCCGAGGTTAAAAAAACTGGATGAGAGTGCGGGGATAAAAAAAACACCAAGCGTGTTGAGAATCCCCATAGTGATTGAGGCAAGCGAGACAAGCGTCAGAAAGGGGAACATGATGCAGGTCATAAGGGTCGTCAGACTGTGTTTGCCCGGCACCAACGAAAAATCAGGTGCCATGAGCGATACAATCCAGCCTGAGGTAAGGACACCAATAAGCGCAATACCGCCGGTTATCAGCGCTGCGGCGGTCATCACCGTACGGGCAAGCTGCCAGGTCTCCTCACGTCCTTTTTTTGTAAGATAATCGGTAAACACCGCAACAAAGGCAGAGCTGAGTGCTCCTTCGGCAAACAGGTCACGCAGCAGGTTGGGAATGCGAAATGCCACAACAAAAGCGTCAAAAGCATACCCTGCACCAAACAGCACCGCAAAGACCTGCTCGCGCACAAGACCAAAAATACGGCTTGCGAGCACGGCGATACTGACCGTTCCTGCGGAACGTGCTATGGCTTTTGTCTGTCGTTCTTGCGGCATAATCAATACCTATCGTAGCCCGTGATCATGCCACATCAGCTTCAGGGTTTACAAGGAAATAATAATTCGGTGAACAGTGACCCGTGAGAGAAAAACAGATACTCAATCGCTCAGCGCTTCCCGCTCTACACTTTTCCCTTCTCACCCAAGGTGCAACCTGCTACACTTGTGTGCATGAGTTACCGACCCTTGCGTATTAGAGCGGCTTTGTTTGATTTTGACGGAACCCTGACCCAGCCCGGAGCACTTGATTTTGACCAGATCCGCGCGGCTCTTGGCTGTCCCCCGGGCATCCCTATTCTTGAATTTATTGATGGTCTGGCAGAGCCCTCAGCACAGGCAGCTGCACGAATGATTTTGCACCAGATGGAGCTCCAGGCAGCAGCCCAATCAGTGCCTAACCATGGAGCAGAGGACCTCATTGCTTTTCTGCGTGAAAAACAAATAAAAATAGGGATTGTGAGCCGCAACAGTAGAAAAGCAATTGAGGTTGCGCTAAAAAACTTTACCAGAACCTTGCCTCATGACTTTGATGTTATTATTTCCCGTGACGACTGCTCCCAACCCAAACCAAAACCTGACAGTATCCTGCTTGCGGCACAGCGGCTGGGTATTAATCCTGCCGAAACAGTAGTCGTTGGAGATTATTTCTTTGATATCGAGGCAGGTCGTGCTGCAGGATCACCCACCGTGTTCCTCAACAACCGAAACCTGACACTCCCCGATAACTGCCCAAGCACGTTTACCATAGCCGACCTTGCTGAACTTCGCGGTATTATCGAGCTTGGACTGCCGCTTGCACAGGGAAAACTGCCACATCATTTCCTGAGAACATTCCTCAAGGGCACGCCGTCTTCAGATACTGAAGTGCTGGTATGGCCTGCCATCGGAGAAGATACGGCAGCGGTGGACATTGTCCGGGAAGAAGTCATCGTGCTGAAATCAGACCCTATCACCTTTGTCACCGAGAGTATAGGACAGTATGCAGTGCTGGTAAATGCAAACGACATCGCAACTGCAGGCGCCCGACCGCGGTGGTTTCTGACCTCGCTCTTGTTCCCCCCGGGCACCACACCCGATGCTATCCAGCTCCTCATGCAGGAGCTCGCGCAAACCTGCAGCCGCTGGGGGATCAGCTTGTGTGGTGGACACACTGAAATCACGGATGCTGTGACCCGTCCGGTGGTCACCGGTACCTTGGTCGGAACCGTTGCCAAAAAAGATCTTCTTGAAAAAAGAAATATCAGACCGGGTGACATACTCATCATGACGAAAGCTGCAGGCATTGAAGGCACCGCAATTATCGCACGCGAATGTCCTACACTGCTGCGTCGGGCAGGCATGACCGACGAGGAGATTGAAACCTGCACAAGCTATCTCAATCAAATCAGCATCCTCCAAGAAGCAAGTATCGCCGCATGCACGCAGGGCGTCTGCGCCATGCACGATGTGACCGAAGGTGGCATCGTAACAGCCATCAGCGAGTTAAGTGAAGCTTCAAAATGCAAAATAAAAGTGCATTGTGACCGCATTGTGGTTTATCCGCTGACCAGAAAAGTCTGCACCCATCTGGGAATCAACCCACTGGGGCTTATCGGCTCAGGATGTCTGCTGATCTGTTGCCGGGAAGGGGCTGTGGAACAGCTCTGCAGAAAATTTCTCGCTGCAGATATTCCCTGTGCCCCTATTGGAGAAGTAATCGAGTATGGGACAGGGGTAGAAGCCTTTGTGGCAGGCAAGCCGGTCAAATGGCCGCATTTTGAAGTTGACGAACTTGCGCGGCTTTTTCACAATCTTGCAGAGGAGCAAAAAAAAGGATAACGGCAAAAATTCTGCAGTGTGCCGCAGGAAGTGGAGTGCTACGGTTGCGCGTCTGAGCTGGTGAAGTTCCGTATGATTTTCCGGAAGTGAAAACCATAAATCGCTAAGGTTATAGCAAGCGGCAATGATCTCCGACGTCTGATCATGGTCCAGAGCAGAAGCTTCCAGTACTGAAGCCGCTCCCTGCCAACAATGCCAAGCCGCACCACAGAGCGCAGAAATGCCATGAGATGTTCTGTAGACAGGTGAAGATTGACCGGTGGCGCCGTGTATTCACGCAAGAGGTTTTTTACGCGGCAGTAATAATTTTTTGGTGCATAGAGATACGCCATCATGTTCCGGTACCCTGCCTGAAGCGCATCAAAATTCATACGGGTGATGACGTTGGTCGTACCGTCAACATTATCGCCGCTCAATTCACCCCGCAAACGCCCCTCCCCTTTCAATCGCTCATAGAGCCGGGTTCCGGGAACAGCTTGCAGCAGTCCGACCATCGCAGTCGCGATGCCGCTTTTTTGAATAAAATCAATCTGGCGCTGGAAAATGTTCGGACCGTCATGATCAAAACCCACAATAAAGCCGCCTTGGACTTGCAATCCAGCTTTTTGTATCTTCTTAATGTCAGCAATTAAATCGCGGTTTTTATTCTGCAGCTTGCTGCATTCGGTCAGGCTCTCGTTATCAGGGGTCTCAATGCCGATAAAAACCGTGTCAAACCCGGCAGCAACCATCAAGCTCATGAGCTCCTCATCATCAGCAAGGTTTATTGAAGCCTCGGTATGCAAGGTGACACCCGGCTTTTTTTTCTGCCATGCAATGAGCGCCGGCAGGAGTTCCTGTTTGAGATACTTCTTGTTTCCTATGAAATTATCATCCACGATAAAGACACTGCCCCGATATCCCAGCCTGCAGGCGTGCTCGAGTTCAGCAATAATCTGAGCAGCGGTTTTGATCCGTGGGCGTCGTCCGAGCAGTGCAGTGATATTGCAAAAATCACAGTCAAACGGACAACCGCGTGAAAACTGAATGCTCAGTTCACCGTAGTGTTTTAAGTTTACCAGCTCCCACCGCGGTACCGGTGTTTGATGAAGATCGGCAAAGGCATCGGTAGTATAAACACGCTGCGGATGCCCCTGCGCAAGATCTGCAAGAAACCGGGGGAGCGTCAGTTCGGCTTCATTGAGCACAAAATAATCTACTTGCTCAAACTGCTCATATTCAGTGGTGAAGAGCGGTCCGCCAGCGACCACGCAGACCCCATGTGCTTTACACCGCGCAATAACCTCAACCGCTGATTTTCGTTGCACCGCCATGGCACTGACAAAAGCAAAGTCAGCCCACGTAAGGTCATGGTCGGTAAGCCGGGAAACATTCAGATCAACAAGCCTCAGGTTCCAGGTTGGGGGCAGCAAAGCTGCAACCGTTAACAGCCCCAGCGGCGGCGAAGATGCCTTCTTATTCACAAACTTCAACGCATGGGTAAAACTCCAAAACGTATCAGGTATCCGTGGGTATATCAGCACAACATTCATTTCATTCTCCTTCGGTGAAAACCGGGCAAACGCTCCCGTATATATTTCTTTGCTAACGTGTCTCTATACTTATTTAAGGATTTGTCAAATAGTTTTTCGCTGTTGCTCCACACTTATAAAACGGAAAGTTTTTGTAAAAAAACTTTTATCCAGGATTAATCGCACTGTTGAAGACTTTTTCTGTGCCTGTGGTGCTTAATTTTCTATAACGCTTTGCTCTGCACGTGCCGAGGCTGTCGGTGCGGATTGTCGGTAAAACCGGAAAAACCCAATACCTGCTATGACAAGATAAGCAATGGTTTTAGGAATCATCAGCATACCGACGGGAGGATAAATTCTTTGGAAAAATATCGCTGGAGCATAGCACAAAAACGAAACAAGAATAAATACCCCGATCCAGACAAATGCCTTGTCTTGGTGCGCGAAAGCATCCCGTAAGATCAGATAGGCGACCAAAAGCTGCATGAGCATAAGGGGCACGTTTCGGTAGATGACCCATGCAAACGGCGGCTCCAAGCTGTTCCAGTTATTGGCAGGCATTGCCATAATCACCAATCGTGCAACGCCGATGAAAAAAACAGCATATCCTATGATGCCGTAGGGTTTTTGGAACCGAGCATGCCACAGCATAACCATGATGAGGTAAAAAAAGGTAAAGGTAATTGCAGTAGCCAGCGAACCCATCGGCGCGAGCAACACTTTGGTTCCAAAAATTGCAACAGTAGTGCTCAAACCCTCACGGGCAAATGCCACAACGCGAAAGCCGACGTGCCCGATGTCGCCAAGCCCAAGGAAAAAGAATGCCCACCGGAGAAGTTCTGCGGATTGCCGCTCTTCTGGTCTCACCAGTGAACGCCGCAGCCACATCGCACTCACCAGCCACCAGACAACAATCAAATAAACAATGTTGAAAACTGTTTCCAGCATAATACGTGATGACTCAGCCATCGGCACCTCCCCTAAACTCAATCCGTGATAGATTCAATGACGGGAAGACCTGCTTCCAGCAGCAGTTCTTCCCGGGACTCCTGAACAAAAGCCCTGACATCCTCCTGCCAGTGCCGCATGCTTGCAATACCGAGGTCCATCAGGCGCTTGTTGGAAAGTAGGGAATTCACCGGTCGCGGTGCGGCAGCAGGATAGCTGCTCCCAGAGCAGGGGACAATTCGGTGCGGTATCCCAAGCTGCGCAAGGAAAAAACAGGCAAACTCATACCATGAGCAAAAACCTTGGGCGGTCGCATGAAATATGCCGCGCTCTCCTGAGGCAATAATGCGTGCTATCTGCTGCGCAAGCCTGCGTGCCCAGGTCGGTGACCCAAAACGATCAGCAACAACCTGAATCTCCTGATGTGGCTGTGCGGCAACGCGCGCAAGGATTTTTTTTAAAAAATTGTTCCTGCGTATACCATAAAGCCATGCAGTGCGCACGATACAATATACCTCGGTAGTGCTCTGAACCACCCGCTCGCTTTCAAGTTTTGTCGCCCCATAAAAAGAAAGCGGCGCGGGGAGATCCTCTTCAACGTAGCCTTCTGGCAATGGCTTGGTGCCATCAAAAATATAGTCTGTGGAGAGGTGCACAAGCAAACTTCCGTACCTACGGCAATGTGTAGCAAGATTCTGAGTACCGACTACATTTACCCTCCATGCCTGTTCGCGTTCCTGCTCGCATGCATCAACATCGGTGAAAGCTGCACAGTTGATTACCACCTCAGGAGCAGAGCACGCAAAGGCACGGGCAAGTGCCTTTACGCTGGTAATGTCAAGATCATGGGATCCCGGTGCCCATACCTGATTGCCTTCAGCCAATACTCGAGCGCATTCACTTCCCAAAAGACCTGTTCCACCCGTAATGAGCATCTTCATACGCTTCCCTCCTAATTGTCCCGGGTCGTGTCTGAGAGCTGTTGGAGCAGGTGTTCCTGAGTGGTATATCTGCCTGATGCAGGGACAAAGGTCTGAATCGCAGCCTCCGGGCAGATGTTGTAGCAGCCCCAACAGCCGGTACAGGAGTTTGCGAATCGGGGATAGGGGCTGAGGGTAATTGCACGTGCTGCACACCACCTCTGGCACAGACCGCAGCGGGTGCACCGTAGGGTATCTACGCGCTTTCTGCCCATCATCATGCGGAGCATCCTTTTGGTGACCAGCTTCCCCATCCAGTAAAAAATATCAAACATAAAAAACGGTGGTGGTGCAGCATCTGCCAGCATACCTCTTTCCAGCGCAGACACCTGATCGGCAAGGCTGTCAGCCCATGCCTGAATACGGTGATCTTCACAAATCTGAGGGGGCTCAAAACCCATACGAATCCTGAAGTATCGCAGCACCGGCCAACTATCCGTGCAGCGAAACTGCGTCCAGCGCACTACATGAAATCCGCGTTCCCTGAGCAGCCGTTCAAGTGTCGCGCAACTCTGTGCAGGAATCGCACCATAGGTGGTGAACAGAAAAGCTGGAATCCCCTGCTGGCGAGGCAGGGCACGAATAAAATCAACCATTGCAAACGAGGGCTGAAACGCCATGACCGGAGCACCAAACCCCACCAGAGTGCAGGAGCTCAGCCGTGCCTTTGGATATGGTTTGGTAACAGCGTGCAGCACTGCCGCTATATCGCGGCTTTGCAACCGACCTGCTATCAGTTCGGCGACTCGTGCGGTATTGCCTGATGCAGAATGATAGAACAGCACGACACATGGATGAGCACCAGCCATACAATCCACACCTTCCCTTCTCCAACCCTTTTCTCCACTACATGACATAAAAACACCCTCCTGTAAAGGATTAACAAAAATCAGCCCCTTGCACATTCAACGGTTATGCGATACTATAAGATACCACTAATGCTACCTCGTAAGGAGCACGCCATGAGTAGGATATGGAAATACTGCTACTGGCTCAAACCGGATATTTTTTCTGCCCTCCAAACGCTCATGACCAGCCGGAGCATTTCAATGCTCCCTGCCAAACAAAACCCTTGTGAGGTCATACGAGCGGATATCGGCTATGCAGCCCCTGAAGTTTGGCCGCTGATCTGCAAACACGATGCAACGCCGTGGTACCGTGCCTCACGCCATGCAGGAAAGTATTTGGTCGCTTCCTCATTCCCGCTTGATCGGGAGTTTGAACCCTGCTTGACAACAACCATTCAACCCGTTGACTTTTCCCCTCCTGCCATGCCCACCCCAGAGCAGGAACAGCTCCTTGCTAATGACCCCCGCTACCAAGCACGGCAACCCGAGGGATGGGGTGCTTTTCCACATGAAATGGGCAAGGCTATTGTCAACGGGCTTGCAAAAGTGTTTGGTACCCCCCATGAGCCATTCGAGAACCTGCTACGAACCTGGACCGCCGTCCATGCAAATTTCATTGCACCTTCATTTCGAGCAGATCAGTCGTTCTACCATGCGCCATACTCAATTGCACCATCGGTTCGTATCAGCAGCGGGTGCGTGGAGTTCTTTAACCTCATAGATGCTGCAGAGCAAGCGCTCCTGGTGCGGCCCTGTATCGGTGGCGTTATGGTAAAAGCGTTTGAAAAAGACCGCTATTATCTGGTGCGTCCTGTGCACAGCACCGCTTGAAAATAATATGCTTTGAGGTATCTATGCCGTTGAAAAAAATATTTCTTTTACTTCTGTTCGCAGGAGCGGTTTTATGCTCCTCGCCTGCTCATGCAGACAAGTCCACAGCAGCGATTCAGGCTCCTGAACGCGCACCTGCCGGATCAACAATACCGATTCGGATTGTGGTGACCCACAGCGGAAATAATATCTTACACTACACGCAGTGGGTGCGCGTAACCGTTAACGGGACCGAGGTAGCCCGGTGGGATTTTTCATAGAAGGCGCGACCCGAAGCAGCTGTTTTTACCCGCGATATTACCTATACCGTAAAAGAACCTCTAAACATCGAGGCGGAAGCCTCTTGCAATATCCACGGCAGTAAAGGGATTGCACGAGCAACGGTAGCTGTTACCGGAAAGGATACAGGTCAATGATGATTGGAGGCATCTCCCTGATATTACTTCTTGGCATTGTTAATTTTATGCTGCTTGCCTTTCAACTGTTCAGCGGTTTGCATATGCTAAAGGTTTCGTTCACTGCGCACCAAAAGGCAGGCATTGCTCTGTGTATCACCGCCACTGTTCATGCCGTGCTTGCGCTGCTTGCCTCATAACAAGCGATTTCCCGGCTGGTTAATTCATCAACTCATCCCAGGTAATATGCACCGGCACCACATCAGCTGCTGAAACATTGCTGTCGGAAAAGCACACCCAAAACTCCCGCAGATCCGGCATCCATCCAACCCGATACGCAATATTGAAAGGAGCGTTTCGCTGTGCGACCTCGCGTTCAAAACCAAGTGCTGTGTCTATGCTCAGTGCTTTAGCTCCGTTGAGAAGTTCGACAAGTTTTTCATACCGGGAACACGCAATGGGTTTTATCAGTTTTCGGTGATGATTGGTAACAGCAAGAAAATGGCGGGGCACGAGTACCGGTGCTGCAGCGCTGTTGTCAGCGGCAGTACGAAGCACGGTGCCCGCATTGGTGCATTCCACAATCCCTGCTGGTATTCCTCCCGTAACCGTATTCAGACGAAAGGGTGCTGTTACATGAATGTCAAACGAGCCTGCAACAGGCTGCCGTTGCACCAACCGGTAAACATGCTCAACCGGATTTCCCCACCGGCAGAGCAGCGGCCACTGTTCGATTGCCTGCCGAAGGGTAAGGCTGATTGACCCATAGAAAAAAGGGATACCGATATACAGTCCATCGAGAGGGAGCAAAAGCTCATCAAGCTCAGGCTGTGCATTCCCGAGATTCAACGCACTCCCCACTCCTACTTCATTCATGCCGCTCAGGCATCCGATATAGCCGGGCCACGCAAACGAAACCCAGTCGTGCTGCAGGGGTGTTGAAGGTCGGTAGGCAATAATCAGTGCCTGCTGCTCAAGAAGGTCACCCGGAGAGCCAAACTCAAGATTACGGGCAAACACAAGATTACCATCGGGGGTTCCCGCGCCCCAACCAGAGATAGAAGAGCAGACGTGTACGTCATCACGCGATGAAAAATAGAGCCTGAAAATTTCAGGAATCATATTCCATGCGAAGAGGTCAAGTGGCTGAAACACTGTTTCCAGCGTTGCACTGTACAAGCCTTCGTCTCCCAGCGCATCGCGCATTCCGTCGTACATGCCCTGCAGCTCGAGCCAGTACACCGGCGGGATATGCGTATAAATGTGGAGAAGCTGCCGCGTTGTGTCGTAATGCTCAACATCAAGCAGTTTTGCAAGCATATACTCTTCAAGAAGCCGTACTATATCATCGGCAAGCAGATACCCGTGGGCATATCCCATCTCATAATGCGTTCCCCAGACCTGCAATACACGCAGACCATGTACGGTTGTTACCCTGCCGTTAACTTCTCGGGCAGCAGGGCACCGCGCGACCAAAAGACTCTGCGCAAAGAGTAAAACGACAAAACAGAAAATATTTATCCGCATCATAAATATAATATGACCTAAACTGAGCGATTTATCAAAGGGTAGACGCGATAAACGCATGCAGGCAATGGCGTTGAGCGGATTCATGCGGTGCGACACCTTCACCCGGAAGGTGAAAGGCACTGCATGCCGCGCAGGCAGGCAGGGACGCCTGCCGAACATGAACGAAAACACCATTGTCTGCATGCGATATACGCACAATCGCTTAGTACGCCTCCACACAATAAAGGGGGCCGTTATTCTTTTGCCCTCTCTCCGCCATGTCAGTAAGCCTCCCCTGTCGTAGATCCCGCTCTGCGGGACCAAGGGGGAGGTTGGGTGGGGGTAGAAAAGCCCTCCCCGCACCCCTCCCTCACCGCAGGGGCTTAAGAACAAAATCATCAGAGACAAGAAAGCAACATGATACCGGTTATCTTTATCATAGACCCCTTTATGGTGTGGAGCGGTACTAAGTTTGAGTAATGCTTTTAATGCCCTATCTCCTCAACGTAGCCGTTCATGCAGCGGGGGATGAGCTTTCATTCAGCTTAAGCAAAGTGTGTGCGTGCACGATAATATGACTGCTGTTTTGGAGCGGTGAGTTCTTTCCTTTGAGCAAAAAGGAATTACAGCATGCATCAGGGAGCAGAATCTTTTACCCCCTCGACTACTAAAAACGTTGTCATCAGAGAGTACCACGCACAGGAACCAATTGTGACTGCGGGAGCTCCCTGCAACTGTTTTTATGTCGTGCTGCAGGGCGTTGTAGAAATTCTATGCGCCGGCATCCGCATCCGACTACTGCAACACGGAGACATTTTCGGACTTGAATATTTTTTTCTCAACCAACCCTATACAACCTCAGCCAGAGCCATGACCGCTGTTCGCGTCGCAGTCTATGATGTGGGAATGCTCGATGAGCGGGTATACCGCAGACCAGAGCTCGTGCAGCAGATTCTCAAATCCTTCGCGCGACAGCTTGAACAAACAGCACAGAGTGTGAGCAAACACCTGACCGGCGACTACGTCACCACCGAGGATATCAGCCCCAGCGCACGTGAATCAGCTCCTGATGACGACATTGCTGTTACCATTACCACACAGCACCGTGCAGAAACAAATTTTCATGACGATCTGTTGAATTTTTTCATCCAGGAGTCAAATGAGCTCCTCGCAGAACTGCAGACTATCGGTGAAGGCTTAAAACTTGTTGGTATTCCCAATAAACAAGAATCACTGCAGCTGCAAACCTTTGCGCAAAAGCTCAACCGCCTGATCGGCGGCACCGCTGCAATGGGTTTTGACCAGTTTACTCAACTTTCCCGAAAAACCTCGCTGCTGGCAATGCGCTGCGCAGAAATGCACGAGCTCTCAATCCGCATTATTGTCAGCAATCTCAATCTGGTCATTGCAACGCTTGCCCAGTGTTTCAAAAACCTCGAGAGCATCAAAAATACCGCTCAACTTATTCCTACCCTTGAACAACGTCTTGACATCTGCATGACTGCCCTTGGTATTTCAGCACCGGATATCAAGACGCAGCAAGAGATTGATGAAATTCTCATGAGCGTGCAGAAAAAACCTCTCCAGAACCGTAACCGTGAATAATACACCAGCGCAACAATACCTCATGAGGCAAGTTTTTTTCCGAGCAGCCGAATTTCCTCAAGACGATCCACTTTTTTTGTGATGTCGCCGACATCGCGCACATCGGTTACGTGAATCTTCTCGACGATTTCCATCATATAGGTATGCCCGACAACGCTCTCGTATGCTTTGAAGGCAAGTTCAGCAACCCGTGGGTCGCGCAGATCCTGTACCAGTGCAATGACTGCTTTTTTGCCCCGCGCAGGATTGTTGATAAACCGCAGTGCATCCATCGTGCCCAGTTCCCCCACAATCTCAACTTCCCACAGTGGCAAACAGCGCTCAAAAAAACGCGCCATAATCGCTGAATATGTAGCGCAGTAGAGTGGCGAGACAAACAGAAGCATATCCGAGGCTGCAATTTGCTCAAGCAACCTGTCCATGTCATCACGAAACACAGCGCACCGCATACCCGGCTTGGTCATGCAGTTCCTGAAGCACCCTTTGCACTGGTTGATAGTGAGGTCAGCAAGAAAAAACTTTTCAACAGCCGCACCAGCCGCTGCTGCTCCTTCAAGAAACGTGTCCGCAAGCACATCGGAATTGCCGCGTTTGCGCGGACTCCCCACAAATGCCACTACCTTCATGGTCTGTCTCCTTGTCTTTAGGTTGATAAGCACTGATCACAGACCGTCATCATAAAAAAGAGCACTCACCAGTGTCAATGTAAAAAGCGCCCTCGGATACCAAAAGGGCGCTCTATCAATCGCTTTTTTCCTGTCCGTTTCGTGCCGATTACCATCCACCTCCCCAACCCCGACCATATCCCATACCAGCGCCACAGCCACCGCGAAACCCGCAGCCCCTGCCTCCCGGAGGTCCAAACCCCAGCGTGCAACCGGGCGGAAGCTGGGCAATCTGTTCAGCCGTTAGTACCTTCCGGGCTTCGAGATGATACTGCATACGTTTTTGATCAAGCTGACTTTTAAGTGCTGAAATTTCTGCCTGCAGTTTTCCTGCGGCATCTGCATCCACTGACGGCTCAAGCAGCATGGTCTCAAGGGTAAGCTGTTTTTTCTGGAGATCTGTTCTCACCTGCGCGGTTTCCTTGAAAAATCTTTCATGCAAGCTCTGGATCTGATTGGTCTGTTCCTGCGTCAGATTCAGCCCGGGGGGACACCAGCTATTCGGACCGGACGCCACGCCTCTCCCCTGTCCCCTGCTCTTCCAGAACTGCGCATGTGCATCAGCGACCAGCATGCTGCTGACCAGCATAAAAGTAATGAATGCTGTTTTTGAAATGCTGTTATTCATGATGTCACCTCCGTAAAAAAATGTGTTGATCAGGTTCTTCTCCAGAGTAAAACACAGGTGCACACAAAAACCTTCGCTGTCAGGGCGGTGGCATATTCGGCTGTGGCGAAAACGGTGCATCACTAAAGTCTCTGCCTCGCCCCCTGCCTCTGCCTTTGCCAAATGCACTATGCCAAAACAGCGGGTTCTTCATTCGGTCTAAATACGCTGCCTTCTGTTCGGGCGACAGAGTCTGTAAATTTTGCATAAGTTGATCCATAACTATGCGCTGTATGGCAGCCTGCGATGCTGCAATCGTTGAGATTTCACGGTAAACCTGTTCACGGTCAGGGTTATCCTGTCTGAGCAGTTCGACAATTTTTTCACGCGCCTGTTGTATTTTCTGTCGTTCAGGAGCGATTTTATCTTGCATGCCACGTCGCATCCCAAACTCAAAACGGTCTCCATGATGGTAGGGTCGCCAATGATCCCGCACCGCAGACGGTTCTGGCGGAGCATAAACATACTTGTAGGTAAGTGCTCCGGCTACCATGCAGTTGCCTGCAAGCGAGAATATAAAAACTGTTTTCATCCATCGGCTGTTCATGACTCTTCATCTCCTTCATCATAGCTCATTACGACAACAGCGCTTCCCGGAAACGCGGACGGCAAATCTGAAAAAAGGTCACCGGAGAGTTCATCATCGGATGTTTTCTGGACAAGCCCCGGTAAAGGAGCAAAGGTACTGCTGACAAATCCCGCAAAAAATCCAACGATCATTGCACAGACCGCTGCCTGAGCAAATGAAAGTCTGAAAAGGGGAATCGCACATCGGTACCATGGTTGTGCCCGCTGCTCCTCATACTGGACAATGCGCTGCAGCACCTGCTGGGTCAGGTCTGGGATGGCAGGGGGTTCGGCAAGAGCTTGAAGCGATTCCCATGCTCGTGCCAGATTCTCTGCCTCTGCCGCACACGCCGAACACGACCGGAGGTGGCTGGCAACAGCCTTGCGCGATTTTTGCGGCAGTTCGTCATCACAATATGCTTTCAGTTTTTTCCTGACAGTTCTACAAAACATGAGTCACTGCTCCCTATATGGTGCAAGGTATTTTTTTAAAGCTGCCATACCCCGCGAAATCAGCGATTCCACAGCAGCCACTGAGCAGCCCAGTACTGCTGCTATGTCACGATAACTCATTTCTTCAAATCGAAGCAGGGTCAGCGCCAGTCGTTGTCGCTCGGGAATGCGGTCAAGCGCCTGTCGCACTGCCAGTGCCCGCTCTCTCTGCTCAAGCTCGTCATGCGGGATGCCTGCTGCTGCCGCTTCTGGCACTGTTTCTGCGGGAACGCTCTGATCGAGCGGTCTGTTTTTTCGGTCCCGTGTAAAATTGAGGCAATGGTTTGACGCAATGCGGTATAGCCACGTGAAAAATTGTGCTTCAGGCGTATACCGCGGAGCAGCACAATAGACCTTAAAAAAAATATCCTGCGTCAGTTCCGCGGCATGCTCAGCATCGCCGCTGAACCGATAGGCAATTCTGTAAATACGGGTCTGATATCGCCGCATAAGTTCTCTGAATGCGTCTTTGTTTCTCTGGGCAACGGCTTTCAGCAGATCCTCATCAGATAGGTCGTGCCACGCAAGATCAGGAGATGTCATAGTCTGACCGTCTGAATTCATATCCTGTAGAGATAAACACGTGGCTCCCAAGAATCCTTCGCCACATCACCTGTCACTTGTTTGGTTACTGAGTGATTTTTATCGGTGCGCTGCAATTACTCCCAGTAATGGAGCAGTTGTTTTTTGAGCGCTTCTTTGTCAGGGTGGAATGCGTGGTCAAGGGCGCTGCGATTGAGAACCTTGAGCTCGTGATCAGTGAATCCAAGCTCCCGGACAGCAGCAACATACTCACCGGTTAAGGTAATATCGGATATCGCCGGATCATCGGTATTGAGGCATACCGGAACGCCGTGTGCCATGAGGGTTCTGATGGGATGCTTACTGATGGAGGGTACAATGCCCGTGTGCACATTGCTGGTAAGACAGATTTCGAGCATAATATTGCGCTCATGCAAAAGCTGCATCACCTCGGGGTCAGTAGCTGCCTGCACGCCATGTCCGATACGAGAAGTCTGATATGCTAAGACAGCCTCCCGGACATTTTCCGCCCCACATGCCTCGCCTGCATGGATGGTGAGCGGCAAACCATGGGCACGGGCATGGGCAAACAGCGGAGCAAACGGTGCTGCAGCATTGCTCATCTCATCACCCGCAAGATCAAGACCATAAAAAAAACCCGGAGGCAAGTCAGTGATAAGCTCTACGGTGGCATGTGCAAGCTCAAATCCATAATCCCTGCTGATGGTTGCGATCGGCGTAACAATAATATCATAATCACCGGCAGCCTGTTGCAAACTGCAGTGTATCCACTGAACAACCTGTTTCTCAGAAAACCGGTTCAATGCTGCAAAATGGCTGGGGCTATATCGCAGCTCAAGATATTTCACGTTATCTTCAGCCGCTTCTTTGACCGCTGTGTAGGCAATATGCTCAATGGCTTCCCTGCACGAATAAAAACCCCGATAGATTTTAAACTTATCGAGAAAGGTGTGAAAACCGGGGATATCGTATGTCATGACCATAAGTTTTCGCAGGCGATCAGGGTCAGTGGTGGGAAGTGAGCCACCATACTGTTTGGCAACCTCAACAAGTGTCTCAGGTGAAATGCTGCCCTCAAGGTGCCGGTGCAGATCAACCTTGGGAAAGGCTTTGTAATGGGCAAAAAGAGTGTCCTCATTCATAATTTTTTACTATAATGAGATTTACATTTTTTAACAAGTCTTTATCAGTGGCGTTCAGAAAATGCTCATCAAAAAACACAGCAAAAAATTAAAATACCGACCACTTGGCATTTGTGTTACCGCACTCCTGATTGTCCTCACTGCATGCACCCGGCAGCCGCACAGTCCGCACATCAAAGCCGAGCTTACTACCGTGTACCGCGAAAAAATAATTCTTGATAATTTCATCTTTCAGTATTGGTGGCAAGAACGCGGCGAAACCCCGTTCCTTAAACCCTACACCCTCAGAACAACCGATTATGTCGTTGAAATTATCAAACCAGTTCCCGGTCAACCTGACCGTGTCATTGTTGAAACGCATCACCTTCCGCTCGCTGACCTTGCAACAATTGACATAACACTGACCGACACCGGAAAAAAAATCCTAATAACCAAGACTGACCACACGACCCTTGAAGCAATCACCGCATTTCCCCGCGGTCTTCGGAAAGATCCCAAAAGCGGCATTGCCGACTATAAAGTGTATGTCGAAGGCACTTTGACTGAAAATGGTGATACCAAAAAATACCACCAGGAAATTGACTATATCACGCGCATAGCTATTCTGAGCGTACAGCCACCGTCATAAAAACGCTCCGCAATGAAACGACCGTTTGTCCCCATCGTCATTGCCGTTGCAGCAGGACTGACAACAGCTCATTATCAGATCATGTCGTTTTCTATGGGCATGGTTGTCGGATGTGCGGGACTGCTGCTGCTCTGTCTTGGAACCGTGCGCGCAATGCGACTTGTGGGGACCTGCGCAGCACTCTGCGTCTTTTGGGCAGCTGGTTTTCTCAGTATGCAGCGTTTCATCGAAATGCCCCGCAGCCAGGGTGATATTCGAAACTTCATCACCGACAGCCGTATTATTATAGAAGGTGTCATCAGCCAGCCCCCTGCCCGCTTCCCCGACCGTGTCCGTCTGCTCGTGCGCCTTGCTGCGGTACATGAACGTTCCCGCTCCCACGCAGCAACCGGCATGCTGCAGCTCACCATAGCGTCGCCCGCTCGAACCTATCGGTACGGCGATCGCATCAGGTGTTCAGTGGTGCTGCGCGAACCCCGACGTTTTGCCAACCCCGGTAGTTTTGATTATCCTCGCTATCTTGCCTACCACGGCATCCACGCAACCGCATTTCTTGCAGATGACCGGTCAATAACCATGCTCAGGCGCAATGAGGGCAATCGTTTCATCCTTGCCATTGAGCGTGTCCGCGACAAGATACGAAACAGCATTGACACGCTCTTGCCTGACGCGACTGGTGCAGTGCTCAAAGCGCTGGTCATCGGTGAAGCACCCAGCGTTCCCGATGAGGTGCGCGAACGCTTTTCGCGCTTGGGGATTGCGCACCTGCTTGCAATTTCTGGTCTTCATATCGGTATCGTCGCACTCATAAGCTACCGGGCAATACTGTGGCTGCTGCGGCGTTCTGCACGAATACTCCTTATGGGTGAAGCAGCAAAACTTGCAGCCCTTCTGTCTTCGGTTCCCGTCATACTGTACTGCTGTGTTGCCGGTTTTACTATCCCCACGATTCGTGCCACCATTATGGTCATGTGCTATCTTGCAGCGTTGCTGCTGGGCAGACCCCATGACCTTATGCACACGCTGTTTGTGGCTGCCTTCATTATTCTGTTGGTGCTCCCGACATCACTTTTTGACGTTTCATTTCTCCTTTCTTTTTCTGCGGTATTCTGGATCCTTTTGTTAGTGCCTGCTTGGCAGCGCAGTTTCCCGCGAACAGAGCATAAGCTGTTTACTCAACCACACCCGGTACTCCAGCGGTATCGTACTGTTCTGCGCGATACCTGCCTTGCCTCAGGTTCAGCGCTCCTTGGAACAGCTCCGATTGTTGCTGTTTTTTTTCATTATTTCTCATGCGTAGGATTTATAGCCAACCTTGTGGTTGTGCCGCTTGCAGGTTTTGCAATCGTTCCTGCAGGGTTACTAGGTGCAATGCTCAGCCTGCTCAACGAAAATCTTGCCCGGCTTCTGCTTATACCTGCTGGCTGGCTTACCAACGTGCTCCTGACCATGGTTGAATTCTATGCGAACATTCCCGGTATCGCGCTGCCGGTTGCGGTTCCATCTTTTTTTCAAATCACCGGGTTTTATGGGCTGCTCTGGCTTTCAGCAGTACTTCTTCCGCGAAGACGCACAATATTATTCCTTGCTGCCGTACTTCTGTTTGGTATAGCTCAGGGTATCAGCACCTTTGCCAGCACGCGGCACAGTGACCTTCTTACCGTCACCTTTCTTGATGTCGGCGCAGGGGATGCCACGGTCGTGGAGTTTCCTGACCGCAGTGTCATGGTCATAGACGGAGCCGGTTCCTACAACGATCAATTTGACCCGGGCGCCTCGATTATTGCACCGTTTCTCTACAGCCGCGGTATAACCAAGGTTGATTATCTCGTACTCACCCACCCGCATCGCGACCACGCAGCAGGTCTTGCCACTATCGCCAAAGTTTTTAAACCACGAGAACTCTGGTATAACGGCGAGCCATCCCCAATTGAGCCCGTACAGAAACTTTTTGATGTTACACAGAAAAAAAGAATTGTACTTATCTTCTGCTCACGCCAGTCAGCTTCTCGGCTGATCGGCAACGTCAGGATTGATTTTTTAAACCCTCCTGAAAGCACTTCCTTTGTCTTTCCTCGTTCAAATGCTGATACCAATAACGATTCATTGGTTATGAAAATAACCTATGGCACAACAAGCTTTTTGATGGCAGGGGATATTTTACAGGAACGGGAACAACGCTTGGTGCAGGAAAAAGCACCACTTTCGGCAACGGTTCTGAAAGTACCACACCATGGTGGCAAAACGTCAAGCTCCACAGGTTTTGTCCAGGCAGTAAAACCAAACATTTCTATCGCAAGTTGCACAACCAGCGAGCTTGCCCCTGAGATTGCACAGCGCTACCACAATCAGGGGGCACTGCTTCTCACTACTGCCAGAAACGGTGCGATAACTATAACAACCGATGGCACCACCTATCACGTCAAGACTTTTCAATAAAATAAAAGCGGCAGTGCACGGTGTCTCATGCATTGCCGCATAGATGCAAGGTTAGTATAGAGAGGCGCTAGCGCGTTATGGCTCTATAAATCGGTATAGGTATTTGGGCGTCGCACTCACCGGTCCATGCCGCTCGGTTCTGCCGCTGAATTCCACATCTTCAAGCAGATAATAGTAGGTCTTTCTGTTTTGGACTGACTGGTCAATGAATTCATAGGAATCGCCTGAAAAACTATTCCCACGTGCCGGTATAATCGAATCATTGATCATGAGATACTCGCCGTCCCGGCTATCGCTTCGGTAAATATTAAACCCTAAGGTATCAATCTCAGCCTCCGTGCTCCAGACAACAGTGACAGACTTGTTCCCGGGCAGAGCATCAAACTGTGAAAGCTCAATAAGTGTATTGGTTTCGCAGAGCCCGGTCTGGTAGTTACAGGTAGATCCTTCATGCCATTCCGTAAAACCGATACCAAGGCATCTGAAAATTTTATCAAGCTTATCGCAAAGGCACTCAGCATAACCATATATATTAGGTGCTGAATAACAAAATTTCATGCCACAGTTCAAAGTTATCTGGCAGCACCCCATCGGCCAGTCATTAACCGGTGTTTCCACAGACAGCCCTTGGGTTGAAAACCACATTTTATAGCTTGTCCCATTAGAGCAGGTATTTGTAACACCGCTATGTGCCATGATAATGCTTATTTTCCCCCATATATCAGTCGGCATTGACCAGAATGTATGGGTTTCGGTTGTCGTTGTGCCATTCACTGTGGTTTGCAGTGTTACCGGCAAACCTACACATCTTCCGCTCACCGGCTGGTTATTGTTTTTAACAGCAAAATTAAGTCTAGTGAGCTGCAGAGGCGGCATGGTAGTGCTTGTTGTCGCCATCTTTCCTTTTATGCTGCTATCAGTTCCGTTATCTTTCACAGATACGCAGGTTCCATCTTCATAACAGTTCATGAGAACTTCTTCACTTTCAAGCACCGCAGTTTCTTGTGCGTAACTGCCTGTGTTGATAAAAAAAGTCGTAAAGACCAGAAAGATTAAACTAACTTTTTTCATGTTATTCTCTCCCTTATTTTTATGTTTCTTATTTTCTGTTTCCTTATCTCGTTTGTCACACTAGAATAACACAAAAAAAAGCTTATAGCAATAATAGAAAATATCGATATAAATACGAGTAAAAAACACGTATTGATAAAAGGTATAAATTAATTATAAATTAAATTATTATTTGTTTTTTATTTATAATTATTTTGTTATTATGGAATCAGAAAATAATAATAAAAAATCACCTGATCTTTTAGAGTTAGAGCGAATCAATAAACAGCTTAAGGCAGAACTGACACAGGTGCGCAGTGAAAAAGAAAAGTTTCATGCAAGCATCCGCCGCCTCATGCTTGCCATGGAAGCAACCTCTGATGGCATCTGGGATTTTGATTTTGTTTCTAATAAAGCTTTTTTCAGTGCTGCATGGGCTGAAATGCTTGGCTATGCTCCAAACGAATTGCCACCCTCTCCCAAAACCCTGGAAGAGCTCATGCACCCTGATGACGTACCAAAATACCGCCAACAGCTTGAACGTCATTTCCAAAACAGTGCTGTTGAGTTTCGGTGCCAGTACCGCTTAAAAACAAAACAGGGACAATGGATTTGGATACTGAGCCGCGGCAAAGTCGTTGAGCAGGACGAAAGTAATAAGCCGCTCCGAATGGTCGGCACCCATACCGACATTTCTCACCTAAAAAAAATCGAACAGGACCTTCGGGAAAGCCAAGAGCGATTTTCGGTTCTTATTGCCTCATGCCCAGACGCTATTGCCATTGCAGAAGAGCACGGCAATTTAGTGTACTGGAACAAAGCTGCTGAAAACCTGACCGGCTATCCTGCCAATGAACTCCTCGGACAACCATTCTTTTGTTTGCTCCCCTCCTGGCTTAGGCGTGAACTGGAGGACACACCACAGACAAAACTTAGGGAAAAAGTATCAGCAAATCCGAGCATGCTGCGGGAGGGAATTATTATCGCAAAAGACGGACACGAAGTCCCAGTAGAACTATCCGTGGCAACATGGTCAATTCAAGGGCAAACCTTTTACAGTGCTGTCATGCGTGACATCAGCCAGCGCCGCAGCATGGAGCAGGAACTGCTGCGCATCCGCCATAAGCTTGAACAAAAGGTTGAAGCGCAAACACAGGAGATACAACAGTCACGTGACTTTCTTGAAAATGTTTTCCAGACAGCCGGTGACGCTGTCATAGTAACCGATGCCAGCGGCATAATTCTCAGAATCAATCGCAAGGCAGAGCAACTGTTTGGTTATGCCGAGCAGGAGCTGCAGGGTAAACACTGCAGCGTCCTCGGAAAGAACCCCGGATACAGAGATAAAAGCATCCATAACAGCGCAGAGTTGCTGAAAGCAGGATTTTTAGAAAATCTGCGTCTTGAATGTCGCAAGAAAGACGGTACAGTGTTTCCCGCTGAAAGCAATATCGCGCTGCTTCGAAGCGAAACCGGCACCATTACCGCGGTGGTAGCATCTCTGCGTGATATTACCGAACGCGAAAAGATAGAAACAGCCCTCCGACAATCACAAAAACGTTACTATGATCTTTTCAACGAACTCACCGACGCCGCTTTTGTGGCAGATGCTGCGACCGGGATACTCATTGATGTAAACCATGCAGCAGAACAACTCATGCAGTGTTCCCGAGAGGAAATCATCGGCACCCACTTCTCAACCTTGCACCCGCCGAAACGCAGTGAATACTACAAAAGTCTGTTTGCGCAGTGCTCAACGCAGCACACCACGCGTAATATTGACTGCGAAGTACAAACCCGCAGCGGAAACATCATCCCTGTTACAATCAACACCAGCACATTTGAGCACAACGGCGATCGTCTCATAATCGGACTGTTCAGAGACGTTTCCGAGCAAAAACAGGCGGAAAATCAATTACAGATCGTCTATTTTTTCCTCAATAACGCTTCTGAGGCTATCATCTGCGTAGATAAAAATGCACAGATAGTTTTTGCCAACAGCGAAGCGTTGAAGGTTTTTGGCACCATAACTAAAAACAGCGACCCCTTGTCGCTCTATGATCTGGTTAAATCTTCGATCCGCAGACCATGGCAAGAGTACTGGGACGAAAACAAAAAGAAAAAAAACATAGTATTCGATATTCCGGTTCAAACCAGCAGCGGACAAACCGTGCAGCTCCAGTTTCTGCATAACTTCTTTGAGTTCAAGGGAGAAGAATATCTGTGTGCGTTCGTCAGAAACATCACCGATTTAAAGAACACACAGGAAACCCTGATGCGTGAAATAGAAGAGAGAAAAATTATTGAGCAGCAGCTCAGCGCCCGTGAAGCTGAGCTTGCAAGCAAAACCCATGAACTCGAAGAGGTGAACAGCGCTCTAAAAATACTGCTGCAGCGAACTGAAGAAAGCAAAAAAGAGGTTGAAGAAAAAATTATGTTTAATATGCAGGAGCTGGTGATTCCCTACATAAAAAAAATGAAAGAAATTATAACCAGTGACCGTCAAAAAACATATTTAAATATCATTGAATCAAACATTATGAACATCGTTTCACCGTTCGGGAAAAAACTTTCAGTTCAAAACGCAAAACTGACCCCTTCAGAAATACACATTGCCAATCTCATCAAAAACGGATGCTCAACAAAAAAAATAGCAGACATGATGGGGCTTTCAAACCGTACGGTTGATTTTCATAGGAAAAACATACGAAAAAAGCTGGGGATAACAGACAGAAAGACAAATTTGCACTCTGTGCTCTTATCCATGGAATAGGGTAAACCACATTACGGAAAATTACCTGGTATTATGCACTAAACAAATAAGTCTTTCTTTCTGCTCTTTTTTGTTTTATAAATCTATGCAAAGAAAACTCCAAAAATATAATTTTTGAAATGGAAAAAAGAGCTCATCAAAGAGTGCCAATCCAAGTAAACGGCAAATGTGTGTTCCCTGAAATGCAAGAGCAGCGATGTCATCAGTGTATCATTATGGATATCAGCCCTGTTGGCGTTGGCTTGCTCGTGTCATCTCCACTGGAACTGATGGGCAGTAAAAAAGCTGTCATTGAATTTCCACTGCAAAACAAAACTGCACAAGCGCACGTTGACCTGCGATGGGTACGACCGCTGAGCGCCGCGAGCACCTTTAATTGGGCTGCAGGAGGACTCTGGAAAGACATTGATGAAAATGATAAGCAGACCCTTCTGGCATTTGCTACTAATAACCTTGTAAGCGCTCACCTGCGAAGCGAAGAGCCAAAGGAACTATAAAATTAAGCTGACTCTTTTTTTACTGTGGAGCGTTAACTCCTCACATCATCTCTCCTTAATAAATAACGATTTTTTCAGGCCATGACTGAGACATCACGATGCTGCTGTCATGGGTTACCAAAAGCGCTGCAGTTCCCGGCAGGCTATCAATCAGTGCAATTCCCTTCTCAGGACCAAGCACAAAAAGTGCTGTTGAAAGCGCATCACTGTCAATGCCTTTTTCCGCAATCACACTTACCGACTGCATTCGTTCAACCGGCATCCCTGTTCGCGGATCAATAATATGTCCGCGCCGTTTTCCTTTCTTTTCATAAAAACGCTCATAATCACCTGAGGTTGAAATCGCAGCATCGCGAAGCGTAATAAAGGTTAAAAACGAATCCTCTTTCCGAGGATGACGGACAGCAACCTTCCAGGGTGAGCCGTCAGGTTTCACCCCGCGCGCGCATATCGTGCCGCCTGCCGCTATAAGAGCATTGGTAATGCCCCGTTGCTGCAACACCTCCAGTGCCCGGTCGGCAACATAACCCTTTGAAAACGAGCCCACATCAATCCACATACCTTGCTGCGCTAACCGGGCAGAGCGCACCCACCCATCCTTTTCATATACCTCACATAGTTCAAGTTTTCTGAAGTTGACCAGTTTCTTTGCTGCACGGAGAGCACTCCGTTTTGGTTCAGAGCCTGCAAGACCGGGCTCTTCACTGGTAAAACCCCAAAGCTTTAGCAGCGGACCTATCGTAATGTCAAGCGCACCGCCTGAGAGCTCGCCAAATCTGAAGGCTATCCGCAGAGCCTCCATGGTTTCTTTGCTCACCGGAATCGGAGCACCACCGGCAGCGTTGTTGATGCGCGAGATTTCGCTTTCAGGATCATAATTATTCAAAAGGCTATTGACGCGCTCCATTTCTGCAAACGCTGCTTGTATTGCTTCAGGTGCACCATTGCCCCATGCTTTGATTTCGACAAAAGTGTGCAAAAGTGGGCGATGCTCAGATACCAGTCGTGTAGTGTTATCTGAGTCTCCCCAGCAGACCTGGGCTGTAAAAAAAACAAAAAGAACTGAAACAAAAGTTTTCACATCATTCCTTCAAGGTACCAGAATAGCATCACCTAAAAACAAACAATAATCACAAGCACCTCTCACGCTACACAAACTATCAACAAACTGTTGCCCCTAACAACTATAAAGGATACTGCAAACTGCGTCAACAGGCGACAAAACTTAAGGGGCGGTTTTCTGTTGCAGTAAAAAACATCTATGGTATCTATGGTGATGAACAGGCACAGCAACCGGTTATGACCACAGCATTTTTTATTGCAGATATTCACCTAGGGATTAACTCGCCTCAGCGCACTCGGCTTTTGCTTTCTTTTTGTGACTATGTGCTCAGCAACCACGGGGATCTGTATATCTTAGGAGACCTCTTTGATTTCTGGGCAAATAATAAGGTGCTGCGTCAGGCACACCAGCCTCTCTTCAAAAAATTTGAAGCGTTTTCGGCACAGGGTCAAACAGTTGGTGTCCTTTTGGGAAACCGCGATTTTCTGCTCTCGCAAAAAGCACTGAACACCTGCGGAGCACGATTTCTTGGCGAAGAGGCTGAGATAGTGCTGGACGGTCTTCGGTTTTTTCTTGCGCACGGACATACACTGTGTCTTGCAGACACACAGTTTCTCGCCTACAAAAAAAAGATGTGGCCGCTGTTCCGGCTGCTTGATCTCGTACTGCCCGGCTGGATAGAAAACCGGATTGCCCGCAGCTTTATCCGTCAGAGCAAAAAAGTCATTAGCAGGCAAAATCCTGAGCGGTTTGCCTTTACCCGAAGTGCAATAGAAAAACTTTTCACTGCTGGTATAGATATCGTCATCTGCGGTCATACCCACACTCCAGAGCATTTCTCTTGCAACGGCAAACAATTTTTTGCCCTCCCTGCATGGGATGACAACGCGGGGCACTATTTGCGCTACCATAACGGCAGCTTGAGCCTGCATACGTTAACGAATAGAAATACGGAAGGCTTAGTCAGTAGTCAGGAGACAGGAGTCAGAAGGCAGAAAAAAAAATAACTTATTCTGTATTCTGATTTCTGACTCCTGTCTTCTATTTCTATTACCCAGCACCCATCACTTTTTCCGGTAAAACCTCGGTTCCTGAATATGCTCGCTTTTGCACCGGGGGCAACGGCTCGGGCAGCGGATATGTGGTCGGTTGCCAAAAGAGAAACCGCAGGATAGGCACTGGGGTGGCTCAATGCCAAAAGACTGCTTCATACTCCGGCGCACATGTTCAAGATGGCTGATAATCTCTTTTTCCGAGAGATGCACGTGACGGGACAGCTCGCGTGCCGACCAGCACCCCGTACCAAGGAGTTCGACAATTTGTTGTCTGATGGTCATAAAAAATTATCAGTGTCTTGCATACAGTGACGCGTGTAACGTGTTGGGTGCTCAATACTCAATTTCACGAAACGAGAAAAATATGCTTGAGAAAACCATAACCGGATTAAAACTGTTACAGTTTGAAAATCTCGTACCGTATTCAGAACTGATGCATGCGGTCACGACGCGCAGTGGTGGTGTGAGCCCACCACCGTTTCACAGCTTGAATCTGGGAACAGGCACCAGTGATACCCCTGAAAACATCGCTGCAAACTATACCCTGCTCGCCAAAGCCCTCGGTTTTGACCTGCATACTGTGGTCACCGCGCATCAATCGCACGGAGATCGCATTGTGATGATAGATTCACTACCACACCAAACCGTTCCTTTCCCCCATGCGCACGCGCTGGATGGATATGATGCTTTTGTGACTAAACACCTCGGTATCGTGCTCATGGTACGGATTGCTGACTGTGTTCCTGTCATCCTCTATGACCCTGACCAGAAGGTCGTCGCGCTGGTGCACGCAGGTTGGCGTGGAACCCTTGCCGGCATTGTTAGAAAAACCGCAGCGATTTTGATAGAAGAATGCAACTGCAGCACTGCAACCATTAGGGCTGGGATCGGACCTGCGATCGGTCCCTGCTGTTTTAGCGTGCAACCCGACGTCGCGCACCTGTTCCGCAGCAAGTATGGCGACAGTGGTTTTGTTACCACAATAGCCGGTGGGCCCCATATTGATCTGCCCAGCATCAATCGCAGGCAGCTTCTCAGCGCAGGCATTATGCCAGAACACATTGAAGTCGCCGGTTTGTGCACTGCCTGCAACCTAAACCTCTTCTTTTCGCACAGAGGAGAAAAGGGAAAAACGGGCAGGTTTGTCCTGTGCGCTGGTCTTCGAGCCTGAAAGCTTTCGACTCAATACCCTGCTTTCGCGCGGCCTTATCTGCAGAATGGTATCGCGCTGCCCCAAGCGCGCAACTGGGCGTGGGTAGTCAACCATATAGTGAAGCCCCCTGCTTTCCTTCCGCCTGAGTGCTGAAGCAATAATCAGCGATGCCACGGTGGCAATGTTGCGTAGCTCGATCAAATCTGAGGTAATGATAAAATTCCAATAATATTCAGTGATCTCTTTATGTAAAAGCTGGATACGACGCCATGCGCGTTCCAATCTCTTGGTTGATCTTACAATGCCCACATAGTTCCACATCAGCCGCCTGATCTCGTCCCAATTATGGGCGATGACAACCGATTCATCAATGTCCATAGCATTGCCCGGATCCCAAGCCGGAAGCGCCACTGCCGGCAGCCGTCGCTGATCAACCTGCTGGACCGAGCGTATTGCTGCGCGATGAGAAAACACCAGCGCCTCAAGCAGCGAATTGCTAGCAAGCCTGTTGGCACCATGCAGTCCAGTGCAGGCAACCTCCCCAGCGGCAAACAGACCGCTGATGTTGGTCTCACCCCACTCATCAGTCAGCACCCCGCCGCAGATATAATGTGCTGCCGGAACCACAGGGATCGGCTCACGCGTCATGTCAATATTAAATTCCTTACACCGACGATACAGATACGGAAACCGTTTCTTGATAAACGCTGCGCCTCGGTGGGTAATATCCAAGAGCACATACTCGTCGCCGGTTTTTTTTAGTTCGGTATCAATGGCGCGGGCAACAATGTCGCGGGGGGCAAGGTCTTTGAGCGGATGATACTTTTTCATAAACGCCACGCCATCGTTGCGACGCAAAATACCTCCCTCACCGCGCACCGCTTCTGAAATAAGAAAGTTTTTTGCTTGTGGATGGTAGAGACACGTAGGGTGAAACTGGATAAACTCCATGTTGGCAATACGTGCACCTGCACGGTATGCCATGGCAACGCCGTCACCGGTTGAAATATCGGGGTTGGTCGTGTACAGGTATGTTTTGCCAGCACCGCCGCTGGCAAGCAGGGTGACTTTTGAGGTGAAGGTGTGCACCCGACCGGTATTGCGATCAAGTGCATAAACGCCACAGCAGACGTTTTTTGACAGATTTCGCAACCCCAGCTTTTTTGCGGTAATGAGATCAATACAGATATGGTTTTCAAAAATCCTGATATTCCGGCACTGCTTAATGCGCTTTAAAAGAATCTTCTCAATTTCGCGTCCAGTCAGGTCCTGAACATGCAGGATACGGCGCCTGCTATGACCACCCTCCCTGCCAAGATCAAACACGGTGGCTGTTCCCTGTTTTCGCTTTGAAAACGGAACGCCCCAAGCAATGAGGTCCCTGATGCGCTCAGGTCCTTCGCTGACAACCATGCGTACGATATCCGGCTTGCACAATCCAGCGCCTGCTGTTATAGTATCCTGCACATGCAGATCGAATGAATCGTCCGGGGCAATAACCGCTGCTATGCCTCCTTGAGCATAGTTGGTGTTTGACTCCTTTTTATCTTTTTTCGTGACAATCGCGACACTACCGTACGGCGCCACTTTCAGGGCATAACTCAACCCCGCGATACCAGAACCAATAACGAGAAAATCTGTTTTGATGTCCATAGCAAAAAAGAAAAAAAAAGACAGAAATCAGGAGACAGAGAAAGCAGGGGTCAGAGTTCAAAGGCATAATCTCTAATTGCGTGCTGACTCCTGAGGACTGTCTCCTCTTTTGTGCATCTTACCCCTGAAAAACAAAAAGCTCAAGGGGTTTAACACAGCATCCAAAACCGCGAACTCAGAGCCTTGCTATGCTTATCCTCGGCATTGAAACTTCCTGCGATGAGACAGCAGCTGCCGTAGTACGAGATGGAACTGACATCCTCTCCAACGTTATTGCCTCACAGATTGATTTCCATAAAAAATACGGCGGCGTTGTGCCTGAAATCGCCTCACGCATGCATCAGGAGAAAATAATCCCGGTTATCAGAGAAGCCCTTGTGCAGGCAAACGTCACGCTCGATGACATTCAGGGCATTGGCGTTACGCAAGGACCCGGGCTCATCGGCTCGCTGCTTGTCGGAATCAACGCTGCAAAGGCGATTGCATGGGCACGAAACCTGCCGCTTGTTGGCATCAACCACCTTGAAGGACACATCCTTTCCTGTCATCTTGAGCATGAGGTGCTGCTGCCTAACATTACGCTAGTTGTTTCCGGCGGGCATACCAGCCTGTACCACGTCAGTGCTCTGGGAGCGTACACATTGATTGGAAAAACTCTGGATGATGCAGCAGGAGAAGCATACGACAAAGTTGCAAAGCTGCTCAAGCTCGGTTATCCCGGCGGCAGCATTATTGACCGTCTTGCACGTCATGGCAACCCGTCGGAGATTTCTTTCCCGCGTCCGCTGTTCTCAGACGCTTCGTATAATTTCAGCTTCAGCGGTTTGAAAACAGCAGTTGCGTATTATGTCAAAAAAAGAGGGGGGGACGTGTTCTCAGAGCAAGAGATCGCTGATATCGCCGCATCCTTTCAGAACGCGGTTGTTGATATTTTAGTGCATAAGACAGTGCATGCTGCGCTTCAGTATAAAGCATCCTCGATCGCGGTCGCCGGTGGCGTTGCCGCAAACTCGCAACTCAGAGACGTGATGCAGCAGAGGGCTGCCGAACACGGATTGCCCGCTTTTTTCCCATCGCGTATTCTCTGCACCGATAATGCCGCTATGATTGCAAAAGCAGCCGAACACCGAATGCACAGCGCACAGCCACTCACCTACGGGCTGAATGCCCGCTCACGGTGGGCGTTATAACCAGCGCTCCCCACCTATTCAGGTAATCGGATAGTGGCGGCTTGCCAGTAAAAAACGGGCGCTGATAACAAAACACAGACAAGCAAAAACAAACGCGATAATCGCAAAAAGAGCGGTTGCCCTTGGTCGCCACCAGTTCTGATAGCGACCATGTAAAATGAAGGCATACACGGTCCAGACAAGAACACTTGACACTTCAGAAGGATCCCAGCTCCAGTACCGTCCCCAGATTATTTTACAGCGATATGCACCGGTCGCCATGCCAAGGGTGTATAAAAAAAATCCAATGACAAGTGTTTTGTAATTAACCTTGTCAAGAACCTGCACATCAGGAAGACAACCTGATCTGCATTCCTCCTGTTCTAAAAGGCGGTTAAACCAAGTGGGCAAAAGAATGGCCGCGCTACAGATGACCGATAAAATAAAAGCAGCAAATGCTGCCATCGAAGAGATTGCATGCGGCACAAAAAGATTCCCGCGCAGCACTGAGGGGAGTTCTTTTATCGCCGGATCTATGGTGCCAGAAAGCGATGCGCAGAGCACCACAAGACCTGCGCACAACGCACAGCCGGCACCAAGGAGAGGTACATGATACAGGGCGTCAAACAGAAGATATAAAAGAACCAGTGCCCATGCGGTAAAAACAAGGGACTCATAGAGGGTAAAGACAGAAAGAGGTGTTTGATCAAGCCCAAGCCGTACTATTTCGATCCACCGCAGAATATAAGCCCCTGTCTGAAGAATAACCCCAATGCCAAGCATGCGACGCAGCGTGCTTGTTTTCTGAAACAGCGGTGTTGCAAAGCGGCTGCAATACAGCAATGCCGCCATACTATAAACACATCCGGCAGCGGTAAAAAGAATAACGTTATTCATATCTGCACTATCACTCCCTGCTCAAAGTGCTTAGCAGTCTTTTCTTTTCCGCCCTTTTTTGCAGCACGCAGTTGTGGCAATAAAAAATCACCTGCGCCGAACCGTCACACGTTTTATAGCAGAGGCTGCTGCGGTGCCTTGCTCTCTAAAAAAGCAAAAACATTGCTAAGGTCATCTCTTTGCTGCGGAGGTAAAGCGCTCACCGTAACCGTGCATTCAGTATCAGTGCAAGCACATACAAGGCACACTCTTCGGTATGGACAGACAAAGAGAATAAAAAACCCAATTATGGCACAGCCCGTTGCTACCCAGAGAATATATTTACCCGGATCATAAACAATTTTTATTGAAGCTGCTGCCGCACGGTCAATACTCACAAGCTGAAACGCATACGGCTGCCCAGCAATCGGTATGTTCCGCTGCGTACGGCTCACCCAAAAGGCAATCTGAGAGCCCAGTACCCGAAGGCGGATTGAATCGAATCTGAGCGCAATGACCTGCATTGGATGCTTACTTCCGGGCAGCAAAAAGATATCACCGTTGCGAACACCCAGCGTTGTTGGCGTTCCATCAGGTCTTGTTATGCACAGATGAAAAAGTTCCCGGACAGATGCAGCGCGATTCTGATAGAAATCAAAAACACCATACCGCAGGGGAGTATTCTGATCAATTTTTTGTCGTCGCACTGCGGCACCGTTTTTTTCAACGGTCAGTAGACACCACATCTTTTTTAGGTCAGAGCTCTCAGTACCCCTTGCAACAGTAAAGTCTTCACACCGAATACCAAAGTCGAGTTGTGTAACCATTCCCTTTGGGTCAATGAGAAAAAGAGGGGTCAATGACTGACCTTTGCTGATTTCCCGAACGAACTCATAACCACGCGCAGCAAGCACAATACCGATAAGGATCCCTACCATACTGATATGAGCCATAAAAAAACCAAGCTGCCCCAGCCTCCCCTGCTCTGCTAAAAAAACCCAAGCTGACGAAGCACCCCTGAAGCACTTTGCCCGGGGATAGGTTTCAGTAAATTTTTGTCTGATGTCCGGGATAGGATCGGGATGCACCGGAAGGATGAGCTGCTTCAAACAGGGCACGGAAAAGTCTTGAGGGGAGCCGAAAGAAGAATGTAACAAACGATGGAATTTTATGATGCGGAGCAGTCGCCGCATGCTACATGCACAGATATTCAAGCATAAAAGGCCTATTAGACCAAGAAATAGTGTGGAGTTTGAAAAATCTTCCCGTGGCGGCACCAACATAAGACTTTGTAGTGCAGGGATGTTCTCGCTCAAGAGAATTGTTATCCAGCAAATACCGAAGGCTATAAAAATAATAAGGGTAAGAGAAAGTGAAGCGGTACTATGCAGGAAGGCTTCGGCAATTTTTTTCATGTATACGCCGTATCAGCTTTACGAGACGTTCCACCTTGAGCACGTGTCGTAATTATAGAAAAAGATGGGGCAAGGGGCAAAACAAGAAGCCTCCCCTGCGAGGGGGAAGTGTGGTTGGGGCAGAAAAGCCCTCCCCGCATCCCTCCTCTAAAAAAACAAGCATGAAAGGAAGTAATTTGCATATTTATTCTTTGCGGAGAACTATTACGACACAGTCTTCTTGGCACAAGGCTTTTCTCGAGTTTATTGGCAGGCTCCTCCCGGAAGTGAGAGAAAATCATATGACATATTGTCAAAATGCGGGATTTTTATTAAATCGTAGGTAGTCGGTGTAAATGAAGCAATATTTGATACAGGTTCTATAGCGTAGGTGCCTTGAGGAAGATTTTTGAAAGTATATGCGCCGCTACTGTCAGTCTGCGTTGTCAGATACAAGCTTTTAGAACAGCCATCATAGCGAAACAGTTGTATCTGGATACCAGCATATGCATGACCCGATACCGCCCCTTGAATATCAAAGGGGTTTTCAATTTGGAAAAATTCTGTATCGTTATTTGCTGAACCTCGGGCGCTGCTATGAATGTGAAGGTTCTGCGTAAGCACATTGTAGCCTGTTGCTGCTTCCCACACTCCCTCATTTGCAAACCGAATGGCATAGAGAGGGTTTGAGCGAAGGCTTGGTGCAGGGTCGGGAAAATTGAGTTTCACGGCATAGTACCCCTCGGGAAGGGTTGCAGGTATCCTGAAATACAGGTCGAGTGTCTGCTCACTGCCCGATTCCCACCTGCGAGGATCGCAAAAAATTGGAGCAGCAACCATAGTTGAACCATTTTGGAGAATGAGCTCAACATCACGCGGATTAAAAAGAGATCCAAAACCAACATTATGAAGGGTTAACACTAGATGCAATACCCCTCCTGGCTTTACCTCCTCCGATATTTGCATGTTTCTTAATACAAACCGGTAACCAAGTCGTCGTTTTATTTCATCCATGCACCCTTCATTTGTCCACCGCTCAAGCACCGGTCCATACCAGCCGTCATTCAAATACCGGGCATGCAAAGTTTCAAGCTCATAGACTGACCGGTCACAATGCGTGTATTCATGCAACGGGTCTGCATATGAACTTTCACCGCCAAAAGGGGTAAAGCGGCATTCATTGCCTGCATAGGCAAGTTCCATATCGCGAGTCCAACCCGTAGCAACATATGTTCCAAGGTCTGTTGAACTGGTGACAAACGCATCATCGTGATAACCGGTCCGGGCGAGCTGCGACTCATTAAAAGCACTGGTTTCATCCAGTATCTCATACCCTCCATTTGGCAGAGAATAAATCTGCCGCTTAAACATCGGTCTACGGATGCTCACCATACGCTGGGGTGGAAGTGCATCCAGCAGCGCAAACAGAACTGCCCTCATATTCTCAACCGTTGGTGGATTACCAAGATTTGAACTGTGCCATTCCCCCCACGGGCCAATAAAACCTGCTTCAACCAAATTGATAACCTCATAGTTTTCTACAAAAATCTGCTTGAGCTGGTTGATGTGGCTGAGCATTCGTGCAAGCGGTGGGTCCTGATAATTTTTATCAGTGTAATAGAGCCTAAAATTTACCTTCAACCCTGCGTTGCGCACCACGTTAAAAGCATTGTTCAATTGATTAAACAACTCGGCATCGAAGTCTTTATCTTTATAATCGTTTACTATCGTCACACCCAGTATCAGGGAAATACCCTGAGCTCGAAGCCCACTTACCGTGCTCTGCTGCAACCCACGGAATATTGTATAACGATGGAAACCTCTTTCAGGATTTGGAAAATTATCAAAACTTTCAGTGAAGGTGAAATTAACAAGCGGTGGTTCTGCTGAAAAGGTATTGGAAGGAAATAAAAAAAAAGGAAAATATATAAAAGCAATAAATAAAAAAATATTTTTATTTTTTAACATTTTTGGTGGTTTGAACATTAATTTTACACATAAAATAACTTATTTTTAGCAATCTGTCAATATGTTCCCGTTGCTAAAACCATGCCTATTCCCTTCAACTAATTGAAATGACAATGTTTTTAACCCTTTTTTGATAATTTTTCAAACGTACTATTCCTACTCAAGCTGAATAAGCTGCATCCTGTTTTGATAATTTTTTTACAAGAAACCAAAAATCATACAAAAAAGAAAAAAACTTGACTTTAGACTTTTCATAGGATAATATATCTTAGGATTTTTCAGTAAAAAAACTAAATCTTTTGATGAGGTGATCTATGAAAAAATCTTTTGTTCTGTTTGCATTTCTCTCAATACTTTCCATAGGTGTATGGTCTGCTTCTGCAACAACAATCACAGTTGACGGATACCCTGAAAATGCATGGAATAATTCAGATGTGGCACGAAGCCCGGATAAAACCACTGATGCGCCGTGCTCTATGGCTGATGAAAATGCAAATATCATTGATAACTATATCACTGATAATGGACAAAAACTTTTTATCCGTTTTGATGTTGCTGGAGAAATTCTTGGCGGACCTTCAACAAATATTTTTTATGAGTATTATATTTATATTGATGCAGATAACAATCCTGCCACTGGTTCGACAGACCCGTGGTATTCACCTATTGGATCAGATTATTATATCTATCTTTCCGGTGGAAATCACAATTTTCAGGACAAAAAATTGTATAGTTGGAATGGCTCATCATGGGTGTTAAGCGCAGCCACAGTGACCGCAGTTGCAGGTTGCCACAACTGTGCAGAAGACAACACCATGGAGTTAAGTGTTAATCTGTCTGACATCGGCAACCCGACTTGCAAAATGGCATTTGCTTTTGGGGCAATCTCAGGTGACTGTTGGGGTGGCGATTTTAATAATGAACCCTCTGCTGCTGGTATCCTCTACACGATAAGCACTTGTCCCGGAAAAAGCATAGACGGCATGATTGATGACTGGGACGGCAACGAACTCAGCGACATGGATGGATGTGAAGAGTGCATACCAGCCACCGTTAATATCAGACAGAATGGTATTGCCTGGGATGATAATAATATCTATATAAGAATGACCATGGAAGACACAGCATTTTGGGGGCAGGGATATAAAGAATATCGTATTTGGCTTGACATAGATCCCAATACACAGGTGGGTTACCAACCGTACCTCAACACCACTCCTGCATGTCAAAGCAACCCAGAGTGGTGTATTGCATGGCCAGATTTCTATGCCGACTATCACATAACAATTGCAACCGATGCAGGGGGCGCCATTGAAGAAACAATTGGACAAAAGCTTTTCCTTGACTGCTCACAAGTGGATTGCTCTGCTACTTCTTCGCTCATCCCAGCAAATGGCGATAAGTTTGAAGCAGCAACCGGCTGGAAATATGTTGAGATAGCAATCCCTCGCGCAAATATTCCTGAATTTAATCCTGAATGTTTTGAATTTGCTTTTACCACATATGACGCTAACTCCCTTAACATCTGTGATCCACCGGGAGATAATAACAATGATTGGGGTGGACAAGGTATCGGCATTACCACAAATTGTCCTTCAACCTTAATCACGCTCTCATCTTTTCGAGCTGAAGCAAGCAATAAAAAAGTTGTGCTCACCTGGACTACCGAATCTGAAATAAATAACGCAGGATTTAATATCTACCGGTCAGAAACAGAACAGGGTGATTTTGTAAAAATAAATAAAGCACTCATTCCGGCACAGGGATCGGCGACACAAGGCGCAACCTACAGTTTCATTGATGAAAATGTTAAAAACAAAACCACTTATTATTACCGGCTTGAGGATGTTGAACTGAACGGTACCACGACAACCCACTTCACCGTAAGTGCAACTCCTCGGCTCATGTGGTTTTTAAAGTAATACTGCTTTTCTCGTAAAACAAAAAACGGCGGTCGTATTAACGGTGACCGCCGTTTTTTAATCAGGGCGATTACCGATATTTTTCCATATCCTCAGCAATGTCTGTAAGACCAAGGCTTAGGAGTTTTTCGCGAGTAGGAATGCCAGTACTGATGTCCCAGCCTCTGAAGGTGTAGTACTGATCAAGCATCATATCCAGCATTTGCCGAGAAATCATCATGCCGCGTGAAGGGCCGGAGGGAATTGGTTCTTCCATAAACCGAGGCGGCAGTCGGTCATGCTCACGGCGATATCCTTCCCGCACGGAAAAAGCACGCATAACATTCCAAATACGCTCTGCCGCTGCAATGGTCTGTTGCAAATTCAGGTCTATGCCGGTCGTAGTCGTGATACACTTCACCAAAAGTTCGGTCACGTCCAGCGGGCCCCAAATCCCCTCGGGCAGGTGGCACAGAATCATGGAATCGAGCAAAACCATCAGGTGATTGATTCGTGCCGTATATTCAGCCTTTCCTTCAATAGTTGCTCGCTGTACCAGTCCGGTACGTTCACCGGTTGGCCTGCCGTCATGATGACTTGCGCCGCGTGGTCCGGTTGCATATCCTAAGGCAAATCCCGGCAACCCCCGCGCAGAATGTCCTGGAAAGGTCAACCCCTTGTTCTGCATAGCAAAATGTTCTGACCCCTTGCCAATTTTTTCAGATGCCCGCTTAACACCTTCAGCAAGCAGGTTTCCGAGATTTCCTTCGCGCATGCCAATTTTCTTGATAACAGGCACAATAAGGTCAGCTCGTCCAAACCGCAGCTCAAGACCGTCAGTATCGGCGAGTGAGATGAGACCGCGCTCATAGCATTCCATAGCAAAAGCGATTGCAACCCCCGCCTCAATAGCATCAATGCCAACATCATCACAGAGCCGCTCTGCTGCAGCAACAACCTCGATATCGTTATGTCCGCACATTGATCCCAACGAAAAGATGTCTTCGTATTCAGGTCCCTCAACCGTGCAACCCTCAACTATTCCGTTCCCCACCACACTGAATTTTGAACAGCGTGCAGGGCAGGCAAAACAGGATTTATCCCGTTTGACAATTTTTTTGCGCATGGTTTCGCCTGACAGCCCTTCTGCCTGCGGGTTGTATTCCTCCTGCCAATTTCGATACCCCAAAAGCCCCAGCTCATTATTGGCGTTTACCAACACCGGAGTGCCGTACCGAGGAAGGATCTCAGAGGTGGCAGGGTGCGCACTGAAACGTGCAAACAGCTCATCAAGGAGCGACCGCATGCGGCGTACGTTGGGCACCGCGACCGAGCCGTAACCGCGCACCGCGACAGCTTTGAGCTTTTTTGAGCCCATCACTGCGCCAAGCCCGCCGCGACCGAGTGCCCTGCATCCGCTGATAACGCAGGCAAATCTTACGAGCCGCTCCGCAGCAGGGCCGATGGCAGCAATACGCACCTCATCAGAGCCAATGTCTTCAGCAATTTCCTGCTGCACGCGGTTGGTGTCCATACCCCAGAAGCGTGTGGCATCCCGAAGCTCGGCAGTGCAATTATCAATAAACAGATACACAGGATTACTGGAAACTCCCTCAAACATAATGCCGTCATAGCCGGCAAATTTCAGTTCGGGTCCAAAATAGCCGCCTGCAGAACTATAGAAAAAAGAATGCGTCAGCGGCGATTTGCCATATAAACCAATGCGGCTTGCAGTTGGAATCATGGTACCTTCAAGTGGCCCGGTAAAAAACAGGAGTTTGTTCTCAGCACCGAGGGGATCAATGCCGGGACGAATCTCATCATAGAGCAGCCGGGCTGCAATGCCAACTCCGCCGACAAACTGCTCGGCAAGTGTATTGGTGAGAAAGCAATCAGCTATCGTGCCGCTGGTAAGATTAACCCGCAGATATTTTCCCGCATAACCGAAATAGTTGAACACAGCACCGCTCATAGTAGGGCTCACCCTCCGTCAAAAGGAATCATAATAGTTACCACGTCGCCATGGTGAAGCGGCTGCTCCATATCCTGTGTGGAGCGGAACGCAACATCGTTGACAAGGATCAAAAAAGGAACCATCTCTCCTGTTATTTGATTGCGAATCTGGCGGTCAAAGTTTTTCCCAAAAGTCTGCGTCAGATACTCAAAAAGGTCACCGAGTCGTGCTCCTGCAGGCAACTCTATGGTAAGCTCACGTGCACCGACTATATCTCTGATATTAGCGAATGTTTTAAGCGTGATCGTCATGAGCGGACGGCAGACCGGTTATCGAAGCAAACCATGCGCTGGCTACTGTTTCGGGAATGGGGATGTTTTTGGAGTCGGTTTTGGGATTGCCTTCAGCATACGTGATACAGCCTGCAGGGCAGTACCGCAGGCACACTGGTTTTCCACCACAAACATCGCAATGCCTGCTGATAACCGGCACCGGCACCTCCGGTATGCCAACAAGGTGCACCCGAATTCGCGCTTTCATGGGCTCAAACCTGTTTTCCTTTGCCATTGAACAAGCCAGTTCGCACAGCTTGCATCCGGTGCATAATGCAGGGTTAACCGTAAGAAATTTTTTCATACACTGTCTCGTTGTTGTATCGCTTGTAAGTGCTCTTTTCGCAGTATTTCTGTCCAAAACCGGCAAGAATATCTTGTGGTTACATAATGTCTATTTCAAAAATACTGGTAATTTTTCCTGCACCCTGCATACCCCCCTCATCCCGCAAAGTGGGATCTCCGATACGGGAGGATTCTATTGACCCTGCTTGACAAGGAGGGGGTTGGGGAAGTCTGAAGCAAAGCATCAATTTACTGAGAAATAAATCATCAGACTTTTATAGGTAAAAGATCTAAAAACGAGAATGCTTCATCATCCCGCTCCGCGGGCTACCTTGCAATAAGCATGACATGCTCATTATCGTAAGTACTATACAGCGGATCGTGGCGATTTCGCATTTCGGACAACATTTGTTCCCACCTTTGAGCGTTTGTATATACTCCGCTCCTACAAAAATATCCAGCGTTTTTTATCTCTGCAGACGTGCATACACAGGGAAGCAAAAGCATGAAATGTCAATCCAACTTTCGCTTCACGCTTCCTGAATCACGAAACATGAACCACGAGACTCGCTTCACGTGCACTCCCCCTGGTATCTGCTTTAAAGTGACCAATATTATTTGATCCCTTTGTTTTGTGGAGCCGTACTAACTGCTAAAACGGCCAGATGACCGGCGCAAGAGCGATGGTAAGGGTGCCCACAATCAGGCTGAGCGGCAGACCGAATCGTACAAAATCGGCAAACCGGTAACCGCCGGGACTATAGACCATGAGGTTTGTCTGATAGCCAATGGGTGTTATGAAGCTTGCACTTGCGGCAATCATGATACTGAAAACAAACGGCTCATAGTTTACACCAAGCCGCTGAGCTGCTGCAATTGCCGGCGGTATCATAATCGCGGCAGCAGCATTGTTGGTCACAACCTCTGTGCATAAAACCGTTGCACCATAGAGAATCGCGAGCGTTTGCCACGGACTGTCACCGCTGAGCTTTACAGCCATTGCGGCAACCCAATCCGCTGCACCGCTGACTATCAGCGCCTCACCAAGACCTATGGCTGCTGCGATGGCAAGCAGTACACCGGTGTCAAGCGACGCACGCGCATCATTCCACGAAATTACGCGCAGCCCGATAAGCAAAAAAGCTGCAGCAAAAGCTGCCTGAAACATGCTGAGAAGCCCTGTTCCAGCAAGGATGATCATACCGGAAAAAATTGCAACTGTTGCTGTCCGGTGCAATGGCGGAGACTGCGCAAGCTCAGGTCGTTCGGTCACCACATAGAAATCAGGGTTGTAACGGTGCTGCCAGAGAAATCCCGGCGCTGCCTCAACAAGCAGGGTGTCTCCCGGCTGCAACACCCAATCCTTTTCTTCGCGACGCGGCACAATCTCGCCATGCCGAGACAGCGCGATAACCGCAGCATTGTAGCGTCGCCGGAAACTGCCGTCGCCAACCAGATGTCCGACCAGCGGACAACTGTGGCTGACGATAATCTCGACCTGCCGCCTTCGTCGTTCCGGTTCATCCGGACCAAACTGCCGGTCGCGTGCGCTGTGCAGACCCCTAACACCCTGTGCTTCAACAATGTAGTGCGCTTCACCAGCAAGCACCAGCCGGTCGTTTCCCCGGAGTATTTCACCGCCCTGCGGTGCGGGAATAATCGTTGCGCCACGCAAAATTTCAACAGGAAACAGTCGCGGGAAGGTTGTAGATTGAATCTCATCAAGCCGTTTACCATCAAGTGGCCCGCCGGGTTCGACAATAAATTCGGAGGTAAAAGAACGCGGGTCTTCAGCGCTGAGGTCTTCTGGTTTTCTATCAGGCAGAAACCTACTGCACAGAAACAGATAGGCAAGCCCGGCAAGGCAAACCCACAGCCCTATTTTGCCGATTTCAAAAAAACCTGGTGCAGGCAACCCGGCTGCCTTCACCATACCGACCACGACGAGATTTGTGCTCGTACCAATAATTGTGCACATGCCGCCAAGAATGGTTGCATAGCTGAGTGGAATCAGCATGCGCGATGCCGGAATGGCGAGTTCCCTGCACAGCCGCTGCACTACTGGCAGCAGCATTGCAACAATCGGTGTATTATTGATAAAGGCACTCATTGCCGCAACCGGAATCAGGAGGCGGATCTGCAGGCCAGACCGAGCATGAGCGGTGCCGATGACGCTGCGGCAGACGCTCCCCAAAAATCCGCTGCGACGTATACAATCTGCGATGATAAACAGCAGAGCAACCGTGTGCATGCCCTGATTAGCAAAACCAATAAGCGCCTTACCCGGCTCAATAACGCCGCAAAGAATCAGCACACCCAGTGCGCCCAGCAAAGCAAGCTCTGCCCTGATGATGTTTGCCGCCATAAATACAAGCGCGGCACCGATGGAAAAAATGGTAAGAGAAACTGCCATGCTGTAGAAAAAATTATGACCTAAATTGAGCGATTTTTCATTCAGTTTAAAAAAAGCAGTACAAACTGACTGCTCATAGTTTCATGCGAACCCGCAAATGTTATTTTTTCCCCAGATGCAGCCCTTTTTCTTAAAATCCAATCCGATTTCCGCATCAGCACAACAACTGCTTAATGTTTGAGTACACCACCCCCCGAAATTTCCTCAAAAATCTCTTTATCCCATGGCTGGACTGCATATCATCCAGGGCAAGTTCAAGCACTGCTGCATACCCCTCATCCTTGGCTAACCGGTCAAACCCCGGTATGCTCACATCACTGCCGTCCATTATCTTTCTTAGCACCTGCCGCAGAATAAATCAGCTGCCCTTGCCTTTCCTGCTCCCCCCACACCTCTCCTGCCAGCATATCAATAAGATCAAACACCTTCACCTTTTCTCAATATCTCAGTATGAAGGGGATACCACCCCGCCCAGTTATTTTGTCGGTGGTAATCGCTACGGTGCTTATCTGTTTGCCGCTGCGTTTGTGCTTTCTCATTTTCTACCCTCTGAGTGAAAGTCGGTTGTAATATCGTTGCTTATGCGAATCCAATACTACCACAACAATTTTATTCAGAGGACTCTTTTGCTACGATAACATAGCTCAGGATGGGTATAAATCACCGATTGATTTTGAACCGCTCCAGTAGCTTAACGTGGTGTACTTTTTTGGAAGAAAATTTCGCCAGTGCGATCCTGGTGGGGAAAAGTCGAACAAGTGCCCAGCCCTTATTGTGCTAGCGGTTTTTGGTTGAACAGCGACCGTATGTTGTTTGACGCGGTGAACAGATCTTTGTCTCTTGAAAGTATTTTGTTCATGCGGCTGGTGGTAATGCCAAGTGTCTGAGCTGCGATGCTGATTTTCCCCTGTGCATGATAGAGTGCGTCGAGCACGGTTGCGCAGAGCAGTGGGTAGAGCGGATTTTTGGGGTTTATAAGCTCACGCACGTCAGGGCGAAAAAGATGCCGTATGGGTTCAGGAAGTGCGGTGAGTGGAGTGTCTTTGCGTACGCGCACGGCAATGGCTTTTTTAAGCCTTTGCAGCGCTCGCTTTTTATTTTCATGCTGCGACCTGCTTTCCTCAGCGATTACTGCAATACCGGTCGGCAGATGTGTTGCTCGCACCGCGCTGTAGGTGCGGTTGCGCTTCTGGCCACCGTGCCCTGATGCCATGTAGGCATCAATCCGGCACTGCGCTGCAAAATGTTCCTCATCCTCGAGCAAAAAAGGATACGCACCATGGGAGCACAACGTTTTATCATTCATAGAAGATAACAACCGTTATGGAACGTCACCAAAGAGGTTTGCAGAGCGACATAATGCTACAACTGTATGTTTTTGCTTTCAATATCTTTTTATAGCGACATTATTTGGCTCCAGCGGGGATTAATTTCCGTTGGTTGTAAAAAATTAAAAAAACACATGCAGCAATGCAAATAAATTGGTACATTATTTGATAATTAGCTGTTTACTACACGAAAACAGGTAGTTTTTTGTTCTTACAAGGGCACCAATAATGATCAACACTAACCAAAAAACACTGCTGCTACTTTTTTCACTTTTCTTGCTACAAACGATACCTGCAGTTGCTCGTGGCAATGATCCGCAAGCATCTGTCGGCATTGCTGGCGGACCGATGTTTTCCATTGCACTCATTCCTTTGCGCTCTAGTGCGGTACTTATTGGCACCGGCACCGGTATTTATAAAAACCTAAACGGCGAGACGATCTGGAAGCCGTCAAACGAGGGACTTGCCTCGACCTATGTGTATGACATCGTTCCTGACAGCGTCACCGCAACCATCCTTTATGCTGCCACGAAAGCAGGTGTGTCAAAAAGCACCGACGACGGCGCACAATGGACAAGCCTAGGGCTTGCCGATTATCAGGTGTTCACGCTTGCCGTAAACCCCGTGACCACAACCTATCTTGCTGCAGGAACCCCTCAAGGGGTTTTTACCAGCACCGATGGCGGCACCACCTGGACAGATGATGCTGCAGGACCATTGAACACCTATGCACTTGCGATAGACCCGCAATCGCCTCGTGTGGTGTATGCAGGCAGTTTTGGCGACGGTGTCTTCAAAAGTTCTGATTTCGGCACAGAATGGTCAGCGTGTGGCAGCGGCCCGCAGAAGGTGCACACGCTCCTTGCGCACCCCACCACAAGCGGGACCGTGTATGCAGGCACCGATGAGGGTCTATACAAAAGCACGAACAGCGGCAGCACGTGGTCGCATCTTGCAAACGATTTTTCCGGTGTGCCTGTGTATGACCTTGCAATCAATGCGTCCAGTCCTGCAATTTTATATGCTGCAACCGACAATGGTATTTACAAAACAACCAACAGCGGCACATCATGGAGTGCAATAAACAGCGGTATCAACCAGAATGGAAGCACCGGTCCGTTTGCACGCGCCATAGCAATCAATCAGGTGACACCGACCAACCTCTATGCTGGTGTGTACAGCGGGGTCGGCAATGATATTGAGGTGTACAAATCCACAAACAGCGGCAGCACCTGGGTTCAGGTAAACCGCACGCTTGCAAATACCTCTGTCCTGTCGCTTGCCTTTGATCCACAAGAGCCTTCAATCGTATATGCTGGCACCAGCACCATGGCAGTATTGAAAAGCACCGACCGTGGGGTGAGTTGGCGGGAGGCAAATGAAGGGTTCACGAATTTTTTGGTCACAACGGTTGCTGTAAATCCTGATGACAGCACTGTGTATGCGGGCACTGCCAGTGGACTTTTTCTCAGCACTGACAGCGGTGAAACATGGGAAGCGGCAAGCCCAAATCCAGAAATTTACAGTATTGCTGTTGATCCTTTTGACACCGCCAAAGTTTACACCGGCACCAATCATGGCATTTTTGTCACCTCAGATGCAGGGGAAACGTGGGTAGGTAAAAACGACAACCTCACCAACCCTTATGTCACTGCACTTGCGTTTCATCCTGCAACACAATATGAGGTCTATGCAGGCACACAGGGTGATGGCGTTTTCAAAAGCACCAATGGCGGAGATACATGGGTAACCGCAAACAACGGCATGAGTCGTTTCGAGATATTGTCACTTGCTTTTGCACCCACAAGCCCTGCAACGCTTTTTGCCGGAACGCGGTTGGGTGGACTTTTCAAAAGCACGGATAACGGGACATCTTGGACAAAGGCAAGCTCTGACCTTGCGTCGTATACCATTACCAGTATCGCAATAACCTCTGACTCTCCTTGGATTATGTACGCCGGCACCGAGGACCACGGGCTTTACCGCAGCACAGATGGCGGAGTGCGATGGACTGTTGTTGATGATCTTATTAAAAATAGAACCGTCACAACCCTGTGCCTTGATCCCCAGGATGCTCAGCGGCTTTTGGTTGGCCTTGAAGGGGATATCAGGGAATATGTATTTAACCAATCACCGTACAAACCGTCAAACCCGGTGCCTGCTGACGGTGCCACGGATCAGCCGACAACCCTAACCCTCACGTGGAGCGGCGGGGACCCGGATACCGGCGATAGTGTTACCTATAAGGTGTTTTTTGGAACCACTTCTTCCTTTGGCGATAATGCAACAGCTACCGTGACAACGCCCTCCTACACACTGATAGGGCTTGCACTTAACACAACCTATTACTGGAAGGTGGTTGCTGTTGACAGCAAAGACGCAGCGACAGAAAGCGATGTTTGGTCATTTACAACAATTATCAGCAATCCCCCTGAAACGCCGTCAAACCCTTCGCCTGCAGATGGCGCAACGGATCAGCCGCTTTTTTTGACGCTGAGGTGGAGCGGCAGCGATCCGGACGATAATGACACGGTTACCTATGATGTGTACTTCGGCATGCAGAAGCAGCCGCCGTTGGTCAGTATCAATAGTGCAAAGGCGGAATTCACCCCGCTCCAGCCGCTGCTGCCCTTCACAACGTATTACTGGAAGGTGGTTGCGCGTGACAATAACGGACTGACCACTGCAGGGAGCGTATGGAAATTTACCACAAAAGGTCTGGGCAGCGAATGTCTTGCTGAACGGGTATTGGGCGATGATGTCGAGGCGCTCGCGCTTCTGCGACGATTCAGGGACGAGGTGCTGAAAAAATCAGAAAAAGGTCGTGACCTTATTAGGCTCTACTACGCACTGTCGCCATCGTTTATTGCACACCTTGAGCGACGCCCTGAAAAAATCTTCTTGCTGCGTAAAGAATTCTATCGCCACAAGGCAGCGACAGAAAAAAGCATTGCCGATCCCCGTGCGGATTGCGGCGAAATCGCCGGCGAGGCATATCGCCTGCTGCAAACATATTTTTTTGAATGATGCACTAGGTCCTGACCAGAGATATTTTTGTCATGACTATCAATTTGTCCCCGACAGACCCATCGGTTTATTAACCATGTGTTGGTCATCGTGCTGCAATCGGGGTCTTTTCGTATTGAGAAATATTACTACTTGACGATATCTCATCTTGCATTTATTTTTTAACGTAGTATATTTTTAAATAGCTCATACTTGTGAGGAGGTGTGATCATGCATAACCTTAAAATAATCCTCATACTGCTCCTGCTTATTATCGTGGCTGTGTTTACCTTCCAGAACACTGCGGTTGTTGAAATAAAATTTCTTTTCTGGTCTGCTGCAATGTCCACATCGCTCATGCTCCTTACGGTTCTTTTTTCTGGAATCATTATTGGCATGCTGCTCTCTTTTTTGAACGCGCGACGCAAAGCTAAAAAAGACATCACGACCACGAGTTCGTACTAACAAAACCATTTTTTAGGAAGGGGAGAGATTATGGCAGGACTTGCACTGATTATTTCAATCATCGCACTTATTTTTTCCTATCTTTCATACCGCAAAAGCGGTGGCAGTATTGATGAGCTGAAACAGAAAGTTGAGGACTTGGGTATCACCACCGAAACCCTGCGCACCAAAACCGCTGATATTTTGAATACCCTTGAGAAGAAAGTGCGTGGGGAAGAGAAAAGGGGCGACTTTGGGCAGCAGGAATAACCCAAGAAATATTAAGCCAAATGGTTGCAGTTAATGTTGAGGCTTAAAAAATACGCAGCCGAGCGGCGGCAGGGTTATCAGCAGCGAGTATGGTCTGCCGTGCGCTTCGGCTGATTCTGCTGTACATGCGCCTAAATTACCGACATTACTGCCGCCAAAAATTTCTGCATCGCTGTTGAGAATTTCGCGATACACTCCTGCGCGGGGCACGCCGATGCGATAGTGTTCGCGGGGCACCGGAGTGAAATTAAATACGCATACCAAAAAATCGTCCGGCTGTCTTCCCTTTCTCATGAACGACACGATACTGTGCTCCCAGTCGTTAAAGTCTATCCATTCAAACCCTTCATGCTCAAAATCGCGCTCATAGAGAGCAGGTTCAGAACGGTACAGGTGGTTCAACGTCCGGACAAAGGTTTGCAGTTTTAGGTGAGGCTCGTAGCGCACAAGCTCCCATTCAAGACTCCGGCTGTGATCCCATTCTGACCACTGACCGATATCAATGCCCATGAACAGGTGTTTTTTTCCGGGGTGGGCAAACAGGTAGCCCAGAAGGAGCCGAAGGTTTGCAAATTTTTGCCACCGGTCTCCAGGCATTTTCCCGATCAGGGAGCCTTTTCCGTGCACGACTTCATCATGGGAAAAGGGAAGGATAAAATTTTCATAAAAAGAATACAGCAGCGCAAAGGTCAGCATGTTATGGTGGTGTTTTCTGAACACAGGGTCTTTTTTCATGTATTCAAGGATGTCGTGCATCCAGCCCATGTTCCATTTCATGGCAAACCCAAGACCGCCCAGATAAGTTGGTCGTGACACTGATGGCCACGCCGTAGACTCTTCAGCGATCATCAACACACCGGGGTAGTAGCGGTACACAACTTCGTTCAGTTGGCGGAGAAAATGAATTGCAGCAAGGTTTTCCCTGCCGCCGTATTCATTGGGAATCCATTCGCCGTCTTTGCGGGAATAGTCAAGGTAGAGCATGGACGCAACGGCATCTACCCGCAAGCCATCCACGTGATACTGGTCAAACCAAAAGAGTGCATTGGCAATAAGAAAATTGCGCACTTCATTGCGTCCATAGTTAAAAACCAGCGTCCCCCAGTCTGGATGATAGCCCTGCCGCGGATCAGCATGCTCATACAGGGAGGTTCCGTCAAACCACGCCAGCGCGTGCGCATCACTTGGAAAATGCGCCGGCACCCAATCCATGATAACGCCGATACCCTGCTGATGGCACTGATCAATCAGGTACATGAGGTCTTCGGGGGTTCCAAACTGCCCAGCGCAGCTATAATAGCCGGTGACCTGATACCCCCATGAAGGATCAAACGGATGCGCTGCAAGAGGCAGAAATTCAATGTGGGTGTAGCCCATTTCCCGAACGTATGGAACCAGCTCTGCTGCAGCCTCGCGAAACGTGAGCGGACGATTACCCTGCGCGGCAACTCGGCGCCAGGAACCGAGGTGCACTTCATAGATGGAAAGGGGCAGGGCAAGCTGATTGGTATGTTCGCGGCGCTGCATCCACGCTTTGTCATGCCACGTATAAGAAAGGGTGTGGGTGATTGCAGCAGTTTTTGGTCGAACTTCGGTCATGAAAGCATAGGGATCTGTTTTGATAAAAATGTCTCCATTTTTTGCCCGAAGTTCATATTTATACAGTTCACCATCACCAAGCCCGGGAATGAAAAGCTCCCAGACACCTGACATACCACGGATGCGCATGGGGTGGCGCCGACCATCCCAGCAGTTGAAGTCACCCACGACGCTTACGCGTTGTGCATTAGGTGCCCACACCGCAAACAGCATACCCTTAACCCCCTGATGAACGATCCGGTGGCTGCCGAGCTTTTCATAAATCCGGTGGTGATTGCCTTCGCCGAACAGGTGGAGATCATATTCAGACAGTACTGGTAAGAATGCATACGGGTCATGCACTGTCGCCACGGTCTTGTTTTTGTAATGAATCTCAAGCCGGTACGAAAAAAAATCTATGGCACCTTCAAACACGGTCTCAAAAAATCCTTCAGGGTGAATGAGCTGCATTTTTTGGGTCGGGATGCTGCTGTCAGACGGCACGACAAACACTTCGTCTGCATCCGGCTGCATGGTGCGCACCACGAGCGCGCGGGAACCCGCAGCTTTCACCTCATGCATGCCGAGAACGTCAAACGGATCATGATGTTCTGCCTGTACTATTTTCCGTATCTGTGTAGGTGACAGGGTTGGTTTCATGGCAGTAGATACGTAATGTTGGTCGCCAAAATCATATCGGTTTGCTGTAGGGGTCTGATTCGGGCAGCAGCACTCTTGGCAGAGCAGCGATTATCTGCTTTGTCAGCAGGTTTGTTATGTGTCTGCCCTGCAGCTCTGGCGTGATTATTCTCCTTCATACCATTCATCTTCAGACAACTCGGGAATCAGGTTCAGAAAACCGTACTGTTCTGCCCATGCACGGGTTGCTTGCCATCGCTGCTGTTTCTGCAGGTCATCTGAAAGCATCCATCCCTGCATGTTAAACACAGAGGGCGGCAGGGGCATGGAAGGGTCGCCGGTGCGATCACGTGCCTGCTCGAGCACGACATACACCTGACGCCATATATGCAACTGTGGACACAGATATTCTTTTTTCATAAGCTCCTTTCAGCGTGCAGTGGAATACATGAGAGATATTCCAGAGACTGAGAGAAAAATCACAACGTTGAGCCTGTTGAGGCTTTTTCAGAATTTATTAAACCTTTGATGATAGTACTACTGTTCATCATCGCACAGCCTGTCAACAAGGGTGTATATGACTGAGGAGGAAAAGCCTCGTGCAGCAAGAAAAGCAGCTTTTTGGGATGGTGACAGTTTTTTCTGTGCGCCTACACAACGCTTCTGCAGAGCCTGTTGTGCCACGGCTTCTTCGCTAAACTCCTGCCAAATGCACTGCTGAACCTGTTCAATCACGTGCCGGGGGATGCCTTTGTGGGCAAGATAGGCACTGATTTTTAATCTCCCCCAGAGTTTTGTGCGCACCAGGTTTTGTGCCCAGCGCAGTGCAGTCTCCTCATCGTTCAGATACCCTTTGGCAGAACACTCAGCAAGCACCTGCGCGATTTCGTCGGGGCAAAACCCTTTGCGGCTGAGCTTGCGGTGCAGCTCGACGCTGCTGTGACTCCGCCGTGCAAGCAACCGATATGCGGCATCACGTGCAGTGCCGGTCGGGGCGTCATTTTTCATGCTTTGCTTTTGGCGTGGCCGGTGACGGTGTCTGAGCAGGATCGGGTTTTATCAGCCCTGCCTTCTTCATGATTTCACGCTCAATCTCTGCCGCAATGTCAGGGTGCTCTTTGAGAAATGCTTTTGCATTTTCTCGACCCTGCCCCAGCCGTTCCTGTTTGTAGGAAAACCACGTGCCGCTTTTTTCGATAATACCTTCGGCAACGCCCAGATCAATGAGGTCTCCGGAGCGGGAAATCCCGTCGCCAAACATCAGATCGAACTCGACTTCCCGGAACGGTGGCGCGATTTTGTTTTTCACGATTTTGACGCGCGTGCGGTTGCCGATCACAGCATCACCATCCTTGATAAGCCCGACCTTTCTGATATCGAGCCGGACTGAAGCATAAAATTTCAGTGCGTTACCACCCGTGGTTGTTTCAGGATTACCAAACATCACTCCGAGTTTCATTCTGATCTGGTTAATGAATATAACTGCGGTTTTTGATCTGCTGATGGCAGCGGTCAATTTGCGCAGCGCCTGCGACATGAGCCGTGCCTGCAAACCCATGTGTGCGTCACCCATATCGCCTTCGATTTCTGCACGTGGTACCAGGGCGGCGACCGAGTCAATCACCAACACATCCAGCGCACCACTGCGCACCAGCACTTCAGCGATTTCAAGCGCTTGCTCACCGCTGTCGGGCTGGGAGATGAGCAGCTCATCGGTCCGTACCCCCAGTCTGCGCGCATAGGTCACATCCAGCGCATGCTCGGCATCAATAAACCCAGCGGTTCCGCCTTTCTTCTGTGCTTCGGCAATGATGTGCAGGGCAAGGGTGGTTTTGCCTGAGGATTCAGGGCCGAAAATTTCAATAACCCTGCCTCGCGGAATACCACCCAGTCCCAATGCGATATCAAGACTGATTGAGCCAGTCGGAATGACCGCAATGTCATGCACCAGCGCCCCTTCCTCGCCGAGGCGCATGATTGCACCCTTGCCGAACTGTTTTTCGATCTGGCTTACTGCCATCTCGATTGCTTTTTCCTTGTTCTGATCTTTTTCTTTGAGAAGTTCTTTGCTCATATATGCAGCCCTCCTGTTATTGGCGTTTGAGGAGTACGACCTCATCCAGAACCGAATACACCGGCCCTGATGGGGTAAGGTCACTTTTGAAAAAGACAATGCGCGATGCCTCAACGCTGCCGATACGTTCCCTGCTGTAGCGCTCAATACAGTCTGCCAATTCTTTACGGTGCGTACCGTCTTTAACCCTGCCGAGGGTCAGGTGCGGAGAAAATGTCCGTTTCTCTTGTGGGAATCCAAGTGGCTCAAGCGCTGTCTCAAGCTGCTTGCAGAAGTCAGACAGTGCAGCATCAAACCTGACACCGACCCAGAGTACTTTTGGATTTCGCGTATTGGGAAACGCACCGACACCTGCAAGGTCGAGGGCAAACGGTGCGCACCCCTGTGCTGTTTCTGCAAGGACTCCGGCAATGCTGCTGACCTGATCGGGACGGGTTGCGCCCAGAAATTTCAACGTTAAATGCATATGGTCAGGCTTTACCCATCGTACGCCCAAGCAGTGAGCCATCAGGCGTTGCTGCAGTTGGCATGCCTGCGTGCGTACGGCAGAAGGTAGAGCAAGAGCAATAAAGGTCCGCAACGTGTCCATCGTTGTCACCGTAACCGTGCTATCACAGGCAGACGGTGTTGTCAAATACCAATCGTGCTGGTACTTGTGCGCTTATGCTGCAAGGATGAACTGCCGCAGCAGATTGAGCGCAACCTGTGCGGTCATGGTTTTTATTTTTTCACGTGTTCCGGAAAAATGGTAGTGTCTGACATCACACCGGTTGTCTGTCGCAATGCCGATATATACCGTTCCCACCGGTTTCTCTACACTCCCACCCGAGGGACCGGCAATGCCGGTGACGGCAAGACCGTACGTGGTACCAGCATGCTTTTTTGCACCGAGTGCCATGCTGCGGGCAACCTGCTCACTCACTGCTCCATGCTCCCGGATGATTTCTTCGGGTACGGAGAGGAGCTCTTGTTTTGCACGGTTGCTGTACACAATAAATCCCCGCTCAAGGTACGCAGAACTCCTGGGCACATTGGTCAGCCGGTGCATGATAAGACCGCCGGTACAGGATTCAGCCACCGCAAGGGTTGCCCGGTTTTTGATTAAAAGTGTCCCAACGACTTCTTCAAGGCTTTCACCACTGGTTGCATAGACATATTCGCCAATGCGCTGGAAAATGATGTTTTCAAAGCAAGCTACTTCAGTGTGTACTAACGCAGCATCAGTCCCCCTGCCGCTGATTTTGATACTGATTTCAGGATACTGAGGATAGTAGCCAACCGCCACAATGCTGCTGTCAGGAAGATGTCCAGCAAGGCGCTCGTGAATTTCGGATTCCCACAGCCCAAAAACTTTAAGGGTTTTGTTTACGACACATGCCGGGCTTCCCCACAAGGTGCGGAGATGGTTGAGCACAAATTCCTGCATCATTGCCCGTACTTCTTCTGGAACACCGGGCAAAAACAAAAACGAAACCCCCTGTTGGGTGATACAGAAACCGCAGGCAGTGCCAATAGGATTTGGGATGATGCTGCTTTCTGCAGGAAGGATTGCCTGTTTTTTTGCTGCTTCAGGCATGCACCTCCCAAGGGTTTTGTATTTGTGTTCCATTGCTGCAAGTGCATTAGCAGACAGCATCAAATCTTTTCCAAATGCTGCTGCCGCAGCCTGTGCTGTGCGGTCGTCTTCTGTTGGACCAAGCCCGCCGGTGACCACCATGCAGCGCGTGTCAGGGAGTCGCTGCTGAAGGGCGCGACTGATATCAGTTACGGCATCACCGACGGAGGTTATTCGTGAAACAACAAATCCATGCTCATGCAAGGTAGCGGCTATAAAGCGGCTGTTTTCATCAAGGGTTCGCCCTGACAAGAGCTCATCGCCAATGGTTAGAATTTCTATCATGGGGTTTCTGCCCTCACAAGAAAGCAGAAGCGGTTTTTCTGTTCAGGTGACGGTTACCGGATGACCAGCCGAACACCCTGCAGAATTAGGTTAGCATAGACAGCAGCAATAATGTCATCAAGTACAATGCCAAGCCCGCTGTGCATGCGATCATTGATCCAGTTTGCCGGAAACGGTTTTACTACATCAAGCACGCGAAAGAGGAGAAATCCAGCAACTGTGAAAAGCCACGTTGACGGCAGTCCGGCAAGGGTCACGAGCATTCCGCATATCTCATCAATGACGACCTGTGGCGGATCAGGGTGCTGCAGCAGGTGTGACGCTTGAGACGACAGCCACACCGCAGCGCCCAGGACTATACCAACGCAGAGCACGTAGAGGTTGAGCGGGAGTCTGGAGAGGAGGAGGTAGAGTGCTATGCCGACCGCTGACCCAGCGGTGCCGGGCATCACCGGTGCATAGCCGCTACCCGCGCCTGTTGCTCCCCAAAGCACCAATTTTTTGCTGATACCGCTCATGTATCAGCCCGAGCGATCACAATTCTGCTGCCCGGTTTAATGCGTTTCAGTATTGAGGTGTCGCCCTTGATTTTGCCAAAAACATTCACGGCACTTGCCGGTCGTATTTCGCCTTTTCTACTTACGGGTGTAGGGCCAAAAAAGATACAGAATGCCGAACCGCTCGGCCAGTAGCCCAAATCACCGCACTCAACGACTTCAGCGGCGTCCTGTTCAAGTTCCAAGGTAACGGGAACGGAGAAATATATTTCATCGCCCCACGTATTCACTTCACTGGTGATCGGGAGCGCATTCCAGATTGCATCAGCAGTCGGCGTTGTGGCAAGGTTTGCATACACACTCACTGATCCTGAAGAGATCTGGATGATTCGGTGTTTCATGGTGCTTCCCTCGGTTCAGATGCTGATTGGTTTTTGGGTGCGGTAATGCGTTTCGACAAGCTCACACACTGCATGCCCGGCGCACAGGTGCACTTCTTGAATTCTGCCGGTATGGTGTGCATCAACGGTCAGTGCCACATCGGACAAGCGGGCAAGATCATTGCCTGGCGGACCGGTAAAGCTTATGGTGCGCAGCCCCATGCGCCGTGCGGTTTCAAATGCTCTGAGCAGGTTGGGAGAGGTGCCGCTGGTGCTCAGCCCCCACGCAATATCTCCGGGTTTTCCCAGTGCTGCAATCTGTCGTGCAAATACCTCAGTAAACGCAGCATCATTGCTGATGCTGGTCAGCACTGAGGTATCGGTAGTCAGCGCAATAGCGGGAAGAGCACACCGGTCGTAGCGATAGCGGTTGACCAGCTCCGCGGCAAAGTGTTGTGCCTGTGAGGCGCTTCCGCCATTTCCCAGCAGCAGCACTTTACAGCCGGCGGCAAATCCAAGGATTATTTCTTCAGCTATTTTTCGAATCAGCCCGCAGCTTGTTGTGCCAAGAGCAGCGATGCAGCGAGAGGATTCTTGGAATAGTTGGGCTAGCGCGGTATCATCCATAGGGCGATCTCCTGATACTCCGAGCATCAGGGATTATTGGTTCTCTGGGCAAGCTGGCAGCTGAAGAGCGGGTGGAATGGCACTCTGATTTTTGTTTTTGGCTTCACAAACTGCTTGCCACGCCCCTCAGCAGGAGCACAAACTTTGTAACTCCTGATGCCTATTTTTGCTCTGGTTCGAGAAAACCTTTAGCCACAAGGCGTTCGTGCGTCTCATGGGGAAGGAAGACTTTGCCAGCGGCAATTTCCCGCAGTGCTACGACAACTTCCCGGTTCTCAGGAGCATTGACAAGCGGCTGTGATCCTTTGAGCAGCTGCCGGGCACGCTGCTGTGCCATATGGACAACAATAAACCTGTTGTTAACTTTTTCCAGACAGTCTTCGATGGTGATGCGAGCCATGTTCTTTAAAGAGCCTCATATATGAATGGGTAATTCAGGTAAAACGTGTGACCGTAATGATGAATAAACTATATATGCAATTTGATGCTGTTTGTCAACACCTGTTCAGATCAACGACCTCTGCCTGCATGGTAGTCATATCCAACAGCACGACGGTGGATGTGCCGCGGAGCCAGCTTCCAGCTTCACCGGGATTTATCACGAGGGGCTTGCCGATACGTATCTCAACATCATGGGTGTGACCATACACAATCACATCAAGGTCAGAAGCCTGCGCAGCTTGTTCAAGACAGCCGGGCTCATGCATCAGCAAAAACTTTTTGCCCTGCACCACAAAAGCGCGAGGTCCAGGTAGCAAGGTTGCACAGCCCTGAAATGCAGCAAGCAGCCCGGGTCGCTCACCGTCGTTGTTGCCAAAAACCATTTCCATGGGGCAGTGAAGTTTTTTAAAGTCAAGAGCTGTAAAAGGCGAAATGACGTCGCCTGCATGGACAACACAGCAGACCTGCCAATTATTGAAAAGGTCTACAGCTTTTTGAATTTGAATGCGATTGTCGTGTGTATCTGCAATGATGCCGACAAGGGTATTCTGCATCGCACCGACTCACTCCTGAAGAGTTTATGTTTAATGAGCACTATAGCATAGCACGGCTTTACATACACGAAAAAAGAGTACAGATTTGTTGTGTTGTCATAGAGAATAGCTTCAGAGGGGGAAGCATGAGCGGTTTTAAATTTATTGTTTTTTCGAAAAAAATCTTATATGCTCAAACTCACTAACATTTTAAAAACGGAGGCTTGCAATGCGGATTCGTATCCTTGTGGTAGCAGCACTTTTGATGCTGCAGACCGTTGCAATGGCTGAAACCAGGTACGTGACCGACAAAATAGAAATCATGCTGCGTGAAGGCAAGGGCATGGAACATAAAATTATCGGGGTTGCCCGTTCCAATGACCCGGTTGAGGTGCTCACGATCGAAGGCGAGTATGCTCAGATACGGCTTGGCAGCGGATTGGAAGGCTGGGTGCTGGCACGCTATCTGTCCCCGGCGATTCCCAAACCAATGGTAATTGCCAATCTCTCAAATGAGATTGAACAGACCAGGGAAAAACTCAAAAATGCGCAGCAGGAACTGGTGCGACTGGGTGATGAGAAAAAAACTCTAGAAGCCTCCCAGGCTGCACTTGAAAAAAAAGTTCAGGAGCTTACCGCCGAGAATAAGGACATAAGAGCAGGGTGCGCTGATTTTATTGCTCTTCGCGAGGATCATGCAAAACTCAGTGCTGAATTGAAAAATGCCCGAACGACCCTTAGCGACCTTTCCGCCGAAAATGAAGAGCTTCGGGAAAATACCCGGCTTATGTGGTTCATCTTTGGTTCAGCAGCGGTACTCAGTGGATTTATAATCGGTATGTATTTGCAAAGCCTACGGTTGCGACGGCGGCGGCAAATTAATTTTTAAACATGGCGATTTTTCTGTGGATGTGCTGCTGCACCTAAAACAAAGCACGCAAAATAATTACTTGACATCCACAACCGTTTTTTTTATCATGCTTTGACGTTAAGCGAGAAGACCCGGTGCGGCTTAAGAAAGACCAGTTTTCCGCTGTCGGTAGGTCGCTCTCATTGATTGGAAGCTTCGGGCTCACGATGGGGGCTGCAATTCTTATCGGTTACTATCTTGGTTCATATATCGACAGCAAAATCGGGACAGCGCCATGGGGTATGCTGACGTGTTTAGTGCTCTTCATGATCGGCGCTTTTATTAAGTTCGTCCGCGAAGCAACCGGACTGAACAGTTCACATAATAAAACCAAAAGGTGACCTTCGCCATTCTAAAACGAATCTTTGATAACAATGGCACCGGCGCTCGATACCCCAGTAAGAATTTTTTTTTATCTATCGTACTCGCCCTCGCACTTATTCTTTTATCGCTGATCGAGGGTGACCGTGCAGTCACCAACGGGTTATGGGTTGGATCTCTGGTCGGCATTGTCTTTTTCTGTATTGCATGGTGGTGTGTCAGCGTTATAGTCAAGAACAAAAAGAATGAAAAGGTTAACCCGTTTTTAGCAATTGTTGCACTACATGTATTCGTCCTGAAATTTCCCCTGTTAGGCATTGCTCTCTGGTATGCCTTCAAATACATGCCAATAAATCCCTTTGCATTAATTGGTGGGATAGCAGTAACACAAGTAGCAATTTTAATTTCTGGACTGAATAAGCTTCTTAAAAAACAGTAAAGGGTATACCTCATGGCAGCAGAAGCACACGGACAAGCGGCGCACGCTGGAGGAGAGCAGAACCTTGAGCTTCCCTCGATTTTTGACATTTATAATTCCGCCGTGGATGCACTCAACCACTATTTCCCCTCATTGCATCTGCCGCTTCTGGACATGGAGCACCACTATTTGGGGTTTACGTTGCATGAGTGGACTCCGCCCATTATGTCATGTCTGGTTGGACTGGTGCTGGTCGGGTTTTCTCTCATGGCAACACGGCGCATGGAAAAAATACCCCGTGGCGCACAGGCGTTTGCAGAAATTGTTGTCGAAGGGCTCTATAATTTTCTCAGTGATTCACTGGGGAAACACACTGCCCGGTACCTGCCGTTCCTTGGGACCTTGTTTTTATACATTATTCTAATGAATCTATGGGGGCTGATACCGATGATGCACTCCCCCACCAATAAAATCAATACAACGCTCAGTATGGCTATTCCGGTCTTTGTGTTTTACAACTACGAGGGAATACGGTTGAAAGGATTGAAATACTTCAAGCACTTTTTTGAGCCGCTGTTCATGGCGCCGATCATGTTCCCGTTGCATGTGATTGGTGAGCTGGTGCGACCGGTATCATTGTCAGTCCGTCTATTTGGGAATCTGACCGGTGAGGACTTGACCTTGGCACTGCTCGTGATGCTCACGCCCTTTGTTTTTAAGTTTATTCCGGTGCCGATTCATCTGGTCATGGTGCTGATGGCACTGCTGTTCAGCACCATCCAAGCAGTTATTTTTACTTTGCTGTCAACGGTGTACCTGAGCCTTGCGATCGAAGAACATGAGGAAGGACACTGACAGATAGTGAAAGGTGTGCAGGAAGAAGTAAGTATTAACCAACGTTTCACAAGGGAGGTTGTACTATGATTTATTTCGGCATGATTGGACTGGGTATTTGTTTGGGTATCGGACTTGCAGCACTGGGCGGCGGTGCTGGTATCGGACGCGCGGTTTCCTCAGCACTTGAAGGGACTGCGCGGCAGCCTGAGGCAGCCGGTAATCTGCGGACAACGCTGATCATTGGTGCAGCGCTGATCGAATCGCTGACCATTTACGCGCTGGTTATCGGCATCCTCTTACTGGGCAAACTGCCCTCAACCGAAACAGCGCTTGAAATGTTCAAAGTTATCGGCAGCCGCTAAGGAGAAACGTTTGCCGTTGCCAACGGACTGAGCCATGGCACGGCAGGTAGGTCAATGGTGCACAACTGAAAGAAAGCTATGGAACTGTTAAAACCCCTCGGGTTGAATTTTAAGCTGCTCTTTATTCAGTTTGTCGGCTTCATGATTTTGTTCTGGATGCTGAAGAAGTTTCTCTTTACCCGGGTCATGGACATGATCCAGCGCCGCGGTGAAGAAATCCGGAGCGCCTATGAAGCTAATGAAAAAGCAAAAGAAGAGGCACAGGAGCTCAAACGCGGCTATGAGAAAAAACTGCAGGAAGCGCGTGCCGAAGCTGATGCAATCATCCAAGCAGCCCGACAGACCGCAGAAAAAGTAGGGCAGGAGATTATTGAAAAAACGCGGCAGGAAGCTGCCCAGTTGCGCGAGCGCGGCCTTGCTGAAATTGAGCAGGAAAAAAAGAAAGTCATTACCGAAATTCGGCGTGAAGTTGTTAGCCTTTCAGTAGACATTGCCCGACGGATCATTGAGAAGGCAGTGGATCAGAAAGAGGCAGAACGCTTGGCTGATGAAGTTATTGGGTCTCTGGGGAGTATGCGGCTGTGAGTGAGCGACGGGTTACCCAGCGCTATGTGCACGGGCTCCTGCAGGCAGTTGAGCAGCCGACGCACCTAGATCAGATCGAGCAGTCGCTGCAGCAGATTGCTACGCTCTTGCGGCAAAACCGGGAGGTGAAAGTGTTCCTCTATCATCCTACGATCGCACGGGAACGAAAAAAAAGGCTGTTGCGTGCGATCATCGGAGACGGAGCACCGGTTATCCTGAAGCGGTTTTGCGATTATATTATTGAAAAAAAACGGGAGCGTATTCTGGAGCACCTCGCTGCGGAGTTCAAAGAGGCTGCCGATGCGCTCCGCGGCATTGCGCGGGCACGTGTTACTGCAGCAACCGAACTTTCTGAATCGCAGCGCGACCGACTCCGCTCTGCGCTTGAAACGATGCTTCAGAAAAAGGTTGTGTGTGACCAGTACCTTGACCCATCACTTATTGGTGGGCTTCAGGTGATGGTGGGCACCCATATTTTTGATGGCAGTGTGAAGGGACGACTGCAGCGCTTGCAGAAACATTTGCTTGAAGAGGTTGGCACCATGCGAGCCGCCTCATAACAAATTCAAGGGAGTTGATGAGCTGTGGAATTACGGGCAGAGGAAATAACATCGGTTATCCGCAAGGAAATAGCAGACTATCAGGATAAACTCAAAATGGAGAGCGTGGGCACCGTGCTGCAAGTTGGCGACTGTGTTGCCCGCGTGTACGGACTTGAGCAGTGCAAGTCCTCTGAGCTACTGGAATTTGAGGGCGGTGTGTACGGCATTGCACTGAACCTTGAGGAGGATTCAGTCGGTGCTGTGCTGCTGGGCGAGTCAAGCCATGTGAAGGAAGGCCAGATTGTGCGCGGTACCGGTCAGATTATTTCTGTGCCGGTCGGCGATGCAATGCTCGGCCGTGTGGTAAATTCTCTGGGGCAGCCGGTGGATGGCAAAGGGCCGATCACGACAGAGAAGATACGACCCATTGAGTTTAATGCTCCAAGCGTTGTTGCGCGGCAGCCGGTGAAGGAGCCACTCCAGACCGGTATCAAAGCAATTGATTCGATGATACCGATTGGTCGTGGTCAGCGTGAGCTGATTATCGGCGACCGGCAGACCGGCAAGACCGCCATTTGTATTGATACCATCATCAATCAGAAATCCGAATACGATGCGGGCAGACCTGTGTACTGTATTTATGTCGCGATTGGTCAGAAACAGTCTACGGTTATGCGGGTAGTGGAGACGCTTGAGAAATACGATGCCATGAAATATACCATCGTGGTTGCGGCAAATGCCAGCGATCCTGCACCGATGCAATATATTGCGCCGTATGCTGGCTGTGCGATGGGAGAAGAATTCCGCGACACCGGTCGGCATGCTCTTATCATTTACGATGACTTGTGGAAACATGCAGTCGCTTACCGCCAGGTATCGCTGCTCCTGCGGCGGCCGCCGGGACGTGAAGCATTCCCCGGTGATATTTTTAATTTGCATTCACGGCTTTTGGAACGCGCAGCAAAATTGAGCGAAAAATACGGCGGCGGTTCGCTGACAGCGCTGCCGATTGTCGAAACACAGGCAGGTGACTTTTCTGCCTATATTCCGACTAACGTCATTTCCATTACCGACGGGCAGATCTATCTGCAGAGCGATCTGTTTTATGCGGGTGTCCGTCCGGCTATTAATGCAGGTCTTTCAGTGTCGCGCGTCGGCGGCAACGCCCAGAACAAAGCGATGAAAAAGGTCGCAGGATCGCTGCGCCTTGACCTTGCCCAGTACCGTGAACTGGAAGCATTTACTAAGTTTGGCTCTGAACTGGACAAATCAACCCAAGCACAGCTCAATCGTGGCCAGCGCCTGATTGAGATATTGAAGCAGGGTCAGTATGAGCCAGTTCCCGTTGAAAATCAGATTGCGATCATTTTTGTTGCCGGTCAAGGAATGCTTGACGATATTCCGATTGACCGCATTAAGACATTCGAGAAGAATTTTCTGAGCCACTTGCAGCAGCACCACAGCCAGCTTATGGAAACCCTGAGAACAAAAAAAGAACTCACCAGCGACATTGCTGAGGGATTGAAGACAGCCTGCGAAGCCTTTAAGAAAGACTTTGCTTAATCTGCACCGGGCGTGTGGACCCGATGGTGAAGGCGGATTTGCTCCGGAATATCTATGGCACAATCACCACGTGAAATTTTGCGCCGCATCCGCGGCATCAAATCAACACAGCAGATAACCAAAGCCATGGAAATGGTGGCTGCGGTCAAGCTTAACAGGATACGGCTCCAGGCTGAACAGTCCCGCCCGTATGTTGAGCGGATGAAAACCATCATGTGTGCCCTGCGCTCATCAGGTGATGAGTTAACCGACCCACTGTTTATTCAGCGACCTGAAAACCGAATTTTGCTGGTGGTTATTACTTCAGACCGCGGGCTGTGCGGCACGTTCAATGTGAATGTGATTAATGCTGCAAAAAGCTTTATCGAGCAGCACGCTGATCAGCAGGTTACCATCCTTGCTATAGGACGCAAGGGTAATGATGCACTGAGCCGCTTGGGGTGCAGGGTTGAGCGGTTTTTTCCGGTTCCGTGGGGCGCTTCGCTTGAGTCTGACACTCGCACCATCAGCATTTACCTTATGGAGGCGTTTACGGCAGAAGAGGTTGACAGCGTATATGTGCTGTACAGCCATTTCGCCAATGTGCTCCGGTATGTACCGACCTGTATACAGTACTTGCCGATTCCGCCCCTGACTCCGCAGGAACGCAGGGATTTGTTGCGACTGTCGGCTGATTTTATTATCGAGCCCAGTTTCGAGACGGTTGCCAATCAGCTCACCCCCCGCTATCTTGAAACCAGTCTGTACCATTGCATTGTCGAGTCTCTTGCCAGCGAGTATGCTGCTCGCATGGTTTCTATGCGCAACGCAAACGACAATGCAGAAGAAGTAATCCGGGATTTAACCCTGACGTACAATAAAGCGCGGCAGGCATCTATTACGAAAGAACTCATAGATATTATTGGCGGCGTTGAAGCCCTCAAGGGCTGACGCAGCACGACATGACCTTATACTGGAGGTGCTACTTTGAGAACCGGAAAGATCGTTCAAGTTATTGGCCCGGTCGTTGATATCCGATTCCCGACTGAGGACCTACCCCCCATTTATAATGCTATTAAAATCAGTGATCCGGCGTCAGGCATTAACCTGACCTGTGAAATAGCCCAGCACCTTGGGGATAATACGGTCAGGACGGTTGCCATGTCCTCAACCGACGGACTGGTGCGCGGCATGGAAGCGGTTGATACCGGTGCACCAATTACCGTTCCCGTCGGCGAGACAACGCTGGGCAGGGTGTTTAATCTGCTCGGCGAGCCGATTGATGAACTGGGTGATGTGACCTATGAGAAACGTTATCCAATTCATCGGCCACCACCCACCATGGAAGAGCAAAAAACCGCAATCGAGATTTTTGAAACCGGACTGAAGGTTATTGACCTGCTGGCACCTTACGCCAAGGGTGGTAAGGTTGGCTTGTTTGGCGGGGCGGGTGTTGGCAAGACCGTTCTTATTATGGAGCTCATCCGTAACATCGCGACCGAATACGGCGGTATTTCAGTGTTTGCGGGCGTTGGTGAGCGTACCCGTGAAGGCAATGACCTGTGGCTTGAAATGAACGAGTCGGGCGTTATTAAGAAAACCGCTATGATTTTCGGTCAGATGAATGAGCCGCCCGGTGCCCGTTTGCGCGTCGCGCTTTCAGCGCTTGCGGTCGCCGAGTATTTCCGTGACGAGCGCGGTCTGGATGTGTTGCTGTTCATTGACAATATTTTCCGGTTCACGCAGGCAGGAGCAGAGGTGTCAGCGTTGCTTGGCCGCATGCCGTCGGCAGTCGGTTACCAGCCCACGCTTGCCAATGAAATGGGCGAGCTGCAGGAGCGTATCACTTCAACGACCAAAGGCTCGATCACCTCGATTCAGGCGGTGTATGTGCCTGCAGACGACCTGACCGACCCGGCGCCTGCTACTACGTTTAGCCATCTTGATGCCACGACGGTTCTCTCCCGGTCTCTGGCAGAGCTTGGTATTTATCCGGCGGTTGATCCCCTTGACTCAACCTCACGGATTTTGGATCCGCTGGTGCTTGGCGAGGAACACTATACGGTTGCCCGCAACGTGCAGGCGATTTTGCAGAAGTACAAAGAGCTCCAGGACATCATTGCGATTTTGGGCATGGAAGAACTGTCGGACGAGGATAAGCTCACGGTTGCCCGGGCACGCAAGATGCAACGGTTCCTCTCGCAGCCTTTCTTTGTGGCTGAGGCATTCACCGGAACTCCGGGCAAGTACGTGCCCTTGAAGGAGACCATCCGGGGATTCAAGGAAATCATGGAAGGCAAATACGACGATCTCCCTGAACAGGCATTCTATATGGTCGGTACGATTGACGAGGTCGTTGAGAAAGCCAAAAAGCTGCAGGCGAAAGACTGATATGAAAAAGAGCACCAGTTACAGGCTTGAAATCATTACCCCGGAACGCACGGTACTCAACCAGGAGGTTTTGTTTTCCGTAATACCCTCAGGGCTTGGGCCGATCGGGATTTTGCCGGGACATGCGCCGCTGCTCGGGACAGTTATTAATGGTGCTCTGAAAGCACGCGATACCGACAAGCAGGAAATCCTTGCGTTTGTCCGTAACGGTTTTTTTATGATCTCCAATGAAGGGGTTTCGATCATTGCGCGCAGTGCAGAGCTCCGACACCAGATTGACGTGCAGCGGGCACGTGCTGCCTTAGAGCGGGCGCAAAAAATACTCTCCTCACGGCAAACCGGCATGGACCTAGAGCGTGCCCGCGAAGCCCTGCGCCGTGCAGAACTGCGGATCAAGGTCGCTGAGGGGGCAGTGCAGTAACAGGATTTTTCTTTCAGGAAAACATCCAAGAGCTTGTGCACTCAGTGCACAAGCTCTTGTTGTTTAGGGTAGCGGTGTGTGTTACGGAAACGGATTCTTCCCCTCAGCCGCTTCTTGTTGCTGCCACGCCTGCAGCCGCAGCCGGCTCTGTCTGCGTTTTCGGATATAGCCTGCCAGAAAGACCACGGTAGCAATGAACCAGACCGTTGAGGTGCTGGTGATGATGGGAATCCAGCTAAAGCGCAGCTTCATGTAATCAAGCCACCGCGACTGGAGTTCCTCCCAAGGGCAGCCGTAGGCGCTGCGCAGTGCCGCAGGGAAATCTCGGTGACCGCTGTAGGCGTGAAGGAATTTTTTAAAAGCGTCATCTCCAAACTGTGCTTTGAGGAAGGAAATAAAATAAAAACTTTGGCAGTAAGCAATGTCAGCTCGCTCAGGATCGTCGGGGAAGGCTGTCGTCAGCTCTTCCATGGGAATAATTTTTTTTGAGAGCACCGCCTGCGTCATGGTTGCAAGCCGCTGCAGGCTCCATTCATCCGCCTGAAGGAGCGCAAGACCCTCATCCAGCCACCGGGGAACGCGGGTGCTGCCTTGAAATGCCTGATCAAGCAGGATGTGATGCACTTCGTGTCGAAAGGTTTTTTCAAGGTCTGCACGGCGTTTCAAGAACAGCAGAATAGTGTTTCGTTCCGGATACGCAGCTCCAACCGCCCAACTGGGTGGTGCAGGCGCATCGGGAGCAAAGCGCTGGAAATCTTCATGTCTTCTTGCCAGCACCACCAAAACCTTTTGCCGTAGCGTGAATCCAATGAGCTGTGACAGCTCGTCAGCGATTGCGTCAGCACGGCGGGAAAGAAACCGCGCTGCGGTCCTGTCCTGAGGTGCATACCAAAAAACAAAATGGTCTATCGCGATCTGCTCAAGCGATGCGGCAGGGCAGGATAGCGCTCCGCAGAGCATAACACTGAGCAGCAGTGCTTGCAGACACCTCCGCATTGTTTTCCTTTGACTGTTGTAGCTTTTTGGGATAGGGTGTAAGAATGTCAAGCGTTATTTACAGTTTTTCGGGGTAAAAGTAAGCAATGAGTTCTCCTCCGGGGTCATACCGTCAATACCCTTGTGAGGCCGTACGGTGTTATAGTAATTGACAAATCTCCTCAGCTCGGCCTTGCGATGAGCAGAGGATTCAAAACGGTTTTTTTCATGCCACAGTTCCATAAGCGTCCTGATCACCCGCTCGGCCTTGCCGTTGGTTCGGGGGGTGCGCACGCGGGTGAAACGCTGCTCAATACCATACTGGGCACACAGCAGCATAAACCTGTGATGCCGGGGATCGCCTTTGTACTCTTTCCCGTTATCAGTATAGTACTGCTCAATGGTATAGGGGCATTCATCAAGCACCTGCTGCAGAAATTTCCTGGCAGAGTACTGGGTTTTATCCGGCAGGATGGCTGCATACAGCTCACGGGAAAAATCATCAATGGCGACAAACAGATATTCCCGCGGATCTGTCCTCTTCTGCCCCTCAAGCA
>Ga0209162_1000159_pt1 | contig 72547 bp, 66 predicted proteins | sample YNPNPMetaG_FD_187121 | JGI IMG/M metagenome (GOLD analysis project Ga0209162, IMG submission 187121) | Anoxygenic and chlorotrophic microbial mat microbial communities from Yellowstone National Park, USA - YNP NP MetaG (SPAdes) (version 2) ...
GTCTTCGAGGTCCTTCTGATCGAAGCTCGTCAGCACGGTGACGGCGAGGACCTTCATCTCCGAACCCGCCGCGCCTTCCACCGCCGCCCGGATCACCTGCGGCACGCAATGCACGGTCAGCAGCGAGGCGCCGAGCGCGGCGGCGCGCGCCGAGGCGCGGCGCACGGTCTCGCCGATGTCGTACATCTTCAGGTCGAGGAAGACGCGCTTGCCGGCGGCGAGCAGTTCGCGGACCAGCGCGGGGCCTTCGGCGGTGAACAGCTCCAGGCCGACTTTGTAGAAGCCCACGAGCTCGCCGCACTGCTCGACGAGGCGAAGCGCGGCGTCGCGGTTGTCGACATCCAGGGCGATGATCAGCGGGTTTTGCTTCATACGATGACGACCGGCTTCTCTCCGCGCGGAAGGACGCGGCCAATGACAGTCCCCCGCGCCTTCTCCGGTTCGACCGAGAGCAGGAGTCCGCCCGAGGTCTGCGGGTCATAAACGAGCGCCTCGACCTCCGGGGGCAATTCGCGCCGCAGCAGAACCGCGCAGGAGGCGAACTCGCGGTTGTTGTTCAGCCCGCCGGGCACGGCCCCCTGCCGGGCGTAGTCGAGCGCGCCGGGAAGGAAGGGGAGTTTGCCGGCGTCGATCTCGAGCGTGACGCCCGAGGCCAGCGCCATCTCGCGCGCGTGGCCGGCCAGTCCGAAGCCGGTGATGTCGGTGCAGCCATGGGCTTCGCCGTCGAAGCGGTTCAGGCGGCACATGGAGTCGATGGAGGCCTGGACGTGGGCGGGGTCGGCGATGCCGCGCTTGAGAGCGGTGGAGATGACGCCGGTGCCAAGGGGCTTGGTGAGCACGAGCACGTCGCCGGGGCGCGCGCCGGCGTTGGTCCAGATCCTGTCGGGGTGCACGATGCCGGTGACGGCGTAGCCGAATTTCATTTCGTCATCGTTGACCGAGTGTCCGCCCACCACCACGCAGCCGGCCTCGATCATGGTTTCGGCGCCGCCTTTGAGGATCTGTTCGAGATCCTCCAGGTCTCCCTTGGCCGGGTAGCAAAGGATGGAAAGCGCGGTCAGCGGGCGGCCGCCCATGGCGTAGACGTCGGATAATGCATTGGCTGCGGCAATGCGGCCGAAGGTGAACGGATCGTCGACGATGGGCGTGAAGAAGTCCACGGTCTGCACGAGGGCGCACTCCGGGTTCAGACGGTAGACGCCCGCATCGTCGCAGGTGTCGAAACCGACGAGGACGTTGGGATCCCGGAGGCGCGGGATGTGAGGCAAGACCGTGTCCAAAACCTTTGGACTCAGCTTGGACGCTCAACCCGCGGCCTTGACGTGGGCGGTGAGTTTCTTTGTTGACACCGCTTACACGGGCCTCCTTTCTGCTGTATGATGGCGCGCATGAACCGCCGCACGTTTGTCACCGCCACGGCGGCCGCCATGCTGGCGCCGCGTTCCGGCCGCGCGGCCGAGGGCTCGGCCGCGGTGCTCCTGAAAGAACAGATTGGCACAATCAGCCCGCTCGTGCACGGTCATTTCGTCGAGCATCTCGGCGGCGTGGTCTACGACGGCATCTGGGTGGGCGAGAAATCGAAGATTCCGAACATCGCCGGCATCCGCAAGGCGCTTGTGGAAGATCTGCGCCGCATCCGCGCGCCGCTGTTCCGCTGGCCGGGCGGCTGCTTCGCCGACAGCTACGACTGGCGCGACGGCGTGGGACCGCGCGAGAAGAGGCCGAAGCGGCTCAACTTCTGGGCCGGGTCCGGGATGCTGCGCAAGCTGGACAGCCACCCGGCGAAGTACGAGCCCAATGAATTCGGCACGAACGAGTTCATGCGCTTCGTGCAGGAGGTGGGCGGAAAGCCGTACATCGCCGCCAATGTGCGCGGCATGACGGCGCGCGAGTTCAACGACTGGGTGGATTATTGCAACGCCCCGCTCGGCTCGACCACGTGGAGCGAAGTGCGCGGCACGCCGCCCTTCAACGTGGAATTCTGGGGCATCGGCAACGAGAGCTGGGGCTGCGGCGGCGACTTCCGGCCCGAGGAATACTCGGTGGAATTCCGCCGCTTCACTTCATGGGTGCCGGGCTTCGGCGTGCCGCTGAAGTTCATCCCGGCCGGGCCGAATGGCGGGGACCTGAACTGGACGCGCGGCTTCTTCGAGTCGCTGGTGCGCAAGAGCCCGGGACTGCTGCGGCGCGTCTGGGGCTGGGGGCTGCACTATTATTGCGGCACCACCGGCGGGCCGGTCCAGTTCACCACGGAAGAGTATTACGAGCTGCTCGGGCGCGCGGCGCGCATGGAGCAGCTGATCCGCGACCACTGGGCCATCATGGGCGAGTACGACCGCGAGCACCGCGTGAAATTCGCCATCGACGAGTGGGGCGCGTGGCACAAGCCGGGCAGCGAAGTAGCGCCGCATCACCTGTTCGGCCAGATCGGGACGATGCGCGACGCGGTGATCGCCGGGTTGACGCTGGACATCTTCCACCGCCACGCCGACAAGGTGGCGATGACGTGCGTGGCGCAACTGGTCAACTGCATCCACAGCCTGTTCATCGCGCACGAGGAGAAGATGCTGCGCACGCCCAACTATCATGTGTTCGACCTGTACAAGGACCACCAGGGAGGCACTGCGGTGCGGAGCGTGTTCGCCGCGCCGGCCTTGGGCAGGGCGCCGCGGCTGGACGGCTCGGCTTCGCTCCATGAGAAGGACAAGCGGCTGGTGCTGACCTGCACGCACGCCGATGCGGCCGAGCCGCTGGCGGTGGAGATCCGCATCGAGGGCGCGGCGCCGCGCGCGGCGCGCGGGCGCGTGCTTGCCGGCAGGCCGCAGGACCACAACACGTTCGCCGAGCCGGAGCGGGTGAAGCCGCGCGAGCTGGCGGTGGAGGTCCGCAAGGACCGGCTGGCGGTGGAGCTGCCGCCGTGCTCGGTGGCTGCGATCACCGTCGATCTGGCATGACGCGGGCGGAGACGCGCCGGTGAGCGGTTCGCGGGCGCGGGCTTGCCCGCGCTGCCGCACGCACGGCGCAGCCGTTGTCCGGCGCCGGGCCGCGCGCGGGGTGATTCAGCGCTCAGGGGAGGACAGCAGACCAGGCTCTCCGGCCAGACGGTAGCTCCATCCGGCTCCCGGCGCAGCGACGAACAGGTAGACCTCCGGCGGAGCGGGCACGCGCTGCACGCTCCAGTTGCCGACCCGCAGCGACTGCACGCCCACAAGCAGGGGCGAGAGATCGGCGGCCGCCGCCACGGCCGCCTCGGGCATGCCGAGCGCCTCCGCCACGGCTTTGCGCGCGGCAGCCAGAAGGCGGCGGGCTGTGGCCCGTTGCTCCGGCCGCATGCGTTCGAGCAGGCGCCGCTCGGCCGGGTGCAGGCGCTGCGGCGGCACTCGTTCGCCTTCGGCGATGAGGGCGACGGCGAGCGGCACGGATTCCGACACGGCCGCCACGGCCCATCCGGCCGAGGCGCATCGCGCCGTGAAGGAAGCGCGCGTCGGTGTGTCCGTTTGGGCCGGTTGCGCCGCATCATCCGCGGAAGAAGGGCGAGCCGCGGCGGGCCGGGTGTCCGAGGCATCCTCTGCCGCAACCGGAGTTCCTTGTTCTGCGCCGAGGGGAATCCGTGGCGGCGCTTCCCGCGCGGGCGCGGCGGGCGTTGCGACGCGGCCGCGGGCGGAGTCTTCAAGAGTCTGCGGAGGCGGGAACGGAGATGGGCCGATGCCGACGGAGAACGAAGCGCGCTTCATCGCATCGCCGCCGCATGCCGCGGCTTGCGGCGCAGCGCTGCCCGCAGATGCGTCTTGCTGACGCGCCGGCAGATGCCGGCCGAGGGCGACAGCGGCGGCAAAGTGCGGGCCGGCGCCAGGCGGCGCGAGCCAGAGATCAAACAGAGGCGCCCGCCGGGGCTGCCAGTCGCTGGACATGCCGGGACTCCCGCTACTGGCCGGAGCCGCGCTGGACGATGTCCACGGCGCCGTGATCGTCGCAGTGATCCCCGTGGGGGTGGTGCAACCTGCCGTCGACGAGGTAGTCGACGTGGCCGCCGTGGGGCACGCGCTCGTGCCCGCAGCCTTCGCCGTGGCGGTGCGAGGGCTCGTGCCCCGCCGCGCGCGCGCCGCAGCCGTCCGGGTTTTGCGCGGAGATCTCCAGGCGGCACTCGTCGACATGATCTCCGTGCATTTTGTGGAGGCAGCCGCCGTGCAGATAATCGACGTGGTCCCCGTGGCGGATGGCGGTGTGCCCGCAGCCCTCGCCGTGGACGTGGGCGTGTTGGGGATGGATGCGGTGTTGGGGCATGGCCAACCCTCTTTCATACCTGAACCGGAAGCGAAAGGCTACAATTGATTTGAGGAGGCGTTCTCATTAACAAGACAGCCCGGTTTCGTGTGCTCGGCATGGACTGCGGCGAGGAGGTGTCGCTGCTGCGGACGCGGCTGAGCCGCGTGCGCGGCGTGCGCGAGCTTCGCTTCGACGTCGCCCGGGGCGTGATGGAGGTCGACTACGCGCCGGAATTCACCAGCGAGGCGGAGATCGCCGCGGCGGTGGAAGAGATCGGCATGTGCTGCCGGAAGGGGGCGGCGGAGGCGGGACGGGGCGGGGGGCGGTGGGAGCCTGTCGCGCTGGGCGTGAGCGGGGCGATGCTGGCCGCGGGGCTGTTGACGGAAGCGAGGCTCGGCGGAGAAGCCATCGCCACGCTGCTGGCGCACGGGCACGAGGGCGCGGGGCACATCCATGCGGCGCCGGCGGCGGCGCTGGCCTGTTATGTGGTTTCCATCGCGGCGGGGGCGAGCCTGTTCTGGCGGAAGGCGTGGGCGGCGGTGCGCAGCGCGCGGGCGGACATGAACCTGCTGGTGGGAGCCTCGCTGCTGGGCGCGGCCGCGCTGGGCGAGTGGGCCGAAGGGGCCACGCTGGCGTTTCTGTACGGGCTGGCCGGGCGGCTGGAGGCGATGAGCCTCGAACGGGCGCGGCGCTCGGTGGCGCGGCTGCTCGCGCTGATGCCGGCGCAGGCGTCGCTGGTGCACGGCGATCACGAGCACCGTGTGGAAGCGGAGTCGCTGAAGCCCGGGGCGAAGGTGAGGATCCGCACCGGGGAGCGCGTGCCGTGCGACGGGGTGGTGCTTGAGGGGGAAGCGCTGGTGGACCAGTCGCCGCTGACGGGCGAGTCCGTGCCGGTGGAGAAGCGGGCGGGCGACGAGGTATTTGCAGGGACGTTGAACGAAAGCGGCACGCTGCTGGTGGAAGTGCGCAAGCCGGCGCAGGACACGCGGCTGCAACGGATGCTGCGGATGGTGGAGGCCTCCGGCGCGCGCCGCGCGGAGAGCGAGCGGCTGGTGGAGCGCTTCGCGCGGCGCTATACGCCCGCGGTGCTGCTGCTGGCCTTGCTGGTGGCCGTCGCGCCGCCGCTGGCCGGGCGGGGCGAGTGGCGCGAGTGGGTGTATCACGGGATGGTCGTGCTGCTGGTCGCCTGCCCGTGCGCCTTTGTGATCTCCACGCCGGTGACGGTGATGGCGGCGCTGGCGAGCGCGGCCCGGCAGGGCGTGCTGGTCAAAGGCGGGGCGTTTCTGGAAGCGAGCGGGAGGCTGAAGGCGCTGGCCCTGGACCGGCCGGGCATCCTCACACAGGGCGAGCCGCGGCTGGCGCGCGAGGACAGGCTCTGCCAGGAGGAGCAGGAATCGCTCGACCGCTGGCAACACTGGCGCACGGAGATGGGCGGCGGAATCCCGCTCACGCCGCGCTGGGCGTCGGCAGGGGGCATGCAGCCGGCGCTGGCGGAGCGGATTGCCGGCTATGCCGCCGAAGGATGCACGGTTGCCGCGCCTCAGGGGGGCGCGGTGCTGCAAGCCTGGTGCGACGCACCGCTGTACCGCGCCCGGCAGGCGCTGGAAGCGCTGCGGAAGCTTGGCATTCGCAGGATCGTGCTGCTGGCGTCCGACCCCGAACCGGCGGCCCGCGCGGCGGCGGAGGCGGCAGGCGTCGACGAGTTTCGCGCGGAACTGTCCGCCCCGGAGAAGGCCGCCGAGGTGGAGCGGCTGAAACAGCAATACGGCGAGGTGGGCATGCTGGCCGACTGCGTGGCCGACGCCGAGGCGTTGCGCAGCGCGACGGTGGGCATCAGCGTGGCGGCGCCGGCCTCGGAAACGGCGCAGGAGAGCGCCGACGCGATCGTGGCGGGCGACGCGCTGGAAAAGACCGTGTTCCTGGTGGCCCACGCGCGGCGCGCGCTGGCGGTGATCCGGCAGAACATCGCCATCGCGCTGCTGCTGAAGGCCGCGTTCCTGGGGGCGGCGCTCACAGGCCATGCCACGCTGTGGATGGCGGTGGCTGCCGACACCGGCGCCACGCTGGTGGTGACGCTGAACGGGCTGCGACTGCTGAAGCCGGCCGGACATCCAATGGAGCAGGAATGACTCGCAGAACGTGGCTGCTGATCCTGCCGGCAAGCCTCGCGGCGCGCGCCGGCGAGCGCGAGAAGCAAAGCCTGCGGGGCCGCCTGCGCCAGGACGCCGCCTTGCCGCCCGCCATCCTCACGCGCGACGGCCGCACCGTGGAGCTGGAAGCCGACGAGCCGACCACGGCCGTGCTGCGCGATGCGCGCCTGAAGCAGGAGGACTTCGAGGTCCTCGGCCGCCACGTATCGCCCTCGCGGTTCGCCGTCGACCCGATCCATGAGCGCGCGCTCTTCGTGTGGCGCAACGGCAAGCGGCTGCTGGTGACCTACTGGTGCGATGTCTGTTCGATCCGCGCCTGGTCGCCGGGCAAATGCCAGTGCTGCCAGGAGGAGATGCGGGTGGACTTGCGGGACCCCGCGCTGGGGGAGATGGATCTGAAGTAAACTGCTCGCATCATGCGAGCCTTGCTGCTGCCGCTCTCCGCCTTTCTTTGCATGCCCCTGATGAGCCAGCGTTATGACGCGCGCCTGGAGACCGTGGACGGGCTGGAGACCGTCGTGCTGGAAGACCGCGCCGCGCAGACCGTCGTCCGCGTCGTGCCGCGGCTCGGCAACAATTCATACGAAATGACGGTGCGGGGCGAGCCGGTGTTCTGGTCGCCGTACCGGACGCTGGCCGAGTTCCGGACCCGCCCGGCGCATCTCGGCAACCCGTTTCTGTGGCCGTGGGCCAACCGCATCGACGGCATGGCCTATTGGGTGAGCGGGAAGAAATTCCTGTTGAACCCGGATCTCGGCAACGTGCGGCCGGGCCCGAACAACACGCCCATCCACGGGCTGCTCGTCTATAGCGACCTCTGGCGCGTGGCCTCGCACGGTTCTGATGCGAGCTCGGCGCGGGTCACGTCGCGGCTGGAGTTCTGGCGGCGGCCGGAGCTGATGGCGCAATTTCCTTTCGCGCATGTGGTGGAGATGACCTACCGCCTCACGGAGGGCCGGCTGGAGGTGGAGACGGAAATCGGGAACCTGAGCGACGAGCCGATGCCGGTTTCGCTCGGCTTCCACCCGTATTTCCGGATCACGGATTCGCCGCGGGACGAGTGGACGGCGACGCTGGCGGCGCGCCGCAAGCACGTTCTGAACGAGAAGCTGATCCCGACGGGCGAGACGGTCCCGCTGCCCTTCCCGAGGACGCTGAGCCTGAAGGGGACGGTGCTTGACGATGTGCTGGACGGGCTGGAGAGAGACGCCGACGGCTGGGCGCGCTTCCGCGTCTCCGGCCGCAGGCAGCGGATCACGGTGGAGTTCGGCGAAGCGTTCGGCGTGGCCGTCGTGTACGCGCCGGCGGGGCGCGGCTTCATCTGCTTCGAGCCGATGACGGCGATCACCAACGCCTTCAACGCCGCGCACGCGGGATGGTACAAGGGGCTGCCCTTCATCGAGCCGCGCGGCCGCTGGCGCGGCGTGTTCCGCATCGTCCCGGAAGGCTACTGAGCGGAAACGCAAAGGGCCCGCGCAGGGCGGGCCCGGGCTTGCGGGGACGGCCTCCGATTACTTCACGCCGGCCGGCTTTTTCGGCGCGGCCGCCGGGGCGGGCGCGGCGGGCGAGCCGGCCGAGGGCTTGGCGGCAGGAGCGGCGGGCCTGGCGGCAGGCGTCTCGCCGCCGGGGAACCGCTTGTCATAGAGCTCGACGATCTGCTGCGTGATGTCGATTCCGTTGGCGGCCCAGACGACGGGGCTCTGCTGCGAGCTGACATCGAGCACGAGGGCGAAGCCCTGCGCCTTGGCGTACTCGTCGATGATCTGCATCATGCGCTGGCCGATCTCGTTCACCAGCCGGCCCTCTTCCTGCTGCAACTCGTTTTGCAGGTCCTCGGAGTCCCATTGCAGCTTCTTCTGCTTGTCGTCGATCTCGCGGCTGATCTTGTCGCGGGTCTCCTGGGAGGCCGTGTTGGCGAGCGTGGCCAGCTGGTTGCGCAGCTTCTGGATCTCGCTGTTCAGGGCCTCGATCTGTTTGGCGCGGGGCTCGTACTTGGCGCGGATGGCGTCGCGCGCCTTGGCGCCGTCCCTGGTGGCCACGATGGCGCCCTGGATGTTGATGATGGCCACCCTGGTCGGCGTTTGCGCCGGGGCGAGGGCGGCAACGGCGGCAACCAGCGTTGCCAGGCGGAGTGTGTTGCGAACGGATCTCACTGTCGATAGGCTCCTCAAACTTGGAATGGTAGCATTGACGCGTCAGAATGTCCGGCTGATGGTGAAACGGAACATCGTGCGGCGTTCGAAATACGGCGCGGGGTTGGCGAACGTGCGCGTGGCGTTCTGGAAGGTCGCCATGTTGGGGAACATGGATGGGACCACGGCGATGGGCGGCACGAACCACTGCTCGACGATGGTCGGGTTGTAGGCCCAGTAGAGGCGGAAGGGGGCGTTGACCACGGGCATCATGATCTGGAACTCGATGCCGGTGGAGGTGCGGATCTTCTGCGTGGCGTCGATCACGATGGAGCGGTTCTGAAAGCCGGCCTGCGGAAATGTGTCGTTGAGGGACGCGATGCGGCCGGGATTCAGGCGGAGCTGGCTTGGGAGGCTGATGCGGTTGACGCCCGCGTCGAAGAACAGCGCGAGGGTGAGCGGGCCGACGATCGGGATGCGGTATTCGAAGTTGGCCACGCCCTGGGTGTCGCCGCCGGTGGGGACCAGCTGGTAGATGGGGATGGTCTGGACCACGTTGACGGTCTGCTCCTTGCCGTCCACGATGACCTTTTGCTGCCGCGCGCTTCCGTCGGGGTTGAGCACATTGACGGCGCCCTCGCTGGGAATGTAGACGAAGGGCAGGATGCTCCAGATCTCGAAGCCGCGGACGTCGTTTTCGCCGCCCATGAAGACGCGGTTGAACGGAGGCGCCACCTTGCCGCCGTAGCCGGTGATGATGCGGCCGAGGATGCGGCCGCCAATGACGTGGCGGGGCGAGAACCCGCGGCGGAAGTAAGTGGCCGAGATGGTCGGCTCGATCATGTTCACGTTGCCGCCGAGCGGCCCGCCCGAGAACGAGATGGAGGCGAACAGGCTCTTGCCGCGCGAGGGCGTGATCGGGTGATCGACGGTGTTGTAGGTGTAGGCGGGGATGACGCGGCTGGTGACGATGCCCGACAGCGAGTTCGGCCCCTCGAAGTTGAGGAAGTTCGAGTACTGGAAATAGCTGTTGGAAGAAGTGTTCAGGGCGCGGATGTTGGAACGGTCGTAGCCGTAGGTGAAGCTGAGCCGGGCGAACGTGCGCCGCAGCGGATAGCTGACGAAGACCGTGCCGCCCCAGCCGTTGGAGACGTAGTTGAGCAGGTTGTCGCGGCCGATGGCTTCGTAGAGCGGGATCAGGTTGCGGCCGGAGAACAGCGAGACCTCGCGCGCCTGGTCGTAGTTGAAGCGCTGGGTGTAGACGGTGAAGCCGGCCGAGATGGGCCGGTCGAACAGGTAGGGCTCGGTGAAGCCGAAGGTGACGTTGCGGAGGCGGTCGCCGAGCTCGGCGCTGATGGAGAGCGTCTCGCCGAGGCCGAGGAAGTTGTTGGTGGCGTAGCCGAAGCCGATGAAGCTGCCGGCGATGCCGCTGACGCCGCCGTTCAGGGTGATGCTGTTCTTGCCGCGCTCCTTCACCTTCAGCGTGATGTCGACGGTGCTGTTTTTCGTGTCGCGGGTGATGGTGGCGGCCTCTTCTTCCTTGAGGACCTCGAAGTATCCGAGCTGGTTCAGGCGGAGGATGCTGAGCTCCCACAGGCGCGTGTTGTACATGTCGCCCTCGTCGAGCAGCAGCTCGCGGCGGATGACCTTGTCGCGCGTGGTGGTGTTGCCCTGGAAGTCGATGCGGCGCACGAAGAACTGCTTGCCCTCGTCGACGTTGATGGTGAGGTCGATCTGGCCGTTGGGCAGGGGGTTGAAGTCCGGCTCGGGCACGGCGTCGATGTAGCCGAGCTCGCCGTAGAATTTCTGGAAGTTCTTGATGCCCTTTTGCAGCTTTTCCGTGGAGAAGATGTCGCCCGGCCCCATGCCGAAGATCGGCTTGACGAAGATCTCCGGGGTCTTCAGGGCCTTCACGCCGACGAAGTTGACGTTGCGGATGCGGTAGAGCAGGCCTTCCTCGATATCGAGGCGGATGTCGGCTTTCTTGCCCGGCTTGGTGGCCTTGAAGGGCGGCACCCAGAGGCGGCCGCGGACGTCGCGCAGCTTCACCTCGCTGTCGACGACGCGGGCCAGGAAGTAGCCGCGCGAGGAGTAGAAGAACCGGATGCGCTCCTTGTCCTCTTCAAGCTTGGCCTGGTCGAAGGTCTTGGCGAAGAGGTTTTCGAGGAAGATGCTGTAGGGGATGCCCACGGGGCGGAGGTTCTTCATGGCGCGGCGCACGGCGCGGTCGCCGAAGACCTTGTTGTTGAGGATCTCGATCTTGCCGACCTTCACCTTGGGGCCTTCCTCGACGCGGAAGGTCAGCTCCACGCTGGCGGGCGGGATCTGGCGCACGACGGGGGTGACGGTGGCGAACTGGCGGCCGCGCTCGGCCAGGTACTCCTTGAGGACGTTGGTGGCGCGCTGGACCTTGCCCTGGTCGAACTGCTGTTCCACGGCGAGGCCGACGCGGCGCTCCTTGAAGCGGTCGAGGATCTCGGAGACGGTGAGCGACTTGACGCCCTCGTATTTGATGGTGCGGATGACGCGGCGCTCGGTGAGGAGGAAGCGGATGATCCAGCCCGTCTTGCCGGGTTCGCGCTCGACGGTGATGTCGTCGAAGCGGCCGGTGTTCCAAAGCGCCATGAAGTCGCGGTGGATGGCTTCCGGATCGTAGCGGTCGCCCCGGCGCGAGAAGATCATGGCGCGCAGGGTGTCCTGGGGAACGCGGCGCGAGCCGCGGAATTCGATCGCTTCGATTATATCCGGGACCACGACGGGGGCGCCGGGCTTGGCGGCCTCGGCCGGGGGCGCGGCCGGCTTGGGGGCTTCGGGCTGTTTGGCTTCAGGGACCGTCTCGAACGGGCCGGGCTTCTTCGCCTCCGGCGGCTTGGGGGCGGCCGGGGGCTGGGCTTCGGCAGAAGGGACCGATTCGAAGGGGCTTTTCGGCTTTGCCGCAGGCGGCTGCCGGGTCCCGGCGGGACCCGCCGCCTGGGGCTGCGGACTCGCGGGCTCGGCCGGCGAAGACACAGGCAAGACCCCCAGGAGGAGCAAGGACAGGGGAAAGACGGGCAGGCTCTTTCGCCTGAAGGTCATCTTAGGCAGAAGTGATCCTTTCTGATCGCGCCTGCGCGAGTGACGTTCTTGGCAGCGCAGGCGTTTCACCCATGAACTCGGCCAGCGGGCTCAAAGACTTCATTCTAGCCAAAACGGCGGAGGCTCAACAATCGCGGGGTTCCGGGGCGGCGGGATGCGGGACCTCGGGGGAGGCGTTCGATGAGGGATCGCCGCCGCCGGCGGGCGGTTGCGCGGACGCGGAAGGCTCCCAGAGCAAAACGAGCCGGCGCAGCCGTGCCGGGAAGCGGGCGAGCAGGATGGCGCCCGCCAGATGGGCGGGCACGGTGGCATGCCATGGGAAGTAGTGCGGCGCCGATGGGTCCAGCCACGGCCAGACGTAGCGGTTGGCCGCCACATGCCAGCAGGCCATCCACAGGCAGGCGCGCAGGAAGCTGCGCGCAGGGCTGCGGCCGGCGGCGAGAAACGCGAACGCCACGCCGAGCAGGGTGTAGGCGGCGAAGAGGAGGGCGGCGCCGGCCGCCGTGGCCCGGCCGCGCCCCATGGTAAAAACATTTACTCCATAAAATGTTGCAGCGGCGAGGTTGTACTTCGCCCACCAGGGTTCGCCCGTCAGGCGGGAGTGGACGGCGAACCAGGCCACGGCGGCCAGCGCCGCCCCGGCGCCCGCGTCGATGCCGGCCAGCAGGCGGAGGAACCATCCGGGAGGCGCGGGAGCGTCTTCCCGCGGTACGGTCGTCATGGCCGCCTTGCAGAGGACGGCGCCGGATCAGCTTTCCGGCGCCGCGTAGTAGGAGTGGTAGTACGTGTACTTGCTGTAGAGTTCGCTCTTCTGGGCGGCATTGACGACGATCCCGAGAATGTTGTTCTGGCAGAGGGAGCCGATGGCGCGCGTGACGGAATCAATGGTCGTGGTGCCGATGCGAACCACGAGCAGCAGGGCGTGGGCCATGGTGGACAGGAGGTTGGCATCGGCGGCGAACAGAAGCGGCGGGGTATCGATAATGACCCAGTTGAACAGGGAGGGCAAGCCGTCGATCAGGTGTTTGGCTTCGGGCAGGTTCAGCAGTTCGAGGGGGTTCAGCACGGCCTCGCCTGCGGTCATGATGAACAGGTTGGTGCCTTCGAGGCGGCGGATGATCGCCTCGAGCGGGACCTTGCCCTGAAGGTAGTCCGTGATGCCGGGCGAGCGCGGCTGCTGGAAGAGGGTATGGATGACCGGACGGCGGAAGTCGAAATCCGCCAGCAGGGTGAAATTGCCCTCCAGCTGCGCCTGCGCGATGGCGAGGTTGGCGGCGGTGAACGACTTGCCTTCGGCCGGCGAGGGCGAGGTGATGACCAGCGAATGGATCGGCTGCAGGCTCTGGATGTGATTCAGCCGCGTCCGCAGGCTGCGGAATTCCTCCGCCGGGGCTTCCCCGGGGCGGGAGGGGTCCAGCAGGGAGGCATCCGGGGCCGGGCTGAACGGCACGGTCTGGACTTTGCCGAGCAGGTCGGCCAGGGCGGCGGATGGCGGCACCTCGGCGTGCGTCGCCATGCCTGCGGGCGCGTCCGGCGCAGGCGATTCGGCGCCGCCGGCTCGGGCTTTCCTCAGGGCGTCGTGAACTCGGCTCATCGTTGCTTCCTCTTCTCCGCAATGTTCGAATGCAGCCCGGCGCCGGCTAGCCGCGCTGGGTGTAATAGTAGAACACGGAACCCGCCATCAGCAGCATTCCGATCAGAATCGCCAGCGCCCAGAGCAGCCAGGCGATGCGGCGGCGGCGGCGCACGACGAAGTCGTTTTCCAGCAGCGGGATGCTGCCGAGCACGGTGAGCCGGGTGTAGGCGCGGACATCCTTCAGGTTCTTGAGCGAGGTGTCCTTGATCTCGCGAACGCTGGCGAGCCCGATGCCCACGGCCACGCCGATCGCAAGGCCGACGGCGATGATGAGCGGCCGGTTGGGTGCGACAGGCTCCTCGGGGATCACCGGGGATTCGAGCACCTCCATCGTCTCGCTCTGGCCGCGGCTGACCAGGTCGGTGGCCATGCTGGAATCCTGCAACTTCCGGCCCAGGTCCTCGTAACGGCGGGCCGCGATTTCGCGATCGCGCACCAGCTGGAGGTATTCCTGGCTGATGGTGGCGCCGCCCTCGAGCTTCGCCTGGGTTTCCTTGAGGCGGGCCTTGAGCGTTTCGATCTGGCGGTTGTAGTCGTCAATTTCCGCATCCTTGGCTTGCAAGGCCGCCTGGAGCCGGACGACGGAGCTGTTGAGCTGGCGCAGGCGCTCCTGGATCTCCGGGGAAAACCGGGGCTGGCGGGGCGCGGCGTTGCCTTGCTGGCCTGACGAGGCGGACTGCGCTTTGCGCTCTTCCTCCATCAGCTCCTCGAGCTGTTTCTCGCGGCCTGCGATAAAAGCGATCAGGCGCCGCACGTCGGGGTGGGAATCCGTGTAGCTTTCCCGCAGCACGCGCAGCGAATTCCGGGCCCGCTCAATTTCCCTTTGCAGCTCCGCGATGCGCGGGTTGCGCTGCGCGGCCGCGGCGGGAGTCTCGGACGGGGGCGGCTGCATCAGCGACGCCATCTGGTCGCGCAGATCGCGGAGCTGGGTTTCCAGCTGGAGCTTGTCCTGCTGCGCGCGGCTGAGCTGCCCGGTCGTGGCCTGGATGGCCGACTCAAGGCTGGAAAGCCGGGTGAGGAGCATCTGGGACTGCTCGGGCAGCTCGCCGAAATACTTCGACTTGAAGACGGCGATCTTGGCGTCCAGTTCGTCGAGCTCCCGCTTGGCGGCCTCGTACTGGTCGGAAAGGAAGAGGGTTGTCTGCCGGGAGCTGTTCAGGCGGCTTTCGATGCTTTGTTTGGTGAAGCGGTCGATCAGCTCGGCGCAGATCTTCTGGGCCAGGCGCCGGTCGGAATAAACGAAGCTGACGGTGAAGACGTGGTACTGCGGGGAGCCGGAACGGGAAAACGACTGGATATTCTCGATTCCGATGGAGCGGCGCATCTTGTCGATGACGTCCTCCATGGGGAGGCGCTTGCGGTCGTCCGGGTAAAGGTTGTAGGTCTGGATGAGGTTTTGCAGGCTCGAGCGGGTGATGATCTCCTGGGCGATGGCGTTGATCCGCGTCGTCATCTCCTCGGTGACATTGCCCGGGACGAAGCGCGCCGGAACCTGCGGCGGGGCGATGCGGATCTTGCCGCGCGCGACGTAGGAGTCCTCCCAGAGGAAGGCGGTGATCACGCCGAGAACCAGGCCGAGGTAGGCGGGGCCGAGGATCCAGGAGCGGTGCCGGCGAACGATGTCGATGTAGTCTTCGAAATCCAGCGGGCGGCGGGGAACAGTCAGGGGCTGTTCCGTCAGCGGCGCCAGCTGCGGGGCGGTGGTCGTGGACATGGTATCTCCTCGGCGGGCTCAGGGGACGAAGATGTGGTCGCCGTCCTGGAGGAAGATGTTTTGCTCGAGCTTCTTCCCCTTGATCACTTCGTTGTAGTTGAACTTGAGCCGCTGCGTGCCGCGCATGATGACGATCTTGTTCTTCTTCGCCCACGGACCCAGCCCGGCGCTGCTCAAGGCCTGGAGAACCGTGGTAGGCGTCACCAGCGGCACGGGGCCGGAACGCAGGACGTTGCCGGAGATGTAGTACCGTTTGCTGCGCACGTCGAGGACGGAGACGATCACTTCCGGCTTGGTCAGGAACTTGCTCAACGCCTCGGCGATTCTCTGCCCCAATTGCTCCGGCGTCAGCCCGGCGGCCTGGATTTCCCCGGCCAGGGGCATGGTGATCATCCCGTCCGGGCGCACGACGACATTGCCGCTCAGTTCGGCCTCGCGCCAGACGCGAATGCCGAGCACGTCCTCCACGCCGATCTTGTAGGTTTTCGGGTCCACGGGAGCGGCCAGGTCGAGGCCCTGGCCCGGCGCCTGCTGGCGCGAGGCGCCTGGCGCGGCGGGCGGCTGCGGCGCTCCCGGAGCCTGCGCCGGCAGCGAAGCGGGCAAAACCGCGGCAACCGACAACACCAACAGCCAACGACGCGAAACGGAATTCGTCATCATCTCTACTCCTCCGACTGCGGCACGCCAGCCCGGCACTGGAGGAATGCCGCCGAAAGCCGCCCGGGAAAAGCGCGTTTCCGCTCTCGTCCGGATACCGGCACTTTTATTCTACAAGACCCCGGCCGCCGACCCGACCGGGAAACAGCCGGCCTTTGTTCCATGCCTTTGGTTCCACCCCGGGCGGCCCGCATTCCGGTTCGGCGCGGAACCGGGGTTCTGGAACCAAAGTCCCGGCCGCACATCCAAGAAATGCGATGCGCTATTTCCTGATGAAGACGGATCCTTCCACGTACTCGGCCGCGGATCTCGAGCGCGAGGGCCGCACCGTATGGGACGGGGTGACCAACGCGCAGGCGGTGCGCTTCATCCGCGAGATGAAAAAGGGCGACCGCGCGTTTCTCTACCACAGCGGGGGCGAGTCGGCCATCGTCGCGCTCGGGAGAATCGTCTCGGCGCCGCGCCCGGACCCGGGCAACGAAAAATCCTGGGTGGTGGATGTGGAGTTTTTGCGCCGCATCGAGCCGCCGGTGACGTTCAAGGAAATCAAACAGAGCGGGCTGTTCAACGACTGGGCGCTGGTGCGGCAGGGCCGGTTGTCCACCATGGACGTGCCGGATGCGTTTCTCGACTGGATGCGCAGCCGCTATCCGGCGCTGAAGTTGTAGCCGGCGGCGCGCAGCATGCGGTAGACGCGCGAGACGGGTAGCCCGACGACGTTGAAATAGCAGCCCTCGATGCGCTCGGCGAAGCGCGAGGCCAGCCCCTGGATGGCATAGCCGCCGGCCTTGTCGAGCGGCTCGCCGGAGCGGGCGTAGGCGGCGATCTCGTCATCCCGCAGCGGGATGAACCAGACTCGCGTTTCCTCGGCGGCCGTCCAGACGCGGCCCGCGTGGCGGAGGCAAACCCCCGTGAGAACCGAATGGTCGCGTCCGTGCAGCAGGCGCAGCATCCGCTCGGCTTCTTCGGCCGAGTGCGGCTTGCCGAGGATGGCGCCGTCGACCACCACGATGGTGTCGGCGGCCAGCACGAACTCCCCGGGCTCGGCCTGCACGGCTTCGGCCTTCTCGCGGGCCAGCCGCCGCACATGCTGCTCCGGGCTCTCTCCTTCGAGCGGCTGCTCGTCGATACTTGCCGGGCGGACCTCGCAGGGGATGCCCGCGTTGGCGAGCAGTTCGCGTCGGCGAGGGGACTGCGATGCAAGAACGACCATCGGCCTGCCAGCGTAGCACGGGCGCCGGTGCTCATGCGAGAGCCGGAGCGGGACGGCGGGCGCCGCCGCGCATGCTAAAATCGCGAGGGATTGGCCATGGAACGGGCTGGCCGGTTGTTGGCATCTTCGAAGAGCGCGCGGCGCCATCTTTCTGCTGAAGAGCTGGCGCTGGCCGCGTGGCCGGCGGCGGTGGGGCCGAAGGCGGCGCGCCACACGCGGGCGGTTCAGTTGCGGGGTGACGTGCTGGTGGTGGAGGTCGGCGACGAGCTCTGGCGGCGGAACCTGGAGTTGCTGAGCAGGCAGATTCTCGCCAATCTGGGGTCGCTGCTGGGCTTCATGGCGCCGAAAGCGGTCGAGTTCCGGCTGGCGCCGCCGCGGCGGCCGGTGCGAAGCGTGGACAGCGGGGAGGCGTTCCGGCTGGCGCCGCCGGCGCAGGCCGACGAAGCGGCCCGCATCGAAGACCCCGGCCTGCGCCGCGTTTATCTTCTTTCGAAACGAAAGGCGCTGGCATCGTGAAGATCACCGAACAGGAAGTCCGCTATGTGGCCGCTCTGGCGCACCTCGAGCTTGGGCCGGACGAGATCCGGCGCATGACGCACGAGCTGGACCAGATCCTGGCCTACATGGACCGGCTGCGGGAGCTCGACACGGAGAACGTGGAGCCGATGGCCCAGGTGCTGTTCCCGGGCAGCGAGAACGCAACCCTGCGCGAGGACGAGCCGCACACGCCGCTGTCTCACGAGGAGGCGCTGGCCAACGCGCCCGCGGCGGGCGCGGGCCAGTTCAAGGTGCCGCGGGTGATTGAACGCTGAAGAGGCGATGATGGATCTTCGCACGGCCACCATCGATTCGATCCGCTCGGCGCTGGCAAGGCGCGAGGCGAGCGCGCGGGAAATCGCCGAAGAAGCCCTGCGGATCGCGCGCGAGGAGAACCCGAAGACGAACGCCTGCCTGACGCTGGCCGAGGAGCGGGCGCTGGCGGCGGCGGCGCGCGTCGACGAAGCCCTGGCGCGGGGCGAGGACCCGGGCCCGCTGGCCGGCGTGCCCGTGGCCGTCAAGGACAACATCGTGACGCGCGGCTTGCGCACCACCTGCGGCTCGCGCCTGCTGGCGCAGTTTGTGCCGCCCTACGACGCCACGGCGGTCGCGCGGCTGGAGGCCGCCGGGGCGGTGGTGATCGGCAAGACCAATCTGGACGAGTTCGCCATGGGCTCGTCGAACGAGAACTCCGCCTTCGGGCCCGTGCGCAATCCCGCGGCGCCGGACCGCGTGCCCGGCGGCAGCTCCGGCGGTTCGGCGGCGGCGGTCGCGCAGGGCATTGCGGTGGCGGCGCTCGGCTCGGACACGGGGGGCAGCATTCGCCAGCCGGCCAGCTTCTGCGGCGTGGCCGGCCTGAGCCCGACATACGGGCGCGTCTCCCGCTACGGGCTGGTGGCCTTCGCTTCGTCGCTGGACCGCATCGGGCCGCTGGCCCGCACGGTGCGCGACGCGGCGCGGCTGCTCCGGGCCATCGCCGGCCGGGACGAGCGGGACTCGACCAGCGCTTTCGCGCCCGTGCCGGACTACGAGGCGGCCATGAGCGGCGATGTGCGCGGGCTGCGGCTCGGGCTGCCGCGCGAGTATTTCGAGGGGCTGGCCGGCGGCACGGCGGCGCAGATGGAGAAGGCGCGCGCCCTGCTCGCCTCGCTGGGATGCGAGCTGCGCGAGATCAGCCTGCCGCACACGCCGTATGCGGTGCCGTGCTATTACATCATCGCCACCGCGGAGGCCAGCTCCAACCTCGCCCGCTACGACGGCGTGCGGTACACGTGGCGCGCGCCGGAGGCCGGCACGCTCGCCGACATGTACGCGAAGACGCGCGGGCAGGGCTTCGGGGCCGAGTGCAAGCGCCGCATCATGCTGGGTACCTACGTTCTGAGCGCGGGATATTACGACGCGTACTATCTGAAGGCGCAGAAGGTGCGCACGCTCATCACGCGGGATTTTCTGGCCGCCTTCGAACAGGTGGACGCCATCCTGACGCCGGTGAGCCCGTTCCCCGCGTTCCGGCTCGGAGAGAAGCTGGACGACCCGCTGCAAATGTACCTGTCCGACATTTTCACGATCACCGCGTCGCTGGCCGGGCTGCCGGCGATCAGCGTGCCCTGCGGCCGCACGCCCGAAGGGCTGCCCGTGGGGCTGCAACTGATCGCGCCCCATTTCGGCGAGCCGCTGCTGTTCCGGATCGGGGACGCTTTCGAGCGCGCCGGCGGCGGCAGCCTCTGAGGCAGGGCGCGGCGGTCGGGCCGCATCTTCTAAAATGGAGAACGAAATTCGCGGCTCCCGGCACAGGAAGCCGCATCCGAACGACTGCTTCGTTCATCTGGGATAGCTGAAGGAGTTTCACCGAAAATGCCGTTTACCCTGCCTCCGCTTCCATACGCCTATGACGCGCTCGAGCCCTATATCGACGCGCGCACGATGGAGATCCACCACACCAAGCACCACGGCGCCTACGTCGACAACGTCAACAAGGCGCTGGCGACCGTGCCGGAGCTGGCCAACAAGAGCCTCGAGGAGCTGCTCGCCAACAATCTCGCCATCGTCCCCGAATCGATCCGCACGGCCGTGCGCAACAACGGCGGCGGCCACTGGAACCACTCGCTGTTCTGGGAGATCATGGGGCCGAAGAAGGGCGGCGAGCCGACCGGGCTGCTGGCCAAGGCCATCCAGCGCGTCTTCGGCGACTTCAACCAGTTCAAGGAGAAGTTCGCCGCCGCCGGCATGGGCCGTTTCGGCTCCGGCTGGGCGTGGCTGATCATCGGCGACCGGGGGCTGGAGATCATCTCCACGCCGAACCAGGACAACCCGCTGATGGAGAACAAATTCGCCGTCATCGGCCTGGACGTGTGGGAGCACGCCTACTACCTGAAGTACCAGAACCGCCGCGCCGAATACATCGCCAACTGGTGGAACGTGGTCAACTGGGAGAAGGCCGAAGAGCGCTTCCGGCTTCAGGAGTACTCGAAGCAGTTCGCCGGTAGCGGCGCCTGAGGGGCCCGCGTTCCGCTGCATAATGGGCTACAGGCGGCCCTGAAACGCATGCACGAAGAATTTCTCCGCCGCGCCATCCGGCTTGCCGTGGAAAACGTCAGGCAGGGGCGCGGCGGCCCTTTTGGGGCGGTGATCACGGCGGGCGGCGAAATCATCGCCGAAGGCGCCAATCACGTCACCACGGACCTCGACCCGACGGCGCACGCCGAAATCGTCGCCATCCGCGCCGCCTGCCGCAAGCTGGGCCGCTTCGACCTGCGCGGGGCGGTGATCTATTCCTCCTGCGAGCCGTGCCCGATGTGCCTCGGCGCCATTTACTGGGGGCGGCTCGACGCGCTGTATTACGCGGCCGGGCGCGAGGACGCGGCGCAGGCGGGCTTCGACGACAGCTTCCTTTACGAGCAGTTCGCTCTCCAGGAGGCGCAGCGGGCCCTGCCCACGCACCGCATTGCGCTGGCCGAATCCGCCGAGCCGTTCGCGGCCTGGCTTGCCAGCGCGCACCGCGTTCCCTACTGATCCGGAGTTCCCATGCTGGTTGTCACTTCGCACACGTTGCAGGGCTGGAAGATCCAGCGCTACCACGGGCTGGTGAGCGGCGAGGCGATTCTCGGCGCCAACATCTTCAAGGATTTTTTCGCGGGCATCCGCGACATCGTCGGCGGCCGCTCGGCCGCCTACGAAGGCGAGCTTCGCAAGGCCAAGCAGCTCGCCATTGAGGAGATGTGCGACGAGGCGCGCTCGATGGGCGCCAACGCCGTCATTGCCGTGGATCTCGATTATGAGACCATCACGGGATCGCACGGCGGCGGCATGCTGATGGTGACCGCGTCCGGCACGGCGGTGACGATTGCGCCCGGCGAGCCGGCCGATTCGCGGTAATATCATTGGCAAGCGCAGATGGGCGCACATCTGGAGCTGCGCAATCTCGTCAAGGAATACCCGGGACACACGGCGCTGGCCGGACTTTCGCTCGAGATCCGCGAAGGCGAGTTCTTCGCGCTGCTCGGCCCGTCCGGCTGCGGCAAGACGACGACGCTGCGGCTGATCGCCGGCTTCGAGCAGCCCACCGGCGGCGAGATCCTTTTGCGCGGCGCGCGGCTCGACGGGCTGCCTCCCTGGCAGCGCAACGTCTCCACCGTTTTCCAGAGCTACGCGCTGTTCCCGCATCTGACCGTGCGGGAGAACATCGAGTTCGGGCTTCGCTACCGCAACGGCCCGGCCGCACGGCGCGCGGTGGAGGAGTGCGTGGAGATGCTCGGCCTCGGCGACAAGCTGGGGCGGTTCCCGAGGCAGCTGTCCGGCGGCGAGAAGCAGCGCGTGGCGCTGGCGCGCTCGCTGGTGCTGCGGCCGGACGTGCTGCTGCTCGACGAGCCGCTGTCGGCGCTCGACCCGAACCTGCGCAAGCAGGTGCGCGTCGAGCTGCGCGCCTTGCAGCGGCGGGTCGGCATCACCTTCGTCTTCGTGACGCACGACAAGGAGGAGGCGCTGTCGCTGGCGGACCGCATCGCGCTGCTGCGCGGCGGCCGGTGCGAGCAGCTCGGCACGCCGCAGGAGCTGTACCTGCGCCCGCGGACGCGCTTTGCGGCCTCGTTTCTCGGCCCGGTGAACTGGATCGGCGGCGTCGGGCTGCGTCCGGAAGCCACGCTCGTCCGCCCCGCGCCGCCTGCCGGCTTGCCGGCGCTGCCGGCGCGCGTGCGCGCGGCGCTGTTCCTCGGCAACTGCCTGCATGTGGAGGCCGAAGTGGAAGGCGGCGCGCGCGTGCTGGCCGAGGTCTCGCGCTTTGACGGAACCTACGAGCCGGGCCAGCCCGTTTACGTCTCCTGGCGGCCCGAGGACGAGATCCGCGTGCGGGAATGAAGAGCCGCCTGCGAACCCTCGCTCTGGCGCCGGCGGCCGCGCTGCTGGCGGCCAGCGTCGGCTTCCCGTTCGTCATCCTGGCCGCTTATGCCTTTCTGAGCCGGGGCGCCTATGGCGGGGTCATGCCGCCGTGGACGCTCGAAAACTGGCAGCGGCTCGCCGACCCGCTGTATGCGGGCATCCTCGCAAGGTCGTTCGTGGTCGCCGCGGTTTCCACCGCGCTTTGTCTGGTTGCCGGCTTCCCGCTGGCGCTGTTCCTGGCCCGCGCCGGACGGCGGAAGAACCTGCTTCTGGCGCTCGTCATGCTGCCCTTCTGGACCAGCCTGCTGGTGCGGACCTACGCCTGGATGTTTCTGCTGCGCGACACGGGGCTCGTCAACACGATCCTGTTGCGCGCCGGGCTGACGAGCGAACCGCTGCCGCTGCTGTACAACTGGGGCGCGGTGGTGCTCGGGCTGGTGTACGCGCACCTGCCGTTCATGGTGCTGCCCCTGTATGCGGCGCTGGAGCGGCAGGAGCCGCATCTGCTGGAGGCCGCCGCCGACCTGGGCGCGGGCGAGTGGCAGGCCTTCTGGCGCGTGACGCTGCCGCTGGCGGCGCCGGGCATCCGCGCGGGCGTGCTGCTGGTCTTCATCCCTTGCCTGGGCGCGTTTCTCATTCCCGACCTGCTTGGCGGCGGCAAGACGATTCTCGCCGGGACGCTGATCCAGAACCAGTTCACCGCCTCGCGGGACTGGCCGTTCGGCTCGGCCGTTTCGCTGGCGCTGATGGCGGCGGTGCTCGTGCTTTTGTGGCTTGAGGTGCGCCGCCGGAAGGAGCCGCTGCTGTGAGGCGGGTGGTCATGCCGGGGGCGCTGCTGGCGCTGTTCTTTTTGCACGCGCCGCTGCTGGTGCTGGCGCTGTTCAGCTTCAACGCGGGGCGGTTCACGGTGTGGGAAGGGTTCTCGCTGCGCTGGTATGCGGAAGCCTGGCAGGACGCGCGGCTGGTGGAGGCGGCCGGCAACAGCCTGCTGATCGCCGCTGCCGCCACGGCTGCCGCCACCGCGGCGGGCACGTTGTGCGCGTGGGGCCTCTGGAAGCGCGAGTCGCGCGTGCTGATGCTGGGGATGTCGCTGTCGCTGGTGACGCCGGAGATCGTCACCGGCGTGGCGCTGCTGGCGCTGTTTCAATGGCTGTTCCGCTTCGGCGGCTTCCGGCTCGGGCTGCACACGGTGATTCTGGCGCATGCGAGCTTCTGCCTTGCCTTCGTCGTGCTGGTGGTGCTGGCGAGGCTGCGCACGATGGACGCGGCGCTCGAGGAGGCGGCCATGGATCTCGGGGCGACCGAGTGGCAGGCGTTCCGCCGCGTCACGCTGCCGAACCTGCTGCCCGCGGTGCTGTCGGCGGCGCTGCTGGCCTTCACCATTTCGTTCGACGATTACGTCATCACGTCCCTTGTGGCGGGCGTGGACACCGAGACGCTGCCGATGGTGCTCTATGCGATGGCGCGGCGGGGCGGCTCGCCGGTGGTGAATGCGATCTCGACGGCCGTGGTGTTTCTGCTCGGCGCGGGCATCCTGGCGGCCGAAGCGCTGAGGAAGCCCGAATGAGGCGCCGCTCGTTGCTCTTTTTCCCCGCTCTTTCCGGCCTTGCCGGGTGCTTGCGGCCGCGGCGGCCGAGGCTCAACGTGTTCAACTGGTCCAACTACACGGCGCGGGAAACGCTGCCGCGCTTCGAACGCGAGACCGGCATCCGGGTGCGCCTGGGAACGTACGAGTCCAACGAGGAGATGCTGGCGCGGGTCTTCAGCGGCAACAGCGGGTGGGACGTCGTCTTCCCGTCGAACTATTTCATTGGTCCGATGCGCGAGCTCGGGCTGCTCGCCCGGCTTGACCACCGCCGCCTCGGCCGCCTCGGCCTGCTTGAGCCGCGCTTCGCGCAGCCGGCATGGGACCGGGGGCTGGAGGTGTGCGTGCCGCTGTATTGGGGCTCGAGCGGGATTCTGGCCAACCCGCGCCTGGCGCCCGCGCCCGCGCGATATGCCGACCTGTGGGAGCTGCGCTACGCGCGGCGCATCACCATGCTGGACGACCCGGCCGAAGTCTACGGCGCGGCGCTGCTGAAGCTCGGGCTGCCGCTGAACGCATCGCGCCCGGAGCACTTGCAGCGGGCCCATGCCGAGGCGATGCTCCAGAAGCCGCTGCTGCGGGCCTACCTGAACGCCGAAGCGCGAGATCTGATGGCCGCCGGCGAACTCGCCGCCTGCCAGACCTGGGCGACCACCGCGCAGCAGGCCATCAGCGCCGCGCCGCACCTGAAGTTCATCTACCCGGCGGAAGGCTTCGCGCTGTACGCCGACTGCGGCGCCATCCTGCGCGAGTCGAAACGAAAAGACCTGGCGCACCTGTTTCTCGACTATTTGCTGCGCGCCGACGTGGCGGCGGAGATCGCCGCCGGGACGTGGACGGCGACCGCGGTGGCCGCTGCCAGGCAGTTGCTGCCGCCCGCGGTCCAGGCCATGGAAACGCTGTTCCCCGGCGAAGCAACCATGCAGCGCGGGCAGTGGTTCGAGCCGCTGCCGCCGGCTGCGCAGCGGCTGCGGGACAGGCTCTGGACGAAGCTGAAGTCCTCCTGAGGGCTTCTGTGGACAGGCGGCGTCGCGCGCGGCTAGACTTGGGAATCAGCCATGGAAGACGCAACCCTCGGCGGAACGGGCAGCCCGGCGCCCGCGGTGTCTTACAGCCGGATCACTCCGGAAGGATCCTGGCTGGTCCGCCGGGTTTGCGCCGTGCTGGTCAGCGCGTGGCTGGGCGGCATTGTGCTGGTTTCGCTGGGCGCGCCGGCCGTGTTCCGCGCCGGAGAGGTGGTGCTGCGGCACCCGGCGCCGCCGCATGCGTCCATGCTGCGGCAGATCCCGGCGGAGCAGATGCGCGATTTTCTGCGCTACCACGCCGGGGAAGCCAACAACCAGATGTTCGCCATCTGGGGCACGATGCAGGTCGTCTACGGCGCCGCGCTGTGCGTGTTGCTGCTGTTTTTCACGAATGTGGGCAAGACGCGGCTGGGGCTGGCGGGCGCCATGCTGTTGCTGGCGCTGTTCATGAAGTTTTACCTGATTCCCGCCGTTGCGGAGACGTCGCGGCTGTTCCGCGCCGGCGGCCTGGCGGATGTAGGGAGGCGGTTCCAGCTTCTCCACGGCGCCTTCGCGGCGTTCGAAGCCGCTTCAGCGATTCTCGGCCTGGCGCTTCTTTGGCTGCTTCTTGGCGGGAGCCGCAGCGCCGGGCGCAGGCGGAGCGCCGGCTGAGCTTGCGCCGGCCAGCTCGACGTGGTCGATGATGCCGATCACCGCGGCGTCGATCGGCGCCAGCTTGTGTCCCACCGCGGTGAAGGCTGCGTAGCCGTCGGTGGTCACCAGGACCTGTTCTCCGATGCCCGCGCTGACGCTGTCGAGCGCGACCATGGGCGCGCCGCGCTCGCTGCCGTCGAGATTCAGCGGCTGCACGAGCAGGATCTTGCGTCCCTCGTGGGAAGGGTGCTTCTGCGTGGCGGTCAGGTCGCCGACGACGCGCGCGATCAGCATGACGGCTCCTGCTTCTTGCCGAGGTGGATCTCGTCCACGATGCCGACGATGGTGGCGTCGCTGGCGACTTCGGCCGGCAGAAACGGGAAGGAGGCTTCGCGGCCGCGGACCCAGTAGATGAGCTCTCCGGCCCCGGCGCCGGTGCAGTCGGTGCAGACGAGCGGCTTGCCTGCGGGGGTGAGATCGGGGCGGACGGGCTGAACGACGAGCAGGCGGTGCGACTCGAGGCCCGGGTTCTTCACGCTCGCCCAAACCTTGCCGATCACGCGACCAAGCTGCATGGCGCGCCGCTCCTCAGCCTGCCTCGTCGAGCGAGACGGCGTCGACGATGCCGACGATGACGCAGTCGACGGGCTTGTCCTTGCAGCCTTCGGCCATGCGGGCGCTGCTGCCGGAAACGGTGATGACCAGCTCCCGGAAGCCCGCGCTGACCGTGTCCACCGCCACCAGATAGCCGGACTCTTCCTTGCCGTCCGGGGTGACAGGCTTCACGATGAGCAGCTTGTGCCCTTCGAGGCGAGGGTCCTTCCGCGTGGCGACAACCGTTCCGACGACGCGGCCGAGCGTCATGGCAGGAAAACCGCCCGCGGCTTACTTCGACGACTTGCCGATGGGCAGGACGTCTTCGAGGCTCGGGTGCGGGCGCGGGATGACGTGCACGGCCACCAGCTCGCCCACGCGGCGCGCCGCGGCGGCGCCGGCGTCGGTGGCCGCGCGCACGGCGGCTACATCGCCGCGAACCAGCGCGGTCACATAGCCCGAGCCGATTTTCTCCCAGCCGACCAGAGTCACCTTGGCGGCTTTCACCATCGCGTCGGCGGCCTCGATCATGGCCACCAGGCCGCGCGTTTCGATCATTCCCAATGCTTCACCCATGCGCAATTCCTCTCTGCTCGTTTCCCGGACCCGCGCGCGTTGCGGCGCGCGGAGGCGAACTCGCCGCACAGCCGGAAGGCGGCCATGCGTGCTTATGATTTTACCCATGTTGTGGCCGGCTGTGCAGGGATCCGGCGGTTTTCTCTGCTACACTCGACCCAGAGGAGCTTCTCTGCCGATGAAAAAACCGATCCTGTCCGCAGTGTCTTTCGCTCTGGCCGCGGCGATGATGGCGGGCGCGCAACCGAAGCAGCGCGTCAGCCCGCACGAAACCACCACCGGCGTGATCGCCGGAAAGAAGATCACCATAGAGTACGGCCGACCCTACGTGAAGGGCCGCAACGTCTGGGCCGAACCCATTGCTCCCTACGGCAAGGTGTGGCGCACCGGGGCCGACGAGGCGACCAGGCTCACCACCGAAGCCGACCTGATGATTGGTTCGCTCCACGTCCCCGCCGGCAGCTACGCGCTGTTCACCATCCCTGGCGAAAAGGAGTGGACGCTGATCCTCAACAAGGAAGCCAACCAGTGGGGCGCTTTCAAGTACGACGCCAACAAGGACCTCGGCCGCGTGAAAATGAATGTCCGCAAGCTGTCGAGCCCCGTCGAGCAGCTCACCATCTCGGTCGAGTCCGCCGGCGGCAACCGCGGCGTGCTGAAAATCGCCTGGGCGGACACGGAGGCCTCCGTGCCCGTGATGGTTCACTGAGCGGCAATCCTCAGCCGTCTCTCTGTGAAGACGCCGGCGCTTTGCCGGCGTCTTTCTTTTTTTGTTTCCTGCGTCTCTCGGGAACAAGAGACATCCCCGCGCTCCCGCCGGGCTTGTTACGGTTCTGTGACGATCCTGAAGCGTCCCCATGGCGGAGCGTTTACGAAAAGTTCAAGAGGCTTTCATTGATTTTTTACATTGGGCTGGTTTGCTGGTAGAGGCTACGGAAGTACCAACCAGCAATGCGTAGAGTATTGTTCTGTCTTTTCGCTTGCGTCTGCGCGATTGCCGCAGCGCAGACCCAGCCGCGCGGAATTCTCGCCGGTGATGTCATCGACGGCGCCAGCGGTCAACCCATCCCCAAGGCAAGCATCACCATTCTGGCCGACCCTCCTGTCGAGCTGAGCTCGGACGAATACGGCAAGTACCGCGTCGAATTGCCGCCGGGGCGCTACCGCGTCTTCGTGCAGGCGCCCAAGTTTCTCGACGCCACCATTGAATCCGTGGAGGTGAAGCCCGGCGAGACCGCCGACGGCACCGTGGTCCTGGCGGCGGCGTCGCAGGTTACCAAGGTGGAAGTGCAAGAGACCGTGTCGCCGGTGGCCGCCACGGCGGAGTCGATGTTGCAGGAGCGGAAGCTCGCCGCCACGGTCACCGATGGCCTGTCTGCGGAGGAGATCCGGCAGACGGTAGCCTCCGATGCCGCGGGCGCCCTGCAAAAAGTGACGGGCGTGTCGGTGGTCGACTCGGGCTACGTTTACGTGCGCGGGCTCGGGGAGCGGTACAGCTCGACGATGCTGAACAACTCGCTCGTCCCGACGACCGAGCCGGAGAAGCGCGTGGTGCCGCTGGATCTGTTCCCCGCGGCGCTGATCGAGTCGATCCGCGTGGTGAAGAGCTACACGCCCGACCTGCCAGGCGAGTTCTCGGCCGGCGTGGTGCAGCTCGCCACAGTGGACTTCCCCGCGCAGCCGGTGTTGAAGGTCTCGATGACGATGGGCTACAACACCGCCACCACGCGGAAACGGTTCCTCTCTTATCCCGGCGGTGGCACCGATGTCTTCGGCTTCGACGACGGCACGCGCTCGCTGCCGGCCGCCGTGCCCGCCGACCAGCGGATCATCCCCGGACGGTTCACTCCGGCACAGTTGCAGGCGATCGGCCGGTCGTTTGCGAACAACTGGGAGCCGTCGTTCATAGAGCAGATGCGGCCGCAGCAAAGCTACTCCGTGGTGGGCGGCAACACGTTCAAGCGCGTGGGCATTGTCGGCGCGCTGACCTTCACCAACCGGCCGCAGAACCAGGCCGAGATCCAGCGCTTCATCCGCATGGGCGGCGGCAAGCCGCTTGTCTTCACAAACTATGAAGACTTCAACGTCGGCAACGAAGCGGTTCGGCTCGGCGGCGTGCTGAACGTGGCCTTCAAGCTGAGCGCGAACAACAAGGTGGTTGTGCGCAACACGTTGACGCGCGACGCCGACAAGGAAGCGCGCGAGTTCCGGGGCTACGACGGCTCCAACGACAGCACGCTGTGGTCGCAGCGGCTGCGCTGGGTGGAGCGCTCGCTGCTTTCCAACAGCATCGAAGGGACGCACGCGCTGGTCGACCACGGCAACTGGAATTTCCGGTGGCAGTTCACCACCGCCGAATCGCGGCGCGACGAGCCGGACATGCGGGAGGTGATTCGCGGCCAGCTCGACGATGGCCGCTGGGCCTTCGCGGCGCTTTCGAGCTCGGGCATGCGGTTCTCGAACGGGCTGAAAGAGAGGCTCTACGAGCCGCTGGGCGAAGTCTCGAAGCCGTTTTACCGCGGCTGGCTGACCGGGGCCTTCACGGTGGGTTTCCGCGGCACGTTCCGGCGCCGCGACTTCCAGGCGCGCCGCTTCCGCTTCATCCCGGTCCGCTCGACCACGCTCAACCTGTTTGCACCATCGAACCAGCTGTTCGCGGCGGAGAACATCCGCCCGGACGGGTTCCAGATCATTGAATTCACCCGCGCGACCGACAGATATAACGCCGACATGGACATTTATGCCGGCTATGCCATGGTGGACGTGAACCTCGGCCCGCGCTGGCGCGTCACCGGCGGCGTGCGCGTGGAGGATGCCGACATCAACGTCATCACCCTTGACCCGCTCATTCCGAACGCGAAGCCGCAGACCGCTTCTCTGGTGAACCGCGACCCGATGCCCGGCGTCAACGTGACCTACATGCTCACGCCTCGGCAGAATCTCCGCGCCGGCTATTCGCGGACCGTTTCCCGCCCCGACTTCCGCGAGCTGTCGCCGTTCGACTTCAACAACGTCTACGGCGGCTTTGTCACGCAGGGCAACCCGAATCTCGTGCGGGCCAAGGTGCAGAACACGGATTTCCGCTGGGAGTGGTTCCCGGGCGGCAACCGCCTGCTGGCGGCCAGCCTCTTTCACAAGGATTTTGACAACCCGATCGAAGTCACCATCCTGCCGTCGAACGACCTGAGGCAGACCTTCGTCAACGCCGCGGGCGCGCGCAACATCGGTTTCGAGATCGAGGGCCGCACCACGTTGTCCATCCTTTCTCCTCGGCTGCGCGAATGGTTCGTCGGCGGCAACTACACCTTTGTGGATTCCAACATCCGCATCCGCCCGCAGGACAGCATCCTGCTGACGAGCAAGAACCGGCCGCTGATCGGGACGTCCCGCCACATTTTCAACGTGCTGACGGAGTGGAAGAAGCCGCGGTGGCGTTCCGAATCCAGGCTCGATTTCAACTACGTCGGCCGCCGCGTCACCGACGTCGGCACCTTCGGCGTTCCCGATATTTACCAGGAGCCATTGACGCTCGTCGATTTCAGTTACCGGTTTTATCTCGATGAATTGGGGAAATATTCCATCCGGTTCACCGGGGAAAACCTCGCGGACAATCATTACCACTGGACGCAAGGCGAGTTCACGCAACGCAGTTTCCGCCTGGGCCGCACCTTTACGGTGGGCCTGTCGGTCAACATTTTCTGACTGAAGCGCCGGCCGCCGGCCGGCAAACTCGAGAAAGGCCAAACAGAGGAAGGAAGAACATGAGGAGATTCACGCACCTGACGGCAGTTCTTGTAACTGCTTTTTCATGTATCAGTTACGCCGGCCTGCCAGTCCAAAGGGCCAGCTCCGACCTGGTCGCCCGCGCAGCGGCGGCAGAGTCCTATGAGACCGGCATTGCCGCCTGGATGTGGACGGACAAGGTCTGGTACGGGTTCACGGAGAAAGTGAGCCTGAAAATGACGGTCAACACCTATGGCGAGCGCTATCCTTTCACGCTGGTTGCCTATCTTCAAAACAACCAGACCGGCGAAAAGAAGTATTTGCCCGGCCTTTCGTCGGAAGTGAAGGACATTTTCGGCCGCAGCATGGGCGATTTTCAGCCCGTCGTGGTTGCGGACGTCGAGCGGCAGACCCTGCTCGGGGAGGGCGGATTGCTCGGCGGAGCGCTCGACGCGCCGGACACGGCCGGGATGCACACGCTGGTGCTGGAGTTCCGCGACTGGAACGGTCTCCGGATCCTGAAGACGCTGTATGCGAAATTCGCCGTGGTGGAGGACGTCGTCGATATCACAGGCAATATCGAGTCCGACCTCAGGCTGACCAACAACAAGCTTTACCGGATCAACGGGGTTGTCTCCGTCCGCAACGGGGCGACGCTGACCATCGACCCGGGCACGGTCATTATCGGCCAGCCCGGCTCCGAGCCGCCTTCGGTGCTGGTGATCACCCGCAACGGGAAGATCCGCGCTGAAGGCACGCGCAGCCGCCCGATCATCATGACCTCGGCGCTGCCGTTCGGCGAGCGGAAGCGCGGCGACTGGGGCGGGCTGATTCTGCTGGGCAAGGCGCCGGTGAACGTCGACGGCGGCGAATTCTCCATCGAAGGCCTGCCGGCGACGGAAGACTCCAAGTATGGCGGAAACGACCCGGATCATGACTGCGGCACCCTGCGCTACGTGCGCGTCGAGTACGCCGGTTCGATCTTCGCCCCGAACAACGAGGCGAACTCCTTGACCTGGGGCGGCTGCGGCACGAAGACGGTGGCCGAGTACCTGCAAGCCACCTACGGCCTCGACGACTCGTTCGAGTGGTTCGGCGGCACGATGAACGCGCGCTACCTGATTGGCGGGCTCGGCGCTGACGACTCTCTCGACTGGCAGCTCGGCTACACGGGCAACATCCAGTTCGGCTTCTTCTACCAGGACGCCGACAATCCCGGCAACCGCGGCATCGAGGCGGACAACAGCGAGTACAACCAGGGCGCGTCGCCGCTGTCGAAGCCGACCATTTTCAACGTGACGTTCGTCGGGTCGGGAGCCCAAGGCTTCGACGAGTCCAACTCGCCGGGCATTTATCTGCGCCGCGGCAGCGGCGGCAGCGTGAACAACGCGATTGTGACGCGCTTCTTCAGCAACGGGCTTCACATCGACGGCTCCACCACGGAAGCGCAGATCGACAACGGCAACATCACGATGAACGGCATTCTGATGTGGGAAAACAATATCGGCGGCAATGGCGACGCCACCATCGATGGCCAGGTTCGCTCCGGCGCCTCTGCCGCCTTTGCCAAGGGCGAGCGCGGCCAGGGCAAGCAGTTCCTGGTGGCCGACCCGATGCTGCGGCGGCCGTTCGAGGTGAATGACCCGGACTTCCGTCCGATGCCCGGTTCGCCGGCCTTCCGCGCCAGCTGGATCCAGCCGCCCGACAATGGCTTGTTCGACCAGTCGGCGCGTTTCCTCGGCGCTGCTGGCGACGCCAAGTGGTGGGAGGAGTGGACCAACTTCGTCACCGACAGGGCGATCAAGCCCTGACGCGCCTGCAAGGCAGCACTTCCGGCGCCGGCTCCCCCGACGGGGGCCGGCGCTTGTGTTTTGTATCCCGGATTCGATAACGTTGCCTCCGAGGAGTCATCCAGGAAAATGCCGGAACTGACACGCAGAGATCTCATCGCGGCTGCGGCCGCAGTTTCCATCCCCGGCGCCCGGGCCGCCTCCGACGGCAAGCTTCGCGCGGGCCTTGTCGGCTGCGGCGGGCGCGGCACGCAGGCTGTGACCGACTTGCTGGTCGGCAATGAAAACGTCGAGCTGGTGGCCATGGCCGACGTTTTCGAGGACAAGCTGGAGACATCGCTCAGGAACCTGCGCGAGGGCCGCGGCCTGAAGCGCTACGAAAACATCACCGTGCCCCGGGGCGGGCAGCAGAAGACGATGACGATGCAAGACCTGATGAAGGACGTCCCGTCCCGCATCCAGGTGCCGCCGGAGAACCACTTCGTGGGCTTCGAAGCCTACAGGAAAGTGATCGACTCCGGCGTCGACATCGTCATGCTGTGCACCCCGCCGGGCTACCGCCCCATTCACTTCGAGGCCGCCGTCCAGGCGGGCAAGCACGTCTTCACGGAGAAGCCTGTGGCGACCGACCCGGTCGGATGCCGCCGCTTCATGGCCGCGGCGAAGCTGGCCGAGCAGAAGAAACTGACCGTGGTGAGCGGCGCGCAGCGGCACGCGCAGCGCGAGTACATCGAAACCGTGGACAGGATCAAAAACGGCGCCATCGGCGACATCCGGGCGCTGTACTCGCATTACTTCTCCGGCCCCGTCTTCCACGTGCAGAAGCGCGATCCGAACTGGTCGGACTTCGAGTGGCAGCACCGCAACTGGTACAGCTTCGTCTGGATCTGCGGCGACCAGATCGTGGAGCAGCACTTCCACAACATCGACTTCATCAACTGGGTGATGGGGACGCACCCGGTGAAGGTGATCGCCACCGGCGGCATCTCCTGGCGCAAGGGCGACGAGCTGTACGGCAACATTTACGACCACATGGCGTCGGACTTCGAATACCCGGGCGGCATCCGCTATTCGTCCCACTGCCGGCAGTACCCGCAGGGCTGCACGCGCGACGTCAGCGACCTGGTTGTCGGCACGAAAGGCGTCAGCAACGGCCTGGATCTCGCCACGGGCAAGGGCATCAACCCGTATGTGCAGGAGCACATCCACCTGATCCAGTCGATCCGCGGCACAGGCCCCTACCGCAACGAGGGCATGATGGTGGCCGAGTCGACGATGACCGCCATCATGGGGCGCGAGTCGGCCTACTCGGGGATTGCGGTCACCTGGGACATGATCATGAACTCGCAGCTTGACCTGATGCCAAAGGCGTTCGATTACAAGCTCCAGCTCCAGCCGCCGCCGCTGCCGGAGCCAGGCAAGTACAAGTTCATCTAGTTCCGTTTCTGGCTGAGCCCGCTCCCGTGCCCGCGGTGCCGGCGCGGGAGCGCTCGGCGCGCGCGCTCAGCCAGCGAACTGCCAGCCTTTGCGGAAGACCGGCTTCAGGTAGCGGTTGGCTTCCCTGTTGTTGGAGAACTCCATCTTCTGCGCGTCCCACAGGAGCTTGCCCTCGAAGCGCATGGCGATGACGCCGAGCAGCATCCAGGAGACGAACGGCGCGGCGACGTTGAAGTTCGAGCAGGCCGGCTCGCCGCCCTTGCAGGCGCGGATCCAGTCGCGGTAGTGGCCCGGAGAACGCGTGAGCAGGGGCGGCGGGAAGCGGTAGTCCTTCATCCGTGCCGCCGGCACGAGGCGCGTGTTCTCGCCGTAGCAACCGGTGGTGAGCATGCCTTTGTCGCCGATGAAGAGGCTGCCGTTGATGTCGGGGTCGCCCGGCTGTTCGCCTTCGGGCACGCCCTCGAATTTCGGCACTTCCTTGCAGCTGTCGTACCAGGTGAGGGTCAGCGGCGGCATGTTGCCGCGCGCGGGAAACTCGAAGCGAATGACGGTGCGGTGGGGGAACGTGTACTTGCCGACGCCTTCTTTTTTCACGCACTCGACGCTGACGGGCCAGGCTTCGCTCAGGCGCAGCGCCATGTTCGGCGTGCCCAGGATGTGGCACGCCATGTCGCCGATGGCGCCGCAGCCGAAGTCCGGGAAGCCGCGCCAGTGGTGGGGACAATAGGCGGGGCTGTAGGGGCGCGGCAACGAGCCGGCGAGCCACGCATCCCAGTCCAGCCACTCCGGCACGGGCGCTTCCCTGGGCTCGACGCTCGGGTCCTGCGGCCAGTAGCGGCCCGGGCGGTCCGTCCATGCGTGAACCTCGCGCACCGCGCCGATGTCGCCGGCCCAGACGATTTCGCAAGCCTGCCGCGCGCCTTCGTTGGAATAGCCCTGGTTGCCCATTTGCGTGGCGACCTTGTATTTCCGCGCCGCCTTGAGCAGCTCCTGGGCCTCCCACACGGTGCGGGTGAGCGGCTTCTGGCAGTAGACGTGCTTGCCGCGCACGATGGCCCACATGGCGGCGGTGCCGTGGACATGATCGGGGCAGGAGACGAGCACCGCGTCGATGTTGTTGGCTTCCTTGTCGAACATGCGCCGGAAGTCCTTGTACCTGGGCGCCTGCGGGAACTGTTTGAAGGTGCGCTCCGCGCGCTTGTCATCCGGGTCGGCCAGGGCCACGATGTTTTCCGTGGCGGCGCAGTTCATGATGTCGGAGTAACCCTTGCCGCCGGCGCCGATGGCGGCGATGTTGAGCTTTTCGTTCGGGCTCTTGTAGCCCGCCAGCCTGAGCGAGGGCGCGCTGCCGTAGCCGGCGGCGGGGACGGCGCCCGCCATCAGCGCGCCGAAGAAGACGTGCCGCCGGGATGGACCTTGCTGCTTCATGCTTTTGCTCTCCGGTCAGAAACCGCTTCCATCCTACCGGATGAGCACACCCGCTGGCGCAAATGTCAGCGCCGGAGCGATTCGGCGAAGGCGCGGACGCGTTCGGCGATCTGGTCGCGGATCCGGCGGAAGGCGGCCAGGCGGGTTTCCTCGTCGCCTTCCACGGCGGCCGGGTCCTTGAAGCTCCAGTGAATTCTCTCCGCGATGCCGGGGAACACCGGGCACGTTTCCGCCGCGTTGTCGCATACGGTGATCACGTAGCGGAACTCCGTGCCAAGAAACTCGTCCAGATGCTTCGAGCGGTGCCCGCTGATGTCGATGCCGATTTCGCGCATCGCTGTGATCGCTTCCGGGCGCACATGGCTCGGCTTCGAGCCGGCGCTGTGAATCTCGAAGCGGTCGCCCACGGCGGCGCGCAGGAGCCCTTCCGCCATCTGGCTGCGGGCGGAATTTCCCGTGCACAAAACCAGAATTCGCTCTTTCACGGCTTCCTCGCCTTGATATATGCGCTCATGAATTTCCCGCCCGCCGCGGCGGCGGCCGTCCCGATATCGATGCCGGCCTCTGCCAGAAATTGCCGCGCCTCCTCAACGTTGTATATGCGGTATGGCTCGATGGAGATGTCCGCGAAGCCCGCCGCCTCGAGCTTTCTCCTGTATTCCGACTCTTCCAGCGCGCCGGCGATGCAGCCGGCCCACAGTTCGATGCTGCGGCGGATCTCCTGCGGCACTTCGCCGCGAACCACGACGTCGGCCACGGCCAGCCGGCCGCCGGGCTTCAGCACGCGGAAGACCTCCTGTAGCACGCGGTCCTTGTCCGCCGAGAGATTGATCACGCAGTTGGAGATGACGACGTCGACGGCGGCGTCCGGCAGAGGAATGTTTTCGATCTCGCCCTTGAGGAACTCGGCGTTTTCCACGCCGGCCTTGCGCTGGTTCTCGCGCGCCAGCGCCAGCATCTCGTCGGTCATGTCCAGCCCGTAGGCCTTGCCCCCGGGCGCGACACGTCGGGCGGAGAGCAACACGTCGATGCCGCCGCCGCTGCCCAGATCGAGCACGATTTCCCCGGGCCTGAGTTCCGCCATCGCCGTGGGATTGCCGCAGCCGAGCGACGCGGCCACGGCGGCATCCGGCAGCACGGCAGTCTCCGTCTCGCCGTATAAAGCGGATGTGATCGGGTCCCCTCCGCCCGCCCCGCAACTCGAGCCGGGGCCGCAACAGGATGCGGACGCCCCTCCCAACACCTGCAATGCGGCCTGCGCGTAGCGCTCCCGCACCGCGTCTTTCACCGGTTTGTTCCCGCTCATGTTCGCCCGCACCCTTTCTTCGAGGACTTGAGAATCGCGGACGGCGCCACCGCTCCCGACCGCGTGCAGCATTCGGCGTACAGAAAGCCCAGCAGCTCCTCGAGCGCTTCCGTGTCGGCCGAGTACCAGAGGTATGTGCCTTCTCTCCGGACACGCGCCACGCCGGCCTGCCGCAGCTTTTCGAGGTGATGCGACAAGGTGGAGGCCGGGATGCCCAGCTCGGCCTGGATTTCGCCCGCCGGCATCCCTTCGGGGTGGACGGCCAGCAGCAGGCGCATGATGCGGAGCCGCTGCGGGGCGCCCATCGCGCCCATCATGGCGGCGAGCCTTTCGGCCTGCTCCGCCTCCCGCGGCGTTTGTTTCATAATTCGAGTATAGCCGAAACACGAAACAGCGCAAGCGGGCGGCTACGGGCGGCGGTACAGGGCGGTGGCGGAGTACACGGCGCCCTCCATGGCGGTGATCCAGGCATGGACGGCGTATTCGCCCGACGGCCACTCTGCGGCGGGAAGCCCGGCAACCCAGGTCTTCTCGCCGCGGATGGTCTCCCGGCCCATCACGGTCAGAAACGCCCTGCCGCGGGACCATTGATAAATCTCTTTGCCGTTGGCGTCATAGACGACGATGTCGAAGCGCTGGCTGCTGGAGAAATTCAGCACGAGGGGCCAATCGAGGGTATGCTTCACCGTCATTCGCGCCAGCAGCGTGTCTCCGGCGGGAGTCAGCAAGAGGGAGAAGCCGGTTTCCGGGGCGGCGATGTGCGTCACGCCGCCAAGCCGGGCGTAGACGAGATGCGATTCGCGCGGCCCGGCGATGGTGATGCGCACGCGGCGGACCAGCCCCACCCAGGGGAGCCACTCGTCGAGGTCGAGCCCGGCGTCCATGCAGGGCCCGGGCAGATAGCGGACGATGAGCGCGTTGTCGAACTCGCCCACCGGGACTTTGATTCTCCCGTTGCGCGTTTCGATGCGCGCGTGGCGGTTGCACGGGTCGGCCCAGGTGTCCCAGGGGACGCCTTCGGGCGCGGCGGCGTCGAGAAACACGCGCTCCTGGCGTGCGGCTTCGTCCCACATCAGGATGCGGCCCTCGGCGTCGTTGCGGAGCCACGTCTCGCCGTCGCCCCTCAGGCCGCGCACCGCGCGGTATTCGTTGCCCTGGAAGACAGCGCTCCGGCCGACCTCGACGGTGAACGCGCCGGCCGGGCCGTTGTAGACCCACAGATTGCCCTCGTCGAGCGGCAGATACAGCGTCTGCGCCGAAAGCGCAGCGGCGAAGAGACTAAGAATAGAAATTCTTGTTCCACGCATGGCGCCGCAACACCTCCACGATGTCGGCGGGCAGCGGCCCCAGCTCTGAGACGGCGGCGTTCATTTCCACGTTTCGCACGCGGCGCATCCCGGGGATGACCGTGGAGACCGCCGGGTGGGTGATGCAGAAGCGGAGGGCGGTCTCGGCCAGCGGGCGGTCGAGGCCCGCGGCCTTCAGATCGGCGAGCAGCGTCTGCACGCGCTCGTACACCTGCCGCTTGCGGTCCCCGCGGAAGTAGAAGGCGCGGAACTCCCCCGGGTCGAATTCCGTTTCCGGCGTGATCGCGCCGGTGAGCGCGCCCTCGTCGAGCGGGCAGCGCGCCAGCACGCCGATGTTGCGTTCCTGGCACAGCGGAAAGAGGCGCTGCTCCGGCGTCTGGTCGAAGATGTTGTAGATCACCTGGACCGTGTCGATGAGGCCGGTGCGGATGGCGTCGAGCGCGGAATCCGGCTGATGGTCGTTGATGGAGGTGCCCCAGAAGCGGACCTTGCCGGCCTTCTTCGTGTCTTCGATGGCGCGGCGCCAGTCGTCGCGGTCGAGCCACTCGGGGTTCCAGACGTGGAACTGCTGAAGGTCGAGCGTTTCCACGCCGAGGTTCCGCAACGAAGTCTCCGTGCAGCGGATCACGTAGTCATACGGGAAGACTTCCTCGATGCCGATGCCTGGCTGCGCGGGCCAGATGCGGTTCTTCGGCGGGACCTTCGTGGCGACGCGCGCCTGCGCGCCCGTCTCGCGGAGGGTCTCGCCGATGATGCGCTCGCTGTGGCCCTCGTTGTAGGCCAGCGCCGTGTCAATGAAGTTCACGCCGAGCTCGAGCGCGCGGCGAAGGGCGGCGCGCGCCTCCTCCTCGGAATGGCCGCGCCACTGGTTGCCGCCGATGCCCCACGCGCCGAACCCGATTTCGGAAACCTGAAAACCTGTCCTGCCGAGCGTACGTCTTCTGATCACGAAACCATAATAGTGGAGGGAAGCGATGCGCGCCTTGCTCCTGGCCCTGTTGCTCGCCGGCGCCGCCTGGGCGCAACAGTTCCGGCTCTATCTGAAGGACGGCGGCTGGCACATGGTGCGCGAGTACCAGGTGGTGGAGGACCGCGTGCGCTATTACTCGACCGAGCGCGGCGAGTGGGAGGAGATCCCGCTGGAGCTGGCGGACCTGAAGCGAACGGAGGAGGAGCGCAAGGCAAGGCTCGAGGAGGAGAAAAAACAGGCGGAAATCTCCGACGCCGAAGAGGCGTTCGAGCGGGAAATGGCGCGGCAGATTGCGCGCATTCCGGTGGATCCGGGCCTGTATTATTTCGAAGGCGGGGAGGTGAAGGAGATCAAGCGCGCGGCGCTGAAATCGGTGGCGAGCCGGAAGCGCACCGCGCTGAAGGTGCTGGTGCCGGTGCCCATCGTCCCCGGCAAGGCGTTTCTGGAGCTGCCCGGCGAGCACGCGGCCGCGGCCATTGCGGAGAGCCGCCCCGAGCTGTACTTCCGGATCGACTGGACCCAGACCTTCGTCCTCGTCCGCGTCAAGCCGAAGCCGAAGAAGGACGGGCGGACGGTCGGCATCCTCCAGACGGAGCCGGTGACGAAGATGTCCTACTTCGAATTCGAGACGGTCGACATTTACCGCCAGCAATTGAAGGGCGATCTGTTCAAGATCTGGCCCGCAAAGCCGCTTGAGCCGGGCGAATACGCGCTGGTGCAATACGCCGAGGGCGAAGCGGTGGACAGCGGCGAAATTCTGGTGTGGGATTTCCGCATCATTCCGCCGCCCGCCGGCCGGTAATTTCGGCGAAAAATTGCAGCGATTCCCGGGCTGCTCTCTCCCAGCGGTACCACTCCTCCGCGCGTGCTCTCCCCGCGGCCCCCAGCCGGGCGCGCTCCTCGGGATGTTCGGCCAGCCGCAGGATGGCGTTCCGGATCTCCTCGGGCGATTCCGGGTTGACCAGCAGCGCGGCGCCGCCGGCGATCTCCGGCAGGCAGCTCCTGTTCGAGGTGATGCAGGGCACGGCGCAGGCCATGGCCTGCGCCACCGGCAGCCCGAAGCCCTCGTACAGAGACGGGTAGACGAGCATCGCCGCGCCGCGCACCAGCTCCGGCATGCCGGCCTCCGGAAAATAGCCGAGCCAGCGCACGCCCGCCGGGGGCCTGCGCAGCCGTTCGAGCGTCGCCTCGCAATGCCAGCCGGGGCCGCCGGCGAGCAGCAGGTCATACTCCTGCCGCACGTCCGCCGGGAGCAGCTCCCAGGCGTCCAGCAGGCGGTCCACGTTCTTTCGCGGCTCGATGGTGCCGACGAACAGGACGTAGGGCTTCAGGCGGGGCGGCGGCATGGGCGCATCGAAATAGGCGTCCGCCACGCCGTTGTAGATGGTGCGGACTCTTTCGGGCGGGATGCCGAGGACTTCGATGGCATCGCGGCGGGTCGTCTCGCTCACGGCGATCAGGCCCGCGGCGCGCTTCAGCACCCGTTCGGCGAACTCGCGGTCCGCTCTCACGTTGGCCGAGGCGTGGAATTCGGGCATCTTCCAGCAGGTGAGGTCGTGAATGGTGGCCGTGACCGGAATGCGGCGCGGCGGGGTGCGCACCTGGTTGGTGCAATGAAAGACGTCCGCCCCGCGCGCCAGCCAGTCCGGCAGCGGCGCATGGAGGCGCTGGTTGGCGATGGCCAGCAACAGTCCCGCCCACGTCTCCGCCCGGCCGGCGACGCTGGCCTCGTGGGTCAGCGGCCCGAGGCGTCGCACCGGCGGGTAGAGGAGGATGCGGCTGCCGCCTGCCGCCTGCTGCAACGCGCGGATCCAGTGATAGAGCACCGTCTTGACGCCGGCGCTCCGCAGCAGCAGCGGGGTGCAGTCGATGGCGATCTTCACCGGGGGATCATTCCAGCCTGCGGTTGGCGAGCAACAGCTTGCCGCCGGATTCAAAGACAGGATACAAGCGTTCCCGGCCGAGGATGCGCGCAACCTCCTCGAGTTTCGGCCGTTCCAGAATGAGCCAGGCAAGCTGCGGCCTGGCCCATTCCGCCTGCAATTCGGCGTCATCCAGGAAGACGTCGGGCGCGCCGGGCGCGTAGGAGCCGTATTCGAGATTGTGATACCGGCCCCGCCACAGAAGGGCGCGGTCGAGCTCCGCGTAAAAGAACACCGAGCTGAAAACGTAATACTGGTCGCCGAAAATCACCGTTCCTTTCGGGCTCTCTTTCAGCTTCTTCGCGATCGGGTAGCTGCCGAGGTAGGGGTCGAAGGCGATCATGGCGATGCGCGCGGCGTTGAGGAAGAGCACCATCATCAGCGCGGCGCCCAGGTGCGTGAGACGCGGCCGGAACTTCCAGCATGAGGCGGCGCCGAGCGCAAACGCCGCGGCCGCCAGAGCAAGCGGCAGCTTCAGGTAGGCGAAGGAAGCCAGCGTGAGGTCGCCCATGTGTCCGAGCGACAGCGTGTACAGCTCGGGGTGCTGCGTCAGGGACCGCGAGATGTCGCCCGGCGCGGGCTTGTCCCACACGGCGGCCAGGATGGCCGAGGCCGCGATGGCCGCGGCCGCGCAAACCACGGCGAGGACGCGCGAGAAAGGCGCCAGACGTTCCTGCCCCTCCGCCAGGGCCAGGCCGAGCCACAACGCGAAGGCCGGGTAGGCGGGCATCGAGTAGTATTCCTGCGTGGTCGAAAACGTGAAAAACACGAGCACGAAACCGGCCCAGCAAACCAGCATCCTTTGCATGCTTGAGGCACGAGAGCCGGCTGCAAGGGGGAGCCGGAACACGCGCGGCAAATAGGCCGACCACGGGAAGAACCACACGAGGTGCAGGAGCCAGAACAGGTGCCGCGGCACGGTGTTGTAGTCGCGCGGCCAGCGGCGGTTGAGGAAACGCAGAATGTGTTCGTTGAAGAAATAGAACCAGAAGAAGCCGCGGTACTGGCCGGGGCCGGCGGTCATGGAGAAGTCGAAATACGGCGGGTTGGCGAGCGTCGCCAGCACATGCCAAGGCCCGGCGGCGAGCAGGATGATGAGCGCGCCGGAGAACGGCCGCAATCTCTTCCATGCCGCGAGGTCGAACAGCCGCCGGTTCCACGCGAGCCACAGCAGGGCCGCCGCGCAGGGGAACACCATGCCGATGAGCCCCTTGAGCAGCAGTCCCGCGGCCATCGCCAGCGCCATGACGGCCGCCCACAGGCCGGGCCGCGGCTCGTTTTCATCCAGCGCGCGCAGGAAGCCCCAGACGGCCAGCGCCACGGCAAGAGTCAGGGTGATGTCCGGGATCAGGATGCGCGTGAACAGAAACGTGCCCACCGAGGCGCCTACCACGAGCGAGGCGTAGAACCCCGCCTTCTCGCCGAACGCCCAGCAGCCCATGAAGTAGACGAGCGCCGCCAGCCCGAGCACGGAGAGCGCCACGGGCAGGCGCGCCGCCCAGTCGTGCACCCCGAAGACGGCATAGGAGGCGGCGATCATCCAGTATTTGAGCGGCGCTTTTTCGAGATACGGCACGCCGTCGAGCCGCGCCGTCACCCAGTCGCCGGACTCGAGCATGTTGCGCGCGATCTGCGCCTGCACGGCGTCGACGTCGTCCATCAGGTGCGGCGGCGAAAACATCGCCGGCACATAGATGAGCGCGGCCAGGGCGAGAACCGTCGCCAGCCGCTTCAGGCGTGGACCTTCCATCGTCGCATCCATAGAAACAGCGTCAGCAGCCCCCAGAGCGGATACCCGTTGTTGGCCCGCCGCCGGAAATGGTCCTGCTTGATCCGTTCAACGACCTCTTCGCGGAACAGCCCGGTGCGGCGCACATTTTCGGCGGAGAGCACCTCTTCGGCCAGCGGCCGCAGCGGGCCGCGGAACCAGCGGTGCGCCGGAATGTCGAAGCCTTCTTTCGGGCGGGCGAGCACGGCGGGGGGCAGCTTGTCGCGCATCAGCTCGCGCAGGATGAACTTGAGCACCGGGCCGCGAACCTTGAAATGCTCCGGCAGGCGGGCGGCGAATTCCACGATGCGGTGGTCGAGGAACGGCGGCCGCACCTCGAGCGAGTGCGCCATCGACATCCGGTCGCACTTGCAGAGGATGTCGTCCGGCAGATAGAACTTCTGGTCCGCCCAGAGATACCTGTTCAGCTCGCCGCAGCGGAAGGCCTCGGTGGGCAGGGTGTGGACGAGTTCGCCGGGGCGGGGATAGCGCGGCGCATCGTACAGGGCGCGGATCGTCTTCTCGTCCAACGCCCCGTTCCACCAGAAGTGCGCGTCGTGCGGGGCGAGCAGCGTGCCTTCCAGAAAGCGCTTCAGCTTGTACTCGAAGCTGATCTTCTCGTCCGACACGGGCAGCAGCCGCGCGCAGGCCAGCGCCAGCCGCCGGGTCCAGGCGGGCCAGCGCCGGGCCTTCGCTGCCAGCGCGTCGGCGCGGTAGGTGAGGTAGCCGCCGAACAGCTCGTCGGCGCCTTCGCCGGAAAGCGCCACCTTCACGTGCTGTCTGGTCATGCGCGAGAGGTACCAGACCGGCAGGGCGCCGGCATCGGCCGACGGCTCGTCGGAATAATAGCTGATCTGTTCGATGGTTTCCGCCAGGTTTTCTTCCGGGTTCAGGTCGAATTCGTGGTGATTTGTGCCGTAATGGAGGGCCACTGTGCGGAAATATTCGCTCTCATCGTGCGAATAGCCGCGAAAAGAGATGGAAAACGTGTTCAGGCCCGAGGCCTCCCGCGCGGCATAATGCAGCACGGTGGAAGAATCCAGCCCGCCGCTGGCCCAGACGCCCACGGGCACGTCGGCGATCAGGTGTTCGCGCAGGGAAAGGCGCAACAGACGGTCGAGTTCCGCTTTGGCGTCTTCGGGCGTGATGCGCGCGTCCGGCTCGAACCGCAGGTGCCAGTATTTCTCGCGCCGCAACGAGCCGTTCTCCCACTCCAGCAGCTCCCCCGGCAGGAGTTTCTCGACGCCCTCCACGAGCGTCCAGGGCGCGGGCACCCAGTTGAGCGAGAGGTAGTAGGCGAGCCCGTTGCGGTCCAGACGGCGGTCGACTTCGGGGTGATGAAGAATCGTTTTGACTTCCGAGCCGAAATACAGATCCCTGCCGTGGTGGAAGATGTAGAGCGGCTTGATGCCCATCCGGTCGCGCGCGAGCACCAGCCGGCGGCGGCGCTCGTCCCACAGGGCGATGGCGAACATGCCGCGGAGCCGCTCGAAGCAGGCCGTGTCCCACTCAAGGAAGGCGTGCAGGATCACCTCGGTGTCGGACGAGGTGCGGAAGGCGTGGCCGCGCTGCTCCAGCTCCCGGCGCAGCTCGCGGTAGTTGTAGATCTCGCCGTTGTGGACGACGACGGCATTGCCGTCGGGGCTGAACATCGGCTGGTCGCCGTGCTCGAGATCAATGATGGAGAGCCGCGTGTTGCCGAGCGCAACGAGATCCGACTCGTGGCAGCCGAGCGCATCCGGCCCCCGGTGGCGGATCAGCGCAAGGATGTCGCGAATCCGCCCCGGCTCGACCGGATGATCGAGCTTCGTGTAACCCGCAATGCCGCACACAAGCCATCAGGATAGCAATGCGGGCGGCCCGGCAGCCGCCGGCGGCCTGCGCGGAGACAAAAAATCGCCCCCGCCCCGGACGGCTCCTTGCCGGGGCGGGGGCAGTTCCACAGGGTCGTCTTGCGGTCAGAAGATGAACTTGGCCGTCAACTGGGTTCGGCGCGGGTAGTTGGCCTGCGTCGAAGCGATGGCCTGGCCGAACTGGGCCGACGTGACGGTGGTGTTGGGCGCCGGGAACAGCGGGTGGTTCATGGCGTTGAGGAACTCCGCCTTGAACTGCACGTTCAGCTTCTCGCTGAACAGCCGCGTGTTCTTGGTGAGCGCGAGATCGAAGTTGTTGATCTCGTGCGCCCGGAGGAAGCTGAAGCGCGGGGGGAACCAGCGGACGTTGCGGTCGAGCTGGTAGGCAGCGCGCTTCTCGAACCCGGCATCGGTGTTGAACCACCGCTCCACCGTGCGCTGGTCGCGCGGCAGTTCAATGTCCTTCAGGTTGCCCAGGAAGATGATGTTGCCGAAATTGATGGGGGCTCCGCTCTGGAAAGTGTAGACGCCCGAGAGCTGCCAGCCGCCGAGGAAGAGGTCGGCGACCAAGGGCATGGAGGAGCCCCAGCGGCGTCCCTTGCCGAACGGGGTCTCCCAGATGGCGTTGACCACGAGCCGGTGCGGTCGGTCGAGGTCGGAGATCACCTCCACCGGACGCGGGGCGTTGGTCACCAGGGTTTCAGTGGCCTGCATGAACTTGGAGAAGGTGTAGCTGGCGCCGATCATGTAGCCCTTCGAGAACCGCTTTTCGAGGCTCGCCTGAAGCGCGTGATACCAGGAGTAACCATCGAAGCGCGAGGCGTTCACGGAGTCGAAGTGCGGGTAAGGCCGCAGCAGCCTCTCGCGGGCGATGTTGGCGCCGGTGAACGAGCTGGTGGCGCCTTCCGGCATGAGCCCGCGGAACGGGTTCGGCAGGTTCTGGCTGAGGTAGTTGATGGTGGCGTTGTCCCGCAGCAGGCTGTGGCTGAGGTACTGGATCGGCGTCGCGTTGAAGTTCTGGCCGATCTCGATGTGCGTGCCGCGGTTGCCGACATAGCTGAGCTCGGCGACGTAACCCGCGCCGACGGTGTGCTGGAAGCCGAACTGCCAGCGCTGCATATACGGGCGCAGCGGCCTCTCGTTGAAGAACGAGATGGAATTGCCGACATAAGTCTGATAGCCCTGTCCCGTGCCGACCGGCATCAGAATGCCCGACGGGAAGGGGTTCGACAACGTGTTGATGAAGGTGTAGCCGTCCAGCGTCGGGATGAACGGGGTGTTGCGGCTGAAGCCGGTCTGGATGACGTCGCCGCGGCGCTGCCCAAGGAAGCCGAAGAACATGCCGTAACCGCCGCGCATGACGGTCCTCGGGTCAATCTGGTAAGCGAAGCCGAAACGCGGCATCCAGTTGTTCCTGGGCGACTCGTAGAGCGTACGCGGCTCGCCGTTGAAACCGGCGAAGGTGAGCCCGCCGCGGGTGGTGAACTGGGACGGCGGCACTTCGGGCGTAGGGTTCTTCGCATAGGCTTCGCGTGCGGCGGCCTCGAACGGCTGCGTGTAGCCCGCGTCGAAGCGCCGGACGCTGCGGTTGAAGCGCTCCGTGAGCGGCCCGTCGTATTCCCAGCGCAGGCCGAGGTTCACCGTAAGCTTGCTGGAGACCTTCCAGTCGTCCTGCACGAACCATGCCCAGGCGACGGACTGCTCGGCGTAGCTGTCGCGCACGGCGACGTAGCTCGACGAAGTCGGGAGACCGAGCAGGAAGGCGGCGACAGACTGGCCACGGCTGCCGGGAGCCGTGGGCGAGTTGTCGAGCGGACCCCGCGTGTAGGTGGCGTCAAAGATGAACCGTCCGGTCTGTTCATTGCCGAAGAAGGTGCTGGTTTCCCGGTAGGAGCGGAATTCCATGCCGGACTTCACAGAGTGCCGGGAAAACATTCTGGTGAGAATCGCCGAGACGTTGTGAGTGTCGTTGGGGCGGTTTTCGCCTCCGTGAGCGGTCCCCTGATACCCGGTGATGTCGAACCGCGGGAAGCGCCGGAGGTCAGGCGAGATGGCGTTGTTGTAGGCAGCCGGGAAGCCCAGGGAGGTCAGGTCGAACCCCTTTGCCGCTGCGTTGCCATCCGTGCCGCGGATGAAGCGGTTGTAGCCGTAACGGGTGTTGAGCACCATGGTGGGGCTCAGCGTCCAGACGTCGTCGATGACTCCGGCTTTCGAAATGAACCAGAACGTCTGCCCGGTTGCGAGGTTGTCGAAGTAGTTGTTGTACGTGCTGTCCCTGTCGTACCAACTGTAGCGGAAGTACATCCGGTTGGCTTGCGTGAGGTTGTGGTCGACGCGAATCGTGTTCGAGAGATACTCGGCGACCTCCATCAGCTCCGGCCGGAGGTAGTTGTTCGTCCCGTCGGGGTTGCCCGGCTGGAGGGGTTTCGGATAGTAGGTGTCCAGCACCTTCTTCGAGATGGGGTTGAACAGCGAGGCCGGAATGATGTTGCCGGGGAACGGATCCGACTGGAAACGCCCGCCCGGGGCCGGGCGGCGCGTCCACGGGTTGTAGATCTGGAAGCTCGAGGAGACCTTCAGCAGCGCCGAGAAATCCCCGTTCTTCATTTCTTCGGTGGGCACGGTGGGCGTGCCGTTGTTGCGCGGGCGCCCTTCCTTGATCCCTTCCATGCCCCACTGGAAGAACGTTCGGTTCCGCCCGTTGTACAGCTTCGGAATCGTGAGGGGGCCGCCGAGGGAACTGCCGTAGCGGTGATAGTAGAAGTCCGGCCGCGGAATGCCGCTGCGGTTGGCGAAGAAGTCGTTGGCGAACAGACTCGGAGTCATGTTGGTGTAGTAGCCGGTGCCATGAAACTGGTTGGTGCCGGACTTGATGCTGATGTTGGTGACGCCGCCCTCGGTCTGGCCGAACTGGGCATCGAACGTGGCGGTCTGGACTTTGAATTCTTGCACGATATCGGCGGGGGGAACATAGGAGGCGATCACCTCGCCGGCGTTCGCCGTAGCGGTGCTGACCGCGCCGTCAATGGTGACGTCGCTCCGGTTGGCGCGCGTGCCGTCCATCGAATAGCCGACGATGTGCGTGGGTTCGAACGGGCGGTCGAGGCGCGCATCCCGGGTGAACGAGACGCCGGCCGCCAGCCCGATCAGAAAATACGGGTTGCCGTGGGGAATCGGGAGCTCGGTCACGCGCTTGGAGTCGACCACCGTGCCCATGGAGGAGCTTTCGGTGGCCAGCAGCGGCGTCTCTCCCGTCACCGTGATGCTCTGCTCGGTGGCGCCGACTTCCAGCTGGATGTTGACCGCAATGCGGTCGTCGACGCGGACTTCGATGTCGTCACGGATGGCTTTCTTGAAGCCGGGGATCTCCACGATGATCTGGTAACGGCCCGGAATCAGATACAGCGCGTTGTACACGCCGGCATCGTTCGTTTGGAGCGTCTGCCGCGTGCCCATTGCCTTGTTGATGACTTCCACGGTGGCGTTGGGCACCACCGCACCCGAAGGGTCGGTGACGATGCCCGTAATCGCCCCGCGCGGATCCTGCGCCATGGCGGCGATTGCCAGCACAGCGCAAAGCAGGACAGACCACACAATGCGAGACTTCATAGCTTTCCTTTCACCTGGTTTCTTTCGCTCCGCGGCGGGCGCGATGCCCGCGCTGCGGCGCGGTTGACAAACTCCCACGGTTCGAAGACGCGCCGCCGGCAGGTTGCCAGGCGACGAGCCTCACCTCGCCCAGAAGACCGCTGGGCTCGGGCTGCAAATTCCTCATGTCCTGCATCTGGAAGCGTTCGCCGTAAGCGGCGGCGAGCACGCGGTAGTCCGGCTCGCCCAGCTTCGCCAGCAGGTTCAGGTTCGTGTTGGCGACCTCGATGCGCAGGCGGTTCTCCCCCTCGCGCAGCAGCCCGGCGAGATCCAGCCGGTACGGAGGCGCAAACACGCTCCCGGCGCGTTTGCCATTGACGTAGACCACCGCCGCGTCCCGCACCGGCGCGGCCAGCCAGGCGCGCATGCCGTTCTGGCGCGGCGGGCCGGGATCCAGGGGCGTGGCGGGACCAAACTCCAGCCACGCCCGCGCCATTTCCGCGTCCAGGCTCACCGTCTTTTCGTACACGGCGACGCCCGAGTAGAAGCGCGTCTCCGCGTCCTCGGTCCACGAACGCAACCGCTCATAGCGCACCTTGCGGCCGAGATCGACGAACGTCACGTCCCAGCCGCTTCCGAGATCGAGCGTCCGCAAAGGCCTCTTTTGCTGCGGCGCCGGGTTTGCTTCCGCGCCGCTCAGGAGAATCACCGAAGCGTACGGCGGCAGCTCGAGCTCGCCCGAAAACACGCTCTTTTCCCCGGTCAGCAGGTCCCACGCGAGGGACGGCTGCGCGCCGCGGAATGCGAGCCGCCCGCGCCACGGGCGGTTGGCTGTGTTGGCCACGAAGAAGACTTCGCCATCGGCGAGCTTGCGGTGCGCGTAGCCGATGGCCGCCGAAGCAGGTTCCCAGCGCAGCGGCGGATCGAAGGCGCCGCGCAGCGCTGCTCCCAGCCGCCGGTCTTCTTCGACAAATACGGCGCGCTGCTCGCCGAGCAGCCGCGCCGCCGCCGCCTGCACCGCCCGGTCGTTCCGCTCGCGGTCGAGGTAGCCAGGTGCGAGGCGCGGCTTGCGGCCTGCGAGAAACGCCCAGCCGCCCTGCGCCACGAAGCGGTGGATCTTTTCCAGCGACTCGGCCGGAATGCGCTCCACGTGCGGCAGCACGATGGCGCGGTAGCGTGGCTCGCGGAACGCCTCATCCAGCAGCCCGTCGTCGACGGCATCGAAGTTATAGCCCGCCTCCAGGATCTGCGGAATGATCGCATCGCCAATGATCTCGTGGGCCCTGCGGTCGATGGAGACATGGCCCGTGCCGGCGGAGAAGCGCGACCGGATGTCGGCCACGGGAAGGTAGAGGAGGACGTCGGCGACCGGCTCTCCCTGCCGCAGCAGCCAGCTGACGCGCTGCAAATACAGCGCCAGATCCGGCATCACCGGCCACCACGGGTTGTGGTCGTTCAAGGCGGCGGCCGCATAGAACCCCCAGCCGGGCTTGCCGGCCTGCGGCGGCGAATACGGCCAGCCGTGGCCGATCAGCTGGTTGATCCCCTGGATGAAATGAACGTCGGCTTCCGCCTTCACGTCCAGGGGCGTGGCGGCGAAGGTCGGCGAGTGCAGCCAGGTCCACGTCTCCGAGGCCGTCACCGGGCGGCGCAGAATATGGTTGGCGCTCGACGCCCAGCGCGAGGCGCTGAGCCTCCGCCAATGGGTTTGCTCGCCATCGGCCAGATCTACATGGCGCTGGCTGGCCAGCGTCACCGGGGGCGTGCCGTAGACCTGGGCGCGGAACTGCACGCCGCGCTGGCGGGACCAGTCCCGCAAGGGCTTCAGGAAGCGCTCTTCCACGAGTTCCGTGAGCGTCTGAGCCCAGTCGTGCCGGACGCGCGCCTTGTCCTCGTTCCACTCGCCGGCCAGCGCCGGCAGCAGCGGCAGCAGGTCATAGCCGCGGCGGCGCCGAAACTCTTGCGGGAGATCGGGGGTCCAGTCAGCCCCGAACACTTCCAGGCTGTCGCAGAAGACCGCATAGGGCGGCGCCGGCTGGAAGGCTTTCAGCAGAGGCTCGCCAACGGTCTCCAGATACCGGTCGAGCGCGGCCCGGCTGTAGTGGTCGAAGACGAAGCCTTCCGCCCCGACCGCCGCGCGCTTCACCATCTGTCCCGTCCGGCTCTCGATGAACCGCAGCCCGGCCTCGGGGAATTCGCCGATCACTTTCTCGCCCCACCGCAGTTGCGCCGGGCGGCCCAGCGGCTCCACGCGAAGCCGCGCCGCCGCCAGCTCCAGCGGGATCGACGGTCCGCCGAACGGCCACCCGCTGCCCAAGGTCAGGTCGACACGAAGTCCCAACTCCTTGCCCTTGCGGGCCGCGAACTCAAGCATCTCCAGGAATTCCGGGGAAAGGAACCGCAGGTTCCGCAGCCCGCTCCGGGGATCATCGAGGGCGAGCGGGTACACGGGCTGTATCTCCACCCCGCCGATCCCTGCCGCCTTCATGGCCTCCAGCTCGCGGAGGATTTCCTCCCGGGTGACGGCAGGGCCAAACCACCACCACCGCATCAGGATGCGCGCTTCGGCCGGAGGCTGCTCCAGCGTCTTCGCCACCTCTTTGACGGTGGCCGCCGGCGCCATCATCCAGAACGCCAGCGCGAGGCCCAAGGTTCGCCACATGGAACGGCTCCTGAAACTGTCCCTGTCCGGGCGGGAGGCCGCAAGGCCCCACCAACAGACATATCAGTGACTGGCAGCGCGCACCGCGACAGCGCTACACTGACACTGGAACTACCCCAAGATCGGCCAACTTGCGGTTTCATGCAATGATGGGGCAGGAAGAAGTTTCCAAGAAATTTCTAAAATCCGCGGTGTAACGTCTTGGAATCGCATCCTGTGTACAGGTTCGGACCCTGGCGGCTGGACGCCGCCGCGAAAGTCCTCTTTCGCGGGGAGCAGCCCGTCCACCTCACCCGGAAGGCGGTGGAGACGCTGATCGTTCTGGCCTCGCGATCCCCGGAAGTCGCCACGAAGGAAGAGATGATGGCTGCGGTCTGGCCGGACCGCATCGTGGACGAGGCCAACCTGGCGCAGAACATTGCGGTGATCCGCAAGACGCTGGGGGCAGCGCCGGGCGAGCCTGCCTACATTGAGACTTTTCCCGGCAGGGGTTACAGGCTGGTGGGGCCGGTGACGCCGGAATTTCCGGGCGCCCACCCGGAAACGACCGGGGAGAGCGCCGGCACGGAAGCGCCCGCCATCGCAGAGCCCGCCGCGAAGAAGGCTTGGCCTGCCGCGGCGGCAGTCCTTGCCCTGCTGGGCGTGGTAGTGATTCTCCTGGCGGTGGTTCAGCGGGAAACGCCCGAGTCCGCACCGGCCGTGGTCCCGGTGACGCGCCTCGCCGGCAAGGAATTTCAACCCGCGCTCTCTCCCGACGGTTCCGCCGTGGCGTTCGTCTGGCAGGAGAACGAGCGGGCGCTGCCCGGCATCTGGGTCCAGAAGCTGGGCGAGCCCGCCCCGCGCGAGATTTCGTCGGCGGGCTACTCCTGGTCGAGCCCTGCCTGGTCGCCCGACGGGCGGCGAATCGCCTGTCTGCGGTTCGGACCCGGCACGGGCGACATCGTAATCCTCCCGCTCGAAGGGGGCGAGCCGCGCGTGGTGGCGCCGGTGCTGCCCACGCGGTTCGGCCTGATCTGGCATCACCTCGACTGGTCGCCCGACGGCGAGCGTCTCGCTGTCGACGACACGCCCTCCCTGAGCCAGCCGCTGTCGATTTTCCTCGTGAATCTGAAGACAGGCGAGAAGCGGCGTCTCACGCAGCCCGAGGAGATGATCATTGGCGACGTCGCGCCGCGGTTTTCGCCCGACGGGCGGACACTGGCCTTCATCCGCGCCTTCCACCGCAGCTACCAGGAGGTCTTCACCGTCCCTGTGACAGGCGGCTCGCCCCGCCAGTGGACTTCGGATTCCCGCATGGTTTCCGCCGTGGCGTGGACTTCCGACGCGCTACTGGCGGGCTCTTCGCGCGGCGGCTCTTTCCGCATCTGGAGGCTGGCCCAGGGCAGGCAGCCGGCGCCGACGGCGATTTACGGCGAGTTCCCCATCCAGTTCTCGTTCTGCCCGCGCGCAGCGCGCCTCGTTTATTCGCTTGTCCAGAACGATCCGAATATCTGGCGGCTGACCCTCGCTTCGCCCATCGAGTGGAAGCGCATCGTCGCTTCCTCGGGCCAGGATGCCAGCCCGCAGTACTCGCCCGACGGCCGCCGCATCGCGTTCCGTTCGGACCGCTCCGGCGAAGAGCAGATCTGGGTCTGCGACGCCGGCGGCGGCAACCCGGTGCAGGTGACCACGGGCGCGGGACGCCCGTCGGTGCCGCGCTGGTCGCCTGACGGCAGGAGGCTCGTGTTCAACGACGCCGCCACGACCGAGATGTTCCTGGCCGAGGAGCAGGACGGGCGCTGGGCCGTCAGGCCTTTCGGCGCGCGCGGGGTCCACCCGGTGTTTTCGCCGGACGGGCGGTATATCTATGCCGCCGCGGCGGGCTCCATCTTGCGCTATCCGGCTTCAGGCGGCGCGGCGGAGATCGTGACCCCGACACGGGGGCTGTCTCTGGACGTCTCGCCGGATGGTGCGTCCGTGTACTTCGTGCGCGAACCCGCCGACACCACGCTGTCCCGCGTCGAGGTGGCCACCGGCGCAGTGGAGCGCGTGTTGTCCGGGCTTGTGCCTTACTGCACTTCCTGCTGGGCGCTGTCCCGGGAGGGCATCTACTACCTTGGCGTGCGCCCCAGGGCGGCCAACCAGCAGTCGATTTTCTACATGGACTGGAAGACGCGCTCCGTGCGGCTCGTGGCCGATTATCCGGAACCCATCCTGCCCGTGGGCATCGGCCCCTTTTCGCTCTCGCCCGACAGGAAGTCGATGCTCGTGGTCCGGCTGGATCCTTCGAACGCCGACATTCTCCTCGCCGACGGCTTCCGCTGAGGCGGCGGCTCAGGCGTAGCAGCGGATCTCGAACACGCGCGCCAGCTCGCTGCCGTTCGTCGCGGTGACCGTAAGCCGCAGGCGGTCCGTTTCCACCGGCTCGAAGCGGTGGCAGCGCAGCCGCTGATAATTCCCCGCGACGCGCGCCAGTTCCCTGCCTTGCGCTTCCAGCACGTAGTCGCGCACCGTTTCCGGCTGCGGGCCGCGGATGATTCCCTTATGGACCGACTCGCTGGAGGTCAGCGTCAGCTCGCGCTGAAAGCCCGTGTCGAAGGTGATCCGGACCTCTGAAATCCGCACCGGCTTCGGCCAGCGCAGTTCGATCCATGCGCTGCCGTCCTTCAGGCGGCCTTGCCACTGATGGATCTCCTTGCCGGGGATGTCCCGCACCTGGCCGTCGAGCACATTGGAGGCGGGCGCGTGCGGCTCTTCGCTCGAAGCCGCTGCGCGCGCCTGGCGCGCCAGGTCCATCTCGTCCTCGTTCCGCACGCCGCGCAACGTCTGGTCGTCGCGCAGCAGGAGCTGCTGGAGCCGTTTCACGCGCGCGGCGTCGCGGGCCAGCTCGCGCGGCGCGAGCTTCTCCTTCACGCAGACCGAGGCCGCCGTTCCCACGGCCTGGCCGATGCAGGCGCAGGTGGCCATGACGCGCGCGGAGGTGAAGGCCACGTGCGTGGCGCTGATGTTGCGCCCCGCCATCATCAGGTTGGCGATGTTGCGGCTGTAGAGCGAGCGCAGCGGGATGCCGTAGACCTCCGGCGGCCTGAGCACCGTGTTGGGCGGCAGGTCCGGGCGGTCGAAGCCGCCCGGCGGGTGATCGTCCATCGGCCAGCCGCCGATGGCCACGGCGTCGTCGAAGGTTCCGCGCATCAGGTCGTGCTGGGTGAGGATGTGGTCGCCCAGCACGCGCCGGCTGCCGCGCTTGCCGGTCATCATGCCGATCCAGTCCATCGCCCAGTTGGCCGAGGACGGATGGTCGCCGCTGTTCTTGATGTAGTCCCACACGCCCAGCGCGATGGCCAGCAGCTCGTGCCGGATGCGCTCGTTGTCGCGGATCGTGTCCAGATGCCCGCCCCACTCGATCCACCAGTAACCGTATTCCCAGCTGGCGATCTTGCGGAAGCGCAGATGTTCGCGCGTCACCTTGCGCGCCCAGGCGGGGGGCCTGAACGGCATGGGGCGGCCGTAATCGCGCGACGTGAAGAGAATGCTCGACCCCAGCGTCTCGCCGTCGGATTTCTCGGGCGCAAGGCTTTCCCCGAATTCAGACCGGGCTTCCCGGCCCGAGCGCATCTCGGCGCCGGCTTCCAGCGCGAGCCGCGAATCGCCCGTCGCGTCCACGTAAAGGGGCGCCCGGATGCGGTAGATGTGCTCGCTCTTGTCGCAGCGCGCCAGCACGTGGCGGATGCGGCCGTCCTCCACCGCGGCGCGGTAGAGGACCGTTTCGAGCAACAGGGTGATGTTCGGCTCGCTCACCACCTTGTCATAGAGCAGCAGGTCCCACATTTCCCACGAGCGTTGCGGGTTGCGCACGGCGTCTTCGAGCCGCAGCTCTTCGATCAGCCCGCCCTCGCGCCAGCCGGGGCGCCCCTTGTGGCAGTTGGCGCCGACGACGTGCATCTTCACCTCGCTCGAGGAGTTGCCGCCGAGGCGGGAACGGTCCTGCAACAGGACGACGCGCAAGCCGTGGCGCGCCGCGGCGATGGCCGCGCACACGCCGGCCAGCCCGCCGCCCGCCACCAGCAGATCCGTCTCCAGATCCGCCAGCGCCATGTTGGGCTCGTGCACCTCCGCGGCGGAAGGCCGGCCCGGCGGCGCGATGGAGGCGAAGCGGTCCGCCGGCGGAGGCGCCAGCGCGCGCGCATCCACGAAAACCGAGTAGGTGGACGCGGGCAGCGAAGCGAGCAGTTGTCTGCGGTTCATGGGACCAGCACGCAAAGATCTTTCAGGTTCCGGTAGCGCTGCTCGTAATCGAGCCCGTAGCCGATCACGAACTTGTCCTCGATGGTGAAGCCGACGTAGTCGCCCTGCACGTCGATGCGGCGCCGCGACGGCTTGTCGAGGAAGGCGACCGTCCTGAGCGAGCGCGGCTCGCGCTGCTCAAGCAGGTGCTTCAGATAGTTCAGCGTCAGTCCGGTGTCGATGATGTCCTCCACCAGGAGCACGTCCTCGTCCTGGATCGGCCGGTCGAGGTCCTTGGTGAGCTGCACCTGGCCCGATGTGGTCGTGCCCTCGTAGCTCTTCGTGCCGATGAACTCGATGCGCAGCGGCAGATCGATGTGGCGGATCAGGTCGGCCAGGAACATGAACGAACCCTTGAGCACGCCCACCATGACGAGGGCGCGCCCGGCGTAGTCGGCGGTGATCTGCCGGCCGAGCTCGGCCACGCGCTGCTGGATGCGTTCGTGGGGGATCAGGACTTCGAAGCGGGGCTCGCCCATGCCTGCTAGTCTGCCACGGGGAGGCGCGGGCTGGGCGGGCCGATGTGGATGTGCGCGCCGGTGGCTCGTCCGCGCACCGCGTCGCGGAAGGCGTAGTAGGGGATCTGCTCGCGCTCCAGATATTGCCGCAGCCACTGTCCTTCGGGCGAGTCCGGCGGCAGCGCCACATCGACCCGGCCGCGGTGGTCCAGGCCAAGCCGCCGGTGGACGTTCGTCTCGCCATATGCGCTCACCGGGAGCGCGCGGCCGAATTGCTGCCCGAATGCCTCGGAAATCCGCCGGAATTGCAGCGGGCTGAAATACCCTTTGCCGTCGAAACGTTCCTGGAGCGGCCGCGAGTCCGGCTCTTCCTGGGCCCAGCCGAGCGCCGCCTCCATCTGCGCCATCTCCGCCAGCTGCCGGATGAATTCGGCGCGGGAGCGCGCGAGCTCAAGCGTCCGCCTGCGCTCGGCCAGCTCCTCTTCAAGCAGCTTGAGCTCGTTGCGCGCGAAGACGCCTTCTTCCACCAGCGGGCGCAGTTCGGCGAGCTTCTCCTCGACGCGCGCCGCGCGGCGCTGCGCCGCCTCCACCATCTGGTCGCACTGTTCCAGCCCGAGCTCGTCGGGGCGCAGCGAGGAGTACAGCGTGCGGCCGAGCACGTCGCCGTCGGCGAGGTCTGCGGCGCTTTCGCGGATTTTCTCGACAACCGTCTGCCGCCATTCGAGCCTCTGCGCGAACAGCGCCGGCAGAAAGGCCACGGCGGCGCAAACAAAGAGCTTGCGCACTGTTTTGATTGTAGTACGATACCGGGTAGGGAGAGGTTCCAACCGAAACTCTTGCGGACACGAAAAGCAAACGGGGCCGTTCCTTCCGCCGCCACGCCGGGCCCCACGTGGCTGATCGCCCTGAGAGCCGCCGAATCGAAGAAAGCTTCCGAGATTCGTGTGCTCGATTTGCGCGAAATCGCTTCCTTCTGCGACTATTTCCTCATCTGCACGGGCACGAACCAGAAGCAGAACCAGGCTATCTGGGACGAGGTCGCCAAACAGATGAAGTTGCAGGCCGGCGAAACGCCGCTGAGCGTCGAGGGGTACGAACACGGCGAGTGGATCCTCGGCGACTACGGCGACGTGATCATTCACGTGTTTTCGCCGGAAAAGCGCGAGTATTACCAGCTTGAGCGGCTGTGGCGGGACGCGAAAGTGGTTCCTGTCCCGCCGGAAGCGGCCGCCTGAGCGCGCCCGCGGCTCACGCCGCGCGGAAGTCCGCCGTTCGCGCCGTGGCGCCCCCGCGCGCCTGCATGTCGCGGATCATCGCCGCCGCCTCCCGCTCATCGATCGCGCGGACGGCGTCCTCCACCAGCGTCACGCGGATGCCGCGGTCCAGCAGGCCGAACACGGCGTGCTTCACGCAGATCTCCGTCACCACTCCGTAGACCACCGCATGCTCCACGCGGAGCTGTTCGAGCAGCGCGGGCAGCTCGGGGATCGTAAAACAATCCACGCTCCGCTTGTTCAAAACAATCTGGCCCACCATTGTGCAGTCCGGCTTCCGCTGGCCGAACGTGCCCGCGACGCAGTGCGGCGGCCAGAGGGCGAACTCGGGGTCGTTTTCCAGGTGCGCGTCGGCGGTGGAGACCAGCGGGATGCCGCGCTCCTTCGCATGCCGGTTGAGCCGCGCGACCTGCGGCAGGACCTGTTCGGCGCCGGGCACGTAAAGCGCGCCGGCGGGGAAGACGAAGTCGATCTGGGTGTCGATGTCGAAGAATGCCGTGTTCATCGTCGCGCCCGCACCTCCTCGGCCAGTTGGATGAGTTCGTCGCTGAGTTCGATCCGGTAAGGCGGCTCGGCCTCGAACAGGCTGCGGAGCTTTTTCGGCAGCGCTTCCATCGCCCGGCGGGCGCGCTCGCGCGCCGCCGATGCGCCCGGCAGCGGCTCCGCCGGCTCGCCGCGCACGATCACCGGCCGCAGCAGCGCCTCGGCGTCCGGCATCGGGCACTCGTGCGCGCGGCCGATGACGTCGCGGTCCGGGAAGCGGAACACCTGCTTTGCGCCGGGCAGCGTCGCCTTGTCCTGGCTGAACTTGGCCGTGAACCGCCGCCCGAGCGGAGACCACAGCTCCACCATCTTGTATACCGCGCCGTGGCTGGGCGCATCGTGCGAGGTGGCCAGCTCCGTGCCCACGCCGAAGACGTCGATTGGCGCACCGGCGGCCACCAGCTCGAGGATCTTGTACTCGTTCAGGTCCCCGGTGGCCATGATCTTGGCCTCGCGGCAGCCGCCCTCGTCGAGGATCCTGCGCACCGCCCGCGACAGCTCCACCAGGTTGCCGCTGTCCAGGCGCACGCCCCAGAAGGGCTTGCCGAGCGACACGGCCTGCCGCGCCCCTTCCAGCGTGTCGTAGGTGTCGATCAGGTAGGTCGTGCCCGGGCCGAGCAGCGCCTGGAGGCGCTCGAACGCCTCGCGCTCGCTCGGGAAGCTCTGCACCCAGGAATGCGCCGCGGTGCCGAAGACCGGGATGCCGTAGCGCTTGCCCGCCTCGACGTTGGACGTCCCCACGCAGCCGCCGATGAAGGCGGCCCGCGCCGCGTAAAGGCCCGCCTGCGGCGAGTGCGCCCGCCGCGTGCCGAACTCGATCACCGCGCGCCCGCCGGCTGCATCCGCCATGCGGGCCGCCTTGGTGGCGATCATCGTCTGGAAGCCGACCATCGACAGCAGGTACGTTTCCGGGATCTGCGCCTCGATGAGCGGCGCGCGCACGGTGAGCAGCGGCTCGCCGGCGAACACGGGCGTGCCTTCCGGCACGGCGAACACATCGCCGGTGAAGCGGAAGCCGCGCAGCATGTCGAAGAAGCCCGGCGCAACCTGCCGGAACTGCGGAAGCCCCTCGAGGTAGCGGATGTCGTCTTCCTCGAACCGCAAGCCGAGCAGATACTCCGCCGCCTGCTCCAGCCCCGCCGCGATCAGATAATTGCGGTGCGGCGGCATCCGCCGCACGAACAGTTCGAAAGTGGCGATTTCGCCGGCCTTGCCCGCCGACCAATAGCCCGCCGCCATTGTGAGCTGGTAGAGGTCGGTGAGCAGGGCGTTCACTGGGTTCCTTTCAGGCGCCGGAGGCGCCGGGCTACTTCTTCTTGCCCGCTTCGGCGGGCGCTTCCTTGATGTCCTGCGCGGCTTTCTCGAGCTCTTCAACGCTCGAGGCCGTGAGCTCGTACAGCGCCGGCTCGCCTTCGCGCCGCGCGATGTATTTGTCGCCGGCCTTCGAGATCGACACCTTCTCTTCGGTCTTCGCCTTGACGGTGATTTCGATCACCGGCGTGGTGAAACCGGAAGAGGGGAAAGCGACACTGGACAGCTCGCGGAGCCGGTCGATCAGGGTCTGAACGCCCACCGGGTCCATCGGCTTGAGCCCGGCGAGCCATTTCTCGCCGGATTTCGACAGGCTGATCTGCCGCTTCTGGCCCTTGTACTCGATCCTTTCCGGGTCATTGAAGCCGAAGTCGAACAGCTTCTTGTTGCGGAAATCGTCCAGCCCCTTTTCGAGGCCCTTGGCGTCGAACTCCTGGATCAGATGAAAACCTTCCACCGCGCTGCTGCGCGCGTAGTATTTGTCCTTCGTCTTGCGCAGCTCGAGCTTCTGCGTGCCGCTCGAGTCGGTCACTTGCACGGTGACTGCCGGCGTTCCGGCCTGGAACTGCTTTTGCAGGTCCGCCTTCTGGTCCGTGGTGAGCAGCGGGTCCAGCTTCAGGTCCCGCAGGCGGCGGATGAAGTCGTCCACGCTCCACTGGTCGGCCCGCCAGGTTTGCGGCCGCGAGATGACCCAGTCGCCCTGGGCGTTCTTCGAGAACTCGATGGTCTGGCCCTTCGTGGCCAGCTCCACCCGCACCAGCTTGCTCTGGTCGAACGTGAGCAGGCGCTTGTCGCGCAGGTCGACGGCGAGCTTGTCCAGCCCGCCTTTCACCCACGAGGTCAGCAGATAGACCTTCGGGTCGCCTTCCGGCTGCGCGAAGGCGCCGCCGCCGACGGGCGCATCGTCGCCGAGCAGCAGCGTGCGCGTCTTGCCATCCTTCAACGTGACGGTGATGCGCGCATAGGGGTCTTTCAGGCCGAAGACCGAGAGATCGGCGGGCTTTTCCTCGACCACCTTGTCCGCCTCGAGCTTGGCCGCCGAAGACACGAGGCTCGAGATCGCGTCCTTGTCGCCGGGCAGGGGCTCGGGCGAGGTGATGCGCCACGCGCCGTCCTGGCCCTTCTCGACGCGCGTGCGCTCGCCGTCGCGGCGCGCGATCTCGATGCTCACGATGTCGTCCTGGTTCAGCGACCAGAGCTCGGGCGTTTTCTTTGCGCCGGTGTCTTCCTTCTTCTGCCGGTTCGACCACCAGACGGCGGCGGCCAGCACGGCGAGCACCGCCGTCGCAATCAGCAGGCCTCTGGGACGCATGGCTCTACCTCCGGCGCCACCACACGACGATGCCGAGCGCGATCACGATGAGCGGGATCACAAACTGGCTGACCGTGCGCACCATCCGCATCTGGTTCCGCGTGAGCTGGATGCGCCGGTCCTCGGGGTCCTTCGGCCGGATCGAGATCAGGTCCTCGTCCGAGCTGAGCCAGTTGAGCATGTTCATGACCAGGTCGCGGTTGCCGCCGAAGCCGAGCGCGTAGTTGGAGGCGAAGTCCGACGAGCCGGCCACCACGAAGCGGCCTTCCACCGCGTTGCCGTCCTTCTCCTTCCCGGTCCGGTACGTGCCGGCGGCGGCCACGCAATAGGACTGCGGCTCGCCCTTGGGCATCGCCAGCGTTCCCGAGGCCAGGTTCAGGTTCGTCGCCGCGATCGAGTTCTTCGAGGTCGACACGAGCTTTTCCACGCTGGTCTTGTCGGTCGGCTTCGGCTCGAGCGACCGCACGATGGGGAACGCCGTCGCCGTGCGCTTCATCTCGCGCACGATCGGGTGCGTCTCATACCGGGTGCCCAGCGCCGTCTCCGGCCCGAGCCCGTAGAGGCCGCCGATGCCCGACGTGTCGAGGATCAGGTCCTTGTTCAGCGTCACGCCCCACTCTTTCAGCACGGAGGCCAGCGCCTCGTTGTCGGACACGCTTTCCTTGCGCGTTTTCAGCGGCGGGTCCAGCAGGAACAGCGCGCGGCCGCCTTCCTGGACGTATTTCTTCAGCGCGTCCACCACCGGCTGCGGGTAATCCGTCCTCGGCCCTGCCACCACCACGACGGTGCAGGCCTCGGGAATTTGCGGCTTTTCGAGCAGATTGATGGTGTCCGTCTTGTAGTTGTTCTTCTCGATCAGCTCCTTGAGCGAGGAGTAGCCCGGCGCCTCGCTGTCTTCGACCGAGTGCTCGCCCGCGCCCGTGGTGAAGCAGACGGTCTTGACGCCCGACTTCAGCAGCCGGATCAACGCCGATGTGATCTCCTCCTCGGAAAGGCTGCGCGCCTCCTCGCGTTTGCCGGCGCTGGAAAGGATGATGGTGCCGGTACGGGTGACGCCGTACTGCTTGGCGATCGTCGGCTTCTTGAACGGGTCGATGTAGGCGACCTTGAGCCGAGGCGAGAGGTTGTCGTAGCGGTCCAGCAGGTCCCGGGCGCGCGAGAAATCCGCCGTCTCGTCAAAGTAGGCCAGCTCGACGTCCGCCTTCAGCCCCTTGACGACCTTGATCGTCTGGTCCGCCAGCGAGTAGCGCTTGTTGGACGTCGAGTCGTAGCTCTTGTTGTAGCGGTTGGCGAGGAAGTTCGCCGTGACGAGAATCGCCAGGACCACCAGGATGTAGGTGGATGCATAGGCCCCGTAGCGGGCCTGACGGGATTTCAGGAACGGCAATTTCATCGTTTACGCCCTCCACCGGAGCGACTCAAGGCTCCGCGACGTCAGGAACAGGCCGAGGAAAATCAGCGACAGGAAGTACACGGCGTCTTTCGAATCGATCACGCCCTTCGAGAAGGGCTCGAAATGCCGCACCACGGACATGTAGCCCATCACCGTCGCCCAGGTGGCCGTCTCGTAGCCCGCCACCCACTCAAACACCCACAGCAGCAGGCATGCGCCGAAGGTCACCGCGCCGGCGATGATCTGGTTGCGCGTGGTGGTGGAGATGAACGTGCCGATGGCGAGCAGCCCGCCGGCCTGCAACAGCAGCCCCGCGTAGCCCACCAGCATCGGGCGCCAGTCCGGCTTGCCGTAGGCGAACAGGAAAGCGAGATCCGCCATGCTGATGGCCAGGAGGCAGGCGTAGAGGATCAGCGCCGCCAGCCATTTGCCGAGGATGATTTCCATGTCCCGCACCGGGGACGTCATCAGCAGCTCGATCGTGCCCTGGCGCTTCTCCTCGGCGAAGAGCCGCATCGAGATCAGCGGGATCAGGAACAGCCCGATCACCGACGTGTTCATCAGCAGGGGGCGGATGATCATCTCGTTGACGTCCATCGGGAAGCTGCGGCCGAACATCGTCGACTGCATGCTGATGTTGACGAAATAGCCCACCGCGTTCCAGAAGAAAAACCCGAAAATCGTCGCAAACATCGCCAGCAGCAGGTACGCGATCGGCGAGGCGAAGTACGACTTCAGCTCCTTCCGGCAAATCGTCCAGATGTTCCTCACTGCTTTCCTCCTTCCGCCTTCTCCGACGCCGTGAGCTCAAGGAAGACCTCCTCGAGGCTCATCGCGATCGACCGCAGCTCGTGCAGCGACCAGCCGCTTTCGACCACCTTGCGGGCCAGCGCCGCCCGCACGTTCTGCCCGGGCGCCGATTCCACCTCGAAAGAGTGCAGGCCGTTGCGCGAATCCCGGAGGGTGATGCGCGCGACGCCGGCGACCGCCGACAGCGCGCCCCGGATCGAGTCCGCATCGGCGCCGCCGACCTCCACGAGCACCGCCTCCTGCCCGCGCAGCCGCGAGGTGAGGTTCTCCACCGTGTCCTGCGCCACGATCCTTCCTTTGGAAATGATGATCACGTGGTCGCAGGTCTGCTCGACCTCGGGCAGGATGTGCGTCGACAGGATGATGGTATGCTCGCCGGCCAGCGACCGGATCAGCTGCCGCGTCTCGTGGATCTGTTTCGGGTCGAGCCCGGCGGTCGGCTCGTCCAGAATCAGCACGTCCGGGTTGTGCAGGATCGCCTGCGCCAGCCCGACGCGCTGCCGGTAGCCTTTCGACAGTTTCGAGATCAGCTTCTTCGAGACATCGGAGATGGCGCAGCGCTCGCTGACCTCCATCACTCTGCGGGGCAGGTCCGCGTTGGCGATCCCCTTGAGCCGCCCCACGAAGGTCAGATACTCATGGACCTCCATTTCCGGGTAAAGCGGCGGCGCTTCGGGCAGGTAGCCGATGCGCCGCTTGACCTCGAGAGGCTGCTCAAGCACGTCATAGCCGGCCACCTTCGCCGTGCCCGCCGTCGGCGGCATGAAGCAGGTCAGGATGCGCATCGTCGTCGTCTTGCCGGCGCCGTTCGGCCCGAGAAAGCCGACGATCTGGCCCTTGCCAACCTCGAAACTGATGTCGTTGACGGCGACGTTGCGGTCGTATCTCTTTGTCAAATTCTCGACCTTGATCATCGGACCATCCTTCCGGGAATGCGGGAACGGGAAAGACAAAGGGCGTCTTTCCCCGGGCGGCAGGCGCGCCGCCAGCTCACAAGTCCTTGACCGTTCTTAGGATAGAAAAGCGGTTTCGCGCCTGTCAACGATTGCGGCCGGCGCGCGGGCGCGCACGGGTTGGCCGGCTCCGGGCCGCCAGGCGGGGCGGGGTACTACAACTGCGGCCACCTTTTCGCCGCAGGCTGCATCCAAAGGATCAGGAAGCGCCCTGCGTGAAGGATCCATTGCCACTCTTCGCCATTTCGGTGGATAATGAGGGCACGGGAACCGTGGCTCCCGGGGGGCAGGGCCGTCCGGAGCCGCAGGGAGACAATATTTGTGAAACGATCCCCGAGCGACGAAATCTTACGGTGCTCGTTCTGCCATAAGAGCCAGGATGCCGTAGGGAAGCTGATCGCTTCCCCGAGCGATTACCCTCGAGCCTACATCTGCGACGAGTGCATCGCCGTCTGCAACTCGATCCTCGCCGACGACCGCCCCGAGCGGGGCTACGGCGCTCCCCAGAAGCTGCCCAAGCCGCTGGAGCTGAAAGAGTACCTTGACCAGTACGTCATCGGGCAGGAATCGGCCAAGAAGAAGCTCGCCGTCGCGGTCTACAACCATTACAAACGCATCCAGATGAACCGCCACCGGGTGGGCGACGTCGAGGTGTCGAAGTCCAACATCCTGCTGATCGGCCCCACCGGCACGGGCAAGACGCTGCTGGCGCAGACGCTGGCGCGCATCCTGGATGTGCCGTTCGCCATCGTCGACGCCACCACGCTGACCGAGGCGGGCTATGTGGGCGAGGACGTGGAAAACATCATCCTGCGCCTGCTTCAGAACGCCGACTGGGACGTGCAGCGCTGCCAGACGGGCATCATTTACATCGACGAAATCGACAAGATCTCCCGCAAGGACGAAAACCCGTCCATCACGCGCGACGTCTCCGGCGAGGGCGTTCAGCAGGCGCTGCTGAAGATTCTGGAAGGCACCATCGCCAACGTGCCCCCGCAGGGCGGCCGCAAGCACCCGCACCAGGAATTCACGCCGGTCGACACGACCAACATCCTGTTCATCTGCGGCGGCGCGTTCGTGGGTCTCGAGAAGATCATCGCCCGGCGGGTGGGCAAGAAGACGCTCGGCTTCAAGGGCATCGAGGACAACCGCGCCGAGCCCTCGCGCGGCACGCCCCAGCGCGACATGTCGCTGCTCGAGCAGCTCCAGCCCGAGGACCTGATCAAGTTCGGCTTCATCCCCGAATTCATCGGGCGCCTGCCCGTGGCGGCCGTGCTCGAGGATCTCGACCGCGACGCGCTGGTGCAGATCCTCACCAGGCCGAAAAACGCCATCATCAAGCAGTATCAGAAGCTGTTCGAGTACGAAAATGTTAGACTGAAATTCAGCGAGGACGCTCTCGAGGCGATCGCGGATCTGGCCTTGCAGCGGAAGGTGGGGGCCCGGGGCCTGCGGATGATCCTGGAAGAGCTGATGCTGGACGTCATGTATTATCTGCCTTCGTACAAAAAGGTGCGGGAGTTCGTGGTGACGAAGGAGATGGTCATGACGCAGAAGATCAACTGGGCTTTGCTTGAGAAAGCCGGCTGAGGGCTGCCGGCGCCTGCGGACCCTTCCTCCGGGCCGTTCCGGAGCCTGAATCCGGTTTCCCCGGCGACATAGCGAAATATATCCATGAGCAGCTCGAAAGAGAAACTGGAAGCGCGGCGGCTCCCCATGATGCCCATCCGGGACGTGGTGATCTTCCCGCATATGATGACCCCGTTCGTCGTGGGGCGGGAAAGCAGCGTCCGCGCGCTCGAGGAAGCCCTGGCGGCGGACAAGAAGATCTTCCTCGCCACGCAGCACGACGCCAGCGTCGACGACCCGCGCCCGGAGGACATCTACCAGGTCGGCACCATCGCCGCCATCGTGCAGTCCGTGCGCATGCCGGACGGCAACATCAAGGTGCTCGTCGAGGGCATCGAGCGCGGCAAGATCCTCTCCGTCAGCGACGACGAAGGCTTCTTCCGCGTGCTGGTGCGGCCCGTGCCGCAGAAGGCCGAGCCGAGCCTCCTGCTCGAAAGTCTGACGGCGCGCGTCACCTCGCAGTTCGAGCAGTACGTCAAGCTCAGCCAGAACGTCAACTACGAGACGATGATCGCCGCCGTGCGCGTCGACGACCCGGGCAAGCTCGCCGACACCATCGGCGCCAACCTCCAGCTCACCATCGAGGAAAAGCAGGAGCTGCTCGAGATCTTCGACCCCGTCGACCGCCTCACCCGCATCGCCGACCTGCTCGACATCGAGATCGAAAAGCTCAACGTCGACCGCGCCATCCAGGGCCGCGTCAAGCGCCAGATGGAAAAGGCGCAAAAAGAGTATTACCTCAACGAGAAAATCAAGGCCATCCAGAAGGAGCTGGGCCGCGGCGAAAAGAGCGAATTCGACGAGCTGCGCCGCCGCATCGACGAATCCGGCATGACCGGCGACGCGCGGGAAAAGGCCCTGGCCGAGCTGCGCCGGCTCGAGCAGATGCCGCCGATGTCGGCCGAATCCACGGTTTCGCGCAACTACCTCGAGTGGATGCTGTCGGTGCCGTGGAAGAAAAAGAGCAAGGAAATCCGCGACCTCCGCTACGCCGAAGAGGTCCTCAACGCCGACCATTACGGGCTGGAAAAGATCAAGGAGCGGATCCTCGAATTCCTCGCCGTCCGCCGGCTGGTGAAGAACCCGAAAGGCTCCATCCTCTGCTTCGTCGGCCCGCCGGGCGTCGGCAAGACCTCGCTCGGGATGAGCATCGCCAAGGCCACCGGGCGCAACTTCGTCCGGCTCTCGCTGGGCGGGGTGCGCGACGAGGCGGAAATCCGCGGCCACCGCCGCACCTATATCGGCGCGCTGCCGGGCCAGATCATCCAGATGATGAAGAAGGCCGGCACGCGCAACCCCGTCTTCATGCTGGACGAGGTCGACAAAATGTCGACCGATTTCCGCGGCGACCCCTCCGCCGCCCTGCTCGAAGTGCTCGACCCCGAGCAGAACTATATGTTCGTCGACCACTACCTCGACGTCGAGTACGACCTGAGCGAGGTGTTCTTCATCGCCACGGCCAACGTCCTGCACACCATTCCGCCCGCCTTGCAGGACCGCATGGAGGTCATCCGGCTGTCGGGCTACACCGAGTTCGAGAAGATGGAAATCGCCCGGCGCTTCCTCGTGCCCAAGCAGATGAAGGCCACCGGGCTGAAGCCCGAACACCTGGAGTTCAAGGACGCCGGCCTGATGACGCTCATCCAGAACTACACGCGCGAAGCCGGCGTGCGCAACCTGGAGCGCGAGATCGGCAACGTCTGCCGCAAGGTCGCCCGCCAGATCGTGCTGGCGGAGTCGGCTGCCGAGGCCGAGCAGGAAAAGAAAGGCGGCAAGGCGGTCGAGGTCGTCCATCCCAAGGTGGTCGTCGATGCGCTCAAGGTCGGCCAGCTGCTCGGACCGCCGCGCTACCGCGACCTCGGAACGGAAAAGAAGCCGGAAGTCGGCATGGCCACCGGACTGGCATGGACCGAAGTCGGCGGCCAGGTGCTGACCACCGAGGCGACCATCATGGAAGGCCGCGGGCGGCTCACCATCACCGGCAAGCTTGGTGACGTCATGCAGGAGTCGGCCCAGGCGGCGATGAGCTTCATCCGCTCGCGCGCCGCCATGCTCGGCCTGCCGCGCGATTTTTACCGCCATCTCGATATCCACGTGCATGTGCCGGAGGGCGCCATTCCGAAAGACGGCCCTTCGGCGGGCATCACCATCGCGACCACGCTGGCCTCGGCGCTGACCCGGATGCCCGTGCGGGGCGATCTGGCCATGACCGGCGAGATCACGCTCCGCGGCCGCGTGCTGCCCATCGGCGGGGTCAAGGAGAAGCTGCTGGCCGCGCACCGCCACGGCATCTTCGAGGTGATCCTGCCGCGCGATAATGAAAAGGATCTGGCCGACGTTCCGGAAAACATCCGGAACGAGATGAGAATCCACTTCGTCGAATCGATGGACGAGGTGTTCCGGATCGCTCTTGTGGGCGATCTGGACGCGCTCTCCGCCCGGCCCCCGGCCCATCCCCTGGAGGTCAAGCCGGAACTGCCGGCGGAAGAGAACAGAGCCCACTGAGGGTCGTTTCGGGAGCGGCCCCGCGTGCGTCTGCAAGCCAGGTTTCTGACAACCGCGGCCGACGCGGCGCAGTTTCCGCCACCGCAACTGCCCGAGGTGGCGTTTCTCGGCCGCAGCAACGTGGGCAAGTCCACGCTGCTGAACAGCCTGCTGGGACAAAAGCTGGCCCGCACCTCCGGCACTCCCGGCAGGACGAGGGCCGTGCATTTTTTCGAGGTGGAGGGCAGGATCCTCTTTGTGGATCTGCCCGGCTACGGATTTGCGGAAGCCCCGAAAGCGGTCCAGAGGGGCTGGCAGAAGCTGGTTGAGAGCTATCTGCTCGGCCGCGAGAGTTTGGCGCTGTGCTTCGTGCTGCTCGATGCGCGGCGCGGCTGGATGGAGACGGATCTCCAGCTCAAAGAGTGGCTGGAGCATCACCAGCTGCCCTACGCCGTCGTCGCCACGAAGTCGGACAAGCTGAACCGCAAGGAACAAAACGAAAGCCTGAAGGCGATCCGCCGGCATTACCCCGACGGGGAGCTGTTCTGGTTTTCGGGCCTCACCGGCCAAGGAGTGAAAGAGATTTGGCAAACGATCTGGAAAAGAACAACCCGGTGAACCAGGACCCCGCCACCGAGGAAAAGACGCCCACAGCGGAGTCCCGTGCTGCCGAGACGCCGGCGCGCGAAGGCGCGCCGACGCGGCGCCGCTCGTCGGAGTCGCGCGCCAAAGCGGAATCCGCCCCCGCCGCGAAGAACGACTCCGAACCCGGGCCCGCCGCCGTCGAGGAGCGCGCCGAGGCCCAGCCGCAGCGGGAGGCCCCGGCCGAGGAGCCGCCCCGGATGGGGGCCCTCAACCGCCGCGGCAACCTCGACCTCGGCGAGCTGAAGGAGATGTCCATCTCGCGCCTGAACCAGATTGCGCGCGAGCTGGAGATCCCCGGCGTCGCCGGCATGCGCAAGCAGGAGCTGATCTTCAAGATCCTTCAGGCGCAGGCCGAGAAGGCCGGCCTCATCTTCTCCGAGGGCGTCATCGAGGTCCTGCCGGACGGCTTCGGCTTCCTGCGCGCGCCCGAGTACAACTACCTGCCCGGGCCCGACGACGTCTACGTCTCGCCGTCGCAGATCCGCCGCTTCGACCTGCGCACCGGCGACACCGTCAGCGGCCAGATCCGCCCGCCCAAGGAAGGCGAACGCTACTTCGCCCTCATCAAGGTCGACGCGATCAACTTCGAGCCGCCCGAGCAGGCGCGCAACAAGATCTTCTTCGACAACCTCACGCCGCTCTACCCGATGGAGCGGATCCGGCTGGAGACCACGCGCGACAACTGCACCGGCCGCATCATGGACATGCTCACGCCGATCGGCAAGGGCCAGCGCGGCCTCATCGTCGCCCCGCCCCGCACCGGCAAGACGATGATGCTTCAGTCGATCGCGCACTCCATCGCCACCAACCACCCGGAGATCATCCTCATCGTGCTGCTCATCGACGAGCGCCCCGAGGAAGTCACCGACATGCAGCGCTCGGTCAAGGGCGAGGTGATCAGCTCCACCTTCGACGAGCCGGCGCAGCGCCACGTGCAGGTGGCCGAGATGGTCATCGAGAAGGCCAAGCGCCTCGTCGAGCACAAGCGCGACGTGGTGATCCTGCTCGACTCGATCACCCGCCTGGCGCGCGCCTACAACACCGTCGTGCCGCCCTCGGGCAAGGTGCTGTCCGGCGGCGTCGACTCGAACGCCTTGCAGCGGCCCAAGCGCTTCTTCGGCGCGGCGCGCAACATCGAGGAAGGCGGCTCGCTCACCATCATCGCCACGGCGCTGATCGACACCGGCTCCCGCATGGACGACGTGATCTTCGAGGAGTTCAAGGGCACCGGCAACATGGAGGTGCATCTGGACCGCCGTCTGGTGGACAAGCGCATCTTCCCGGCCATCGACATCAACAAGAGCGGCACCCGCAAGGACGAGCTGCTGATCCCGCGCGAGGAGCTGAACCGCATCTGGATCCTGCGCAAGGTCCTGGCGCCGCTTTCGCCGGTCGAGTCGATCGAGCTGCTGCTCGACAAGCTCGCCAAGACGCGCAACAACGCCGAGTTCCTGGCGTCGATGTCGACATAGGCCTCTCCGAAAACAGTATCAAGACGCCCTGGCAGCGCTTCTCCCGCTGCCGGGGCGTTTTCATTTTGGAAACGCGAGGGCCTGTTTGCGTTGGAGCAAAGCCCTGGCTCGATGGCTCTGCTTGCATCGCTCCGTGGTGAAGAAATGCCTGCCGCCCGCTTCACCCGCCGCGGAGTGCTCGGCGCGCCGACCGCCCACGCGCCGGTCCAACGGGATGTCTTCGCGCGGCTGGACTGCTGGCTGAAGCCGTGATCACAAGGTGGGGAAGCGGCAATCGAGCCGGAGCGCGGCCCGAAGGCGCGCCTTGTACTCCTTCGGGGAGATCTCCACGGCGCCGAACTGCGCCAGATGCGGCGTCCAGTACTGCACGTCGAACAGCGCGAACCCTGCATCGCGCAGGCGCTCGAGCAGGGTGACCAGCGCGACCTTGGACATGTCCGTCACCCGATGGAACTTTGATTCGGCAAAGAACGCGCCGCCCAGATGCACGCCGAAGATCCCGCCCGCCAGCGCGCCCCCGACCCACACCTCGAGCGAGTGCGCCTTGCCCCGGCGGTGCATCTCCTCGTACACGGCCATCAGCTTCGGCGTCAGCCACACGCCGGGCCGCGCCGCGCACTGCCGCACCACCTCGCCGAACGCCCGGTCCACGCTGATCCCGAAACCGCCCCGCCGGATCGTCCGCCGCAGCGATGACGGCACATGAAACGCGTCCAGCGGAATGATGGCGCGCGGATCCGGCTCGTGCCAGGTGAAGGCGCGCTCCCCTTCGTGCCCCATCGGGAAAATGCCTTGCCGGTAGCCCTCCTCAAGCGACTCCGGCGTCACCGTAAACGTCACCCTGACGATGTCCAGCACGCGCGCCCCTCGTTCACCGCACCGCGCATTCCGGGTAGAATGCGCCCATGAAGATTCTCGCCATCCTGGCGCTGTCCGTGCTCTGCGCTCCGGCCGCGGATCTGCGGCTCGGCATCGTCGGCACGGACACCTCGCACGTCATCGCGTTTACTTCCATTCTGAACGACCCCGCCAGCAAGGATCACATCCCTGGCGCACGCGTCGTGGCCGCCTTCAAAGGCGGCAGCCCGGATCTGGCGTCGAGCCGCGACCGCGTGGAGAAATACGCGGCCGAGTTGCGGTCGAAGTTCGGCGTCGAGATCGTGCCTGACATCCCCACGCTGCTCGGCAAGGTCGACGCCGTGCTGCTCGAAAGCGTCGACGGCCGCGTGCATCTGGCGCAATTCCGGGAAATCGCGCGCGCGGGCAAGCCCGTGTTCATCGACAAACCGCTGGCCTCGACGCTGGAAGACGCGCGGGAGATCGCGCGGATCGCGCAAAAATACGGCGTGCGGTGGTTCAGCTCGTCGGCGTTGCGGTATTCGTCCCTGCTGCCGGAGCTGAAAATGGAAGGGCTGAGCGGCGCCTTCGTCTGGGGGCCGGGGCCGCTCGAACCGACCCATCAGCTCGATCTTTCCTGGTACGGGATCCATGCGGTGGAGATTCTCTACGCGCTGATGGGCACGGGTTGCGAGGAAGTGACCCGCACCTTCGCGCCGGACGCCGAGATCGTCACCGGAAGATGGAAGGACGGCCGCGTGGCCGCCATCCGCCTCACGCGCCCCTACGGCGGGTACGGCGCGGTGACGTTCGCCGGCAAGGAAATGCGGCAGTCGCAGAAAGACCTGTATACCGGCTACCGGGGGCTGGTGGAGCGGATCGTGCAGTTCTTCCAGTCCCGCGTGCCGCCGGTGCCGGAACAGGAAACCCTGGAAATGTTTTCTTTCATGGACGCCGCCCAGCGCAGCCGGGAAGGGGGCGGCGTGCCGGTGAAGCTGCGCTGATCCGGTGGAAACCGACTTTGTCCTCTTCGGCGCCCGCCACTGGGGCGTGATTCTGGCGATTCCCGCCGCCGCGGCGCTGCTGCGGCTCGCCGCCGGCGGAGACCCGGGGCGCGCCCGCCGCATCCGCATCGGCGCGGGCGTCTTCCTCGCCGTCAACGAACTCGTCTGGTACGCATACCGGCTTTACACCGAAGGCGTGCGCTTCCCCGAGGGGCTGCCGCTGAATCTGTGCGATCTTTCGCTGTGGCTCACCGTGTTCACCCTGCTGACGCTGAACCGGTGGCTGTTCGACGCGGCGTGGTTCGCCGGCATCGGCGGCGCCTCGATGGCGGTGCTGACGCCTGAGCTGTGGGCGCCGTTCTGGTCCTACCCGACGATGTATTTCTTCACGGCTCATGGAGGCGTCATCGCCACGCTCGTGTTCCTCGCCTGGTCCGGCCAGGCGCGCCCGCGCCCCGGCGCCATCTGGCGCGCCATGCTGGTGCTGCATGGCTGGGCCGCGTTCGTTGGCGCCTTCAATCTTGTCTTCCACACCAATTACATGTATCTGTGCGAGAAGCCCCACGCGCCCTCGCTGCTCGACTACATGGGCCCGTGGCCCTGGTACATCCTTTCGGGAGAGCTGGTGGCCTGGGCCGTCTTCGGGCTGCTGGCGCTGCCCTTCGTTCGCCGCCCCGTGAAAGAATAGTCGCTGCCATGAGGTACCTTGCGCACGCCGTTCTTCTCGCCCTGCTGCCCGCCGTGGCCGCCGAGAAGCCGTTCCTCTTCAGGGAAGACATCTTTCCCCTCGACGCGAAACACAACCACGCCTCCTCGCTCGTCCTTCTGCCGGATGGCGGACTCATGGTGTGCTGGTACCGCGGCTCGGGCGAGCGCACCGCCGACGACGTGCAGGTGATGGCCGCCGTGAAACCCCGCGGCGAAAAAACGTGGTCGGCGCCTTTTGTTCTGGCCGACCAGCCCGGCTACCCGGACACCAACCCGGTCCTTTTCGTCGACCGCCAGGGAAGGCTGTGGCTGTTCTGGCAGACGATCCTCGCCAACACCTGGGAAAGCGCCATCACCAGCTTCCGCATGGCGGAGAAATACCCGGGCCGCGGCCTGCCCCGGTGGGACCGCGCCGGCCTCATCCTGCCCAAGCCCGTGCGCATCGAGGAGGCGGCCGCCGCCCTGGCCCTCCGCGCCAAAGGCACGCCGTGGCAACCCATGGCGGAGAAGATCGCCGCCATGGCGAAGGACAAGCTCGCCACGCGCCTCGGCTGGATGACGCGCGCCCGCCCGGTGCAGCTTCCCTCCGGCCGCATCCTTCTGCCCATGTACTCCGACGGGTTCGACTTCGCTCTTGTCGCCATCAGCGACGACGGCGGCCTCGCCTGGCGCGGCTCCGAGCCCATCCAGAGCGTCGCCGGCATCCAGCCCACGTTCGCCATCCGCAAGGACGGCACGATCGTCGCCTACATGAGGGACAACGGGCCGCCGCCGAAGCGGCTCCAGATGAGCTATTCCAGGGACCAGGGCGAAACCTGGTCGCCCGCTGTCGACACCGACATCCCCAACTCCGGCACCGGAGTCGAGGTCATCAACCTCCGCGACGGCCGCTGGCTGATGATCAACAACGACACGGAGAAAGGCCGCCACTCGCTGGCCCTCACCATTTCCGACGACGAGGGCGCCACATGGAAGTGGAAGCGCCACATCGAGCTGGACACCCGCGCCGACCGGCCCGGCTCCTTCCATTACCCCTCCATCGTCCAGGCCCCCGACGGCACGATCCACGCCAGCTACAGCGTGTTCCTGAACCACCTCCCCGAAGGCCAGCCGCGCAAGACCATCCGCCATGCGCATTTCAATCTGGCCTGGGTCGAGCAGGGCGATCCCCGGTAGGCCGCCCGGAACGCCGCGGAAATGCCGGCGGTGTATGATCGCAATTTCAAGGACAATTCCATGCAGATCTCTGCTTTTTTGCTCTCCTGTTTTGCGGGGTGTCTCATGGCCCAGGTGCATACGCGCGGCGTCGGCGTCTACCCCGGCGACCCGCGCGAGGATTTCTCGCCCGTAGCGCGCATCGACTCCTCCGTCTACCGGAATCTCGCTCTTCACCGCGCCGCCTGGCATTCCTCCGCTTACGACTACAACCTCGCCGCGCAGCTCGTCACCGACGGGATGCGCGAATCGCGGCTGCCGCGATGGCTCGCCGCCGGCAGCAGCGCGAAGCCCGTCCTCGAAAAGAACGAACGC